>LNFM01008011.1_pt1 | contig 16197 bp, 15 predicted proteins | sample 596031 | NCBI WGS metagenome assembly LNFM01 (sample SAMN04254537, study PRJNA301005) | activated carbon metagenome | isolation source: dual media filters at the Ann Arbor, Michigan drinking water treatment plant | place: USA: Ann Arbor
GTCCCCGCCCGTTCAGCCCGTCATCAGCGACCTCAAGCTCCCCGCCTCCGCCGATGTCGTGGTGATCGGCGCCGGCATCGCCGGCAGCGCCGCCTCTTATGCGCTCGCGAAGAAGGGCCTGTCGGTCGCCCTGCTCGACAAGGGCGTCGTGGGCGGCGAGCAGAGCAGCCGGAACTGGGGCTGGTGCCGGCAGCAGCATCGCGACCTGCGCGAACTGCCGCTCGCCATGAAGAGCCTGGAGATCTGGAAGGGTCTCAACGCCGAGTTGGGAATGGAAACAGGCTTCCGGCACACCGGCCTCCTCTATGTCACGACGCAGCGCAACGATTTCGCCGAGTGGGAGGAATGGACCCTGCGCGCGCGCGAATACCAGATGCACAGTCGTGTCCTCAGTGGCGCCGAAGCCAAGGCGATGACGCCGGGCAGCGCGCCCGACTGGATTGGCGGGATCCACTCCCCGACCGACGGCCGCGGCGAGCCCTCCCTTGCCTCGCCTGCCCTCGCCGAAGCGGCGCGTAAGCTCGGCGCGACCATCCACCAGAATTGCGCGGCCCGCGGCCTCGACATCGCGGGCGGCAAGGTGTCCGGTGTGATCACCGAGCAGGGTCTCATCCGCACGCAAGCGGTCCTGTGTGCCGGCGGTGCCTGGAGTTCGCTGTTTTGCCGTCGTCACGGTCTCAGGCTGCCGCAGGCCGGGGTGCGCTCGACATCGTTCGCGACGATGGAAGCACCGCAAGTGACGGAGGGTGGCCTCTCCATGCCCGGCGTCACGATCCGGCGGCGGCTCGACGGCGGCTACACGGTGGGTCTGGGCGGACGCGGCACTGTCGATCTCTCTCTCCAGGGTCTGCTCTATGCGCGGCAGTTCGTGCCAACCGCCATGAAACGGCACAAAGGGCTCACCTTCGCCCTGGGACGCTCGTTCTTCCAGGGGCCGGAAGGCTTCGCCAACTGGTCGTTCGACCGCGTTTCCCCTTTCGAGCGCCAGCGCACCTTCGATCCCGCGGCCGATCCGCGACTGGTACAGGAGGGCCTGGCAACGCTCGGTGAGCACTACCCGGCGCTCAAGGGGCTGAAGGTCGCACACGCCTGGGGCGGCCTGATCGACTCCACGCCCGACGGCATCCCGGTGATCTCGGCGGTCGATCCGGTGCCCGGGCTCTATCTCTCAACCGGCTACACCGGACACGGCTTCGGCATCGGCCCCGGCGCGGGACGGCTGGCCGCCGATCTCATCGCCGGCGACCCGCCGATCGTCGATCCCTTTCCCTTTCGCTACAGGCGCATGATCGACGGCACCGATCTCGATGCACCGGGAATGATGTAAGACAAGCACGCTGCGCGGACGCCCTTCGACCCCGGCGAAGACAGCAGCGGCCCTATGGTGTCATCGGGCGGAGCCGAATTCGTGCCGGCTCGATCACCAAGAGATTGCCGTCGAGCTTGTTCATATGCATCTCGACAATCTCACGTACGCGCGTGGCGGCCGCCGCATTGGACAGACGCGCCAGCTCCAACAGAATGACACCACGCAGGCCGAGCTTCTGGCGGACGATCATCTCGCCAAAATCCCTGTCCTCTGTAAGCAAAATCCTGCCGTCCCGAAGCGCCGCTTCGGCTACCTGGTAGTCTGAAGCCCCAGCCTTTGTCTCGCCGATCGATTCGACGTCCAATCCCGCCAACCGAAGCCCTTCTACGATGGGCCTCGCAACATTTTCATCCGCCAGGAGTCGCATCACTCGGCGGCGAGGATGCTTTCATGCTCCAGATAGTCGGCCGCGAAAGCGAGTGCGGCCCGCAGGTCGTCTTCGGAAAGCTGCGGGTATGCTTCGAGCACGTCAGCAAAAGAATGGCCCGCGCCCAGCCGGCGCAGAATCGCTTCCGCCGTGATGCGCGTGCCTTTCACGCACGGCTTGCCCATCATGATGCTAGGATCCGTGCTTATCCGAGAGTGGACCATTTGCCTTCCGTCCCGCGCCGAGTTGTGGGCGACAGGGTTTATGATAGCCAAGAAGTTCGACCCGACAAGTCCGCGACGCTTCGTTTACTCACGCAACCTTCTTGGCGAGATGGGGGAACATCGAGAGGCGGGCGGTCTCGTCCATCTCGGTCTTGAAGGTGTGCCTGTCCTTAAGGGCGAGCGCACGCACCGCCGCCGGGCGAGCGCCGATTTCGGCCAGGTGCCGCTGCAGATTGGGAAACTGCTTCGGTGCATCCGGGCCGAGCACGATAGGCATCAGGCGTGACCAGCCCCATACCGCCATGTCGACGATGCTGTAGGCGTCGCCGCACATGAATTGCTGCTTGCCCAGCCGCGCCTCGAGGATGCCCCAGTGTCGCTGAGCCTCGAAGGTGTAGCGGTTGACGGCGTATTCCTTGGGCTCGGGCGCGAAGTTCCGGAAGTGCACGGACTGGCCGGAGTAAGGACCGATACCGGAAGCCACGAACATCAGCCAAGACAGCAGCTCGCCGCGTTCCTTCGCCGACTTGCCAGGCAGGAACTTCCCGGTCTTCTCCGCGAGATAAAGTAGGATGGCGTTGCTGTCGAAGACGGTGGCGTCGCCATCGACGATGACGGGAACCTTACCGTTGGGATTGATCGCCAGGAACGCCGGCGTGTGCTGCTCGCCCTTGCGCGTATCGATCGGGAAGAGTTCGTAAGCCAGGCCCATCTCTTCCAGGCAGAGCGCCACCTTGGCCGGGTTCGGCGCGGTGTTGTAATAGAACTTGATCATGGCTTGCTCCGTCGTTCGCTATTCGGGCTTGGCGCCCGATTGCTTGATGATGGGATCCCAGAACGCCATCTGGTCGTCGTAAAACTTCTTGGCCGATACCGGCGTCGACTGGATCAGCTCGATGGCGAGTTCATCCGACCTCTTCATCATGTCGGGCTGTTTCAGCGCCTTGTTGAAGGCGGCGTTCAGCTTGTCGATGATCGGTTGCGGTGTCTTGGCCGGTGCGTAGGCCGCGTACCAGGTGTTGATCGAGAACGAGATACCCAGCGCTTCCTGCACCGTCGGTACATCCGGCAGCTGCGGCAGCCGCTTGTCGGCGGCCACAGCCAGGACGCGCGCCTTGCCGCCGTCGATGAAGCCCTTGCTCGACTGCAGCGTGTCCACCTGGAAGGCGTGCCGGCCGGCCATCATGTCGACCATGCCCGGCGCCGAGCCGCGATAGGGCACATGCAGCGCCTCGCCGCCGGTTCGCTCGGCGAACAGGTAGCTTGCGAGGTGGATCATGCCGCCGTTGCCGGACGAGGCGTAAGAATACTTGCCCTTGTCCTTGCGCAGCATGGCCGCCAGCTCGCCGATCGTCTTGGCGCCATCCATCGGTGCCAGGATGATCAGCGGTACGCTCGCGACATAGGCGATGGCTGCGAGCCCGTTCACCGGATCGTAGCCCAGTGCCTTGCCATAGAGCGCCGGCGCCATGGCCATGGTCGAGGCGCTGAACAGCAGCGTGTAGCCGTCGGGTTTGGCGTCGGCCACCATCGCGGTGCCGATGTTGCCCGTGGCTCCCGGCTTGTTGTCGACCAGGACTTGCTGGCCCAGGATCTCGCTGAGGCGCGGCGCCAGCAGGCGGCCGACGACGTCGGTCGGGCCGCCGGCAGCGAAGGCGATGACCATGCGGATCGGCCGGTCGGGATAGGTTTCCTGCGCACTTGCCTGAGTAGAGCTGCCCGATGTCGAGACGGCCAGGGCGGCACCTGCAACCAGTGCCTGCCGTCGTCCAATACCTCTCATGCTTTCCTCCCTTTTGTCTGCACTCTAGGGCTATGCTTCGACCAAGCAAACGGAGGGAAACCGCGTGGCAAACCGCATCAACCGGGCCATCGAGCTCCTGGAGGCCGACCAGGCGATCTACTACGACGGCCCGCACACCGGCCATGTGCTGACCTACGAACAGGGCCGCAAGGATGCCAGGACCTGGGCCGACTACATCAATGTCGGCATGGAACACGGCGCCTTCGACATGACCGGGCTCGAAGCCTACATGCGCGGCTTAGTTGACGGCGGGCCGACCAACTCGGGCCACCGGACGCCAACGGTGATCGTCGAGGCGCCGGTCAACGGCATCGACGGTCCGAACGTCACCTTCAATGCCTGGCAGTTCCGCCAGATTCTGGCTCGCGGTGCTCACGGCATCCTGCTCTGCCAGGCCGAATCGGCCGACGCCGTGCGGGAATTCGTGCGGGCCTGCCGCTTCCCACACCACAAAGAAGGCATCGACAAGATTGGCATCGGCACGCGCGGACGGGGCTCGGAGCCGACTGCAGCTCCGGTCTGGGGCATCGATCAGCAAGAGTACTTCGAGCGCTGCGAGCCTTGGCCACTCAATCCCAAAGGCGAGCTTCTGCTCGGGGTAAAGATCGAGAGCCCGCCGGGCGTCGCGAATGCCGAGGAAATCCTGGCGGTGCCTGGATTGGGTTTTGCCGAGCTTGGGCCGGGCGATCTGGGGCTTTCCCTAGGCTACACCACCCTGCAGCGCCGCCCCTACCCGCCCGAGATGGAAGCCGCCCGCGCCAAGGTCTTCGCCGCCTGCAGGAAGAACAAGCTCGCTTTTCTCGAAGGCGCCACGCCGGAGAGGATCGCTGCCAGCCTCGACGAAGGTGTGCGGGTGATTGCAGGCCACAATCCTGAATCGGCCAAGGTTGGCCGCGCCCACCAGAAGCGGACGATGCCCGTCTGAGATTATCGACCTAAACCGCAATCACCACGCCGTCGTGGCCGGGGTCGGCGCCGCCATCGAGCCCGTCCTCGTGGATGCGGATGGCGTGCACGGCGGCGAAACCGAAGCCGTAGGGGCTGCGGGCCACCGGATAGCCCTGCCCCCGCAGTTCATTCTCGACCCTTCCCTGGATGCGATTGGAAATATCGATCGTGTCCGAGGTCGCAGAGAAGCGCGGCGCGCTCACCGCCTCGACCATGGTCATGTCGAAATCGAGCGCGTTCAGGATCACGTGCAGCACGCCCATGGCGATCTGCGTCGCGCCTGGGGCACCGATAATGAGATGGGGCTTGCCGTCCTTGAAGAGGATCGAGGGCACGACCGAGCTGAAGCGCGCCTTGCCCGGCGCGATTGAGCCGGCGCGACCCGGCCGCGGATCGAACACGCCCATGCAGCCATTGTACATGAAGCCCAGGCCCGGCGTGACGACACCCGATGGCATGCCGAGCGAATGGGTCATGGTGAAGCAGTTGCCGTCACGATCGAGGACGGAGATGTGCGTGGTGTCCTTGGAGACGGCGCCGGAATTGAAGCGCGGAACCTCGGCCTTCACGCCGCGCTTGATCTGGCCGGCCATCTCCATGGCGTAGGCCTTGGAGGTCAATCGCTCGACCGGCACATCGACGAATTTCGGATCGCCGACATGGGCGTCCTTGTCGATGGTAGCGCGCTTCATCGCTTCCGACACGATGCGCAGATATTCCGTCCCGCCATACTCCATCCCACGGAGATCGAAATTCTCCAGGATGTTCAGCATCTCGATCAGCATCACACCGCCGCCCGGCGGCTGGTTGGTCGAGACCTTGTAGCCGCGATAGTCGCCCCATAGCGGCGCGTTGCGCTCCGGCTTCCACGCTTTCAAATCCTCGATCGACAATAGCGCCTCGTTCTTCTTCATGTCCTCGGCGACCGCCTGGGCGATCTCACCGGAATAGAAGGCATCGGCGCCGCCCTTGGCGATGGCGCGCAAGGTCTGGCCGTAGTCGCGATTGACGACCTTGTCGCCGACGCGCTTGGGCGTTCCATCCGGCCGGCAGTAGAGCGCGCGAGCGGCGGGCGTAAAACCGGTGCGCTCAAAATTGGGGGCACGGCCGAAGGCGCCATCGTCCGACCACCAGTAATGAACGTGCGGCCGCACCGTCCAGCCGTTCTCGGCCCATCGGATGGCGGGCTCCACGATGCGCGACCATGGCAGGCTGCCGTGTTCCTTGTGCGCCTCGTAGTACATCTTCAGGTTGGCCGGGGCGCAGATCGACTTGTAGCCAATGTCGTTGATCCGGCCCCGCAGGATGAAGCCGTAACCATCACGCGCCTCGCTCTCGATCAGGTTGGCCCACATGTCGGGCCGCGCTGCCAGCGGTGCCGGTGCATGGGCGTCGATGTAGCCATGGAATTTCTTGCCCGGCATGTAGATGCCGCAACTGCCGAAGCCGGCGATGCCGCACATCAGCGGATCGACTACGCCCTGCACCAGCGCGCAGGCAATGCCGGCATCGACGGCGTTGCCGCCCTCGCGAAGCACGTCGGCGCCCGCTTCCGTCGGTTCGGGCTGCGGGGCCACGATCATCGCCTGCTTCTGGTAACGCACGGTGTTCCTCCAACGCTTGGTTGGTGCGACTCAATCCCAACCGTTGCGCTTGCGCAACACGGCAGTCGCCGGAGCAAGTGCGAAGCCCTTGCCCTGCACGGCGGGCAGCCATTCAGCCAGCGCCTGCAGCGTCGCCTCGTGCGGGTGGCCGATGGCCACTACAAAGCCCTGCCGGCGCGCGACGGCCTCGGCCTCGGCGAGCTTGCGGCGCACGGCGTCCACCGATTCCTCGTCGTCGAGAAAGACGTGGCGGACGATGGCGGGCACGCCCAGTTCCTGGGCTGTCTGGTCACCCACGGATTGCGCCGAGGTGCGCGAGTCGAGGAACATCAGGCCGCGCGGCTTCATCTGCCGCAGCGCCGTCTCCATGCCCGGCCGGAAGGCGGTGAAGCGGCTGCCCATGTGATTGTTGACGCCGGCGAAGCCCTCGAAACTGTCGAGCGCCGCCACCGTGCGCTGGCGGATTTCCACGTCGCTCATCGTAACCAGCAGCGCGCCCGGTCCCGGATCGTTGCGGCCGTTGGGCTCCATCGGCAGGTGGAGCATCAATTCATGGCCGCGGCTGCGCGCCGCCCGCGCCTGCTCGCGCAGATCCTTGGCGTAGGGCAAGAACGACATGGTGAGTGGGCCCGGCAGGTCCCAGGCACGCTTCGAGCGCGGCCGGTCGAGGCCGACGTCGTCGATCACGATGGCAACCAGTGGCCGTGAGAGATCGCGGAACGGCACGGCGTTGCGCCGCCATGCCTGGTCGATCGCCTGCTGCTGTGGCTTGGCGGTCGTACGCGGCTTCTCGTCGAGCGTGGGCCGCGGCTTGCCCGGCTCGACCTCGGTGTACTTGGGCAGACCGGGAATATCTTCTATGCGCGCATATTTCGGCTCCGGATCGGCGGGGCTCCCGCGCTTCATCTCCTTGATCGTCTCGCCCGCCAGCCGATCGCGGTCGAGCGATTCGAGCCAGCCGGCACCGAAATAGCCACCGACAAGACTGCCGGCGAACAGTAGCAGAAGACCGACCGCGACCGCGTGCCAGCGATGGACTTTGGTCCACGTCGCGATGCCGACAAACCGTGTCCGCAGGCGCTCCGGGCGGGTGGGCGAAGGTTTCGGACTCCTTCTGTTCACCTTCCCGCTTCTGTTCTTCCTCGACGCCATGTCAACGTTCCGCCCTAACGCATTGTCGCGCCGCCCTTATTTCGCCTTAGTTCAGCCCAGCCGTCAAAACAAACGTTACAGACCGCTGAGCGATTTAACCACCCGCAGATCGGGCTCTCCCGACCGGCCCCCTTCGCGCCGGAAGCCCAGACGTTTGACAAGGTCGAGCATGCGATCGTTCTCGCGCAGGATGTGGCCGATCACACGCTTGATGCCGCGCGATTTGCCGTAAAGCAGCACATGGGTGAGCAAGAGCGTGCCGTAGCCGCGCCCCTTGCGATCGGAGGCGACGATCAACGCGAACTCCGCCTGGTCAAAGCCGGGATCGGCAGCGAGCCGACCCACGCCAACGAGCGCGTCACCGTCCAGCAACAGGAACGCCATCTCGCGGTCGTAGTCGATCTGGGTCAATCGAGCCGCCATCTCGTGTGTAAGCTCTCGCAGCGGCCCGAAGAAGCGCATGCGCACGTCCTCCGGCGTGAGGTGGCGCGTAAAGGTCTGCAGCAGCGGCTCGTCGTCCGGCCGAATCGGGCGGATGCGCAGCATCTCGCCATTGTGTTCCACTTTCGTTTCGAGTTCGACCGGATAGGGCCTGATGGCAAAGCGTGCCGCCCGCTCCTGCCCCGCCTCTGGTTTGCGCACCACGATGCGGGCATCGAGCGCCAGCACGCCGTCGGCATCGGCCAGCAGCGGATTTATGTCGAGCTCGGCGATCTCGCCCACGTCGGCGATGAGCTGCGACAGCCGCACCATGGCCTCGGCCACCGCACCGCGCGCCGCCGGCGGCCGGTCGCGGTAGCCGCGCAGCAGCCGGTCGACCCGGGTGCGGCTGAGCGCATCCTCGGCCAGCACGAGGTCGAGCGGCGGCAGGGCCAGCGCCTTGTCGCCCACCACCTCGGCCGCGACGCCGCCGTGACCCACCAGCAGGATCGGCCCGAACACCGGGTCCTCCGCGGCCCCCAGGATCAGCTCGACGGCATGCGGCCGCTTGATCATCGGCTGCACGACGAAGCCGTCTATCCGGGCCTTGGGCGCCTTGACCAGCGCATTGCCGGTCATCGTCTTCACCGCGTCGATCACCGCCTGCTCGGAGTCGAGATCGAGCGCCACGCCGCCCACGTCGCTCTTGTGCGTGATCTGCCGCGACAGGATTTTTACCGCCACCGGAAACCCGATGCGCGCGGCCGAAGCGGCGGCCTCGGCGGCATCGAGCACCACCTCGGTCGGCACCACGGGAATGCCGTAGGCCGCCAGCACCCGCTTGGCTTCCGGCTCGGTCAGGATCTCGCGCTTGTCGGCCAGGGCACCATGGACGATGGCGCGCACGAGTTTGGTGTCGGACCGCGCCTCGGGCACCGACGGCGGTGTGCGCTGGAGCGCGCGCTGGCCACGACGGTACTGGACGATGTGCATGAAGCCGCGCACGGCACGCAGCGGCGTGTCGTAGGCCGGCATGCCGGCCGCATGCAGGACCTCGCGGCCTGCCGCTGCCTGAGGGCCACCGATCCAGCAGCCGATCACCGGCACGACCTTAGCGCCGGCCGCGCCCGCGATCGCCCGTGCCGCATCCTCCGACGGGGTTAACGCCGTCGGCACGTTCATCGCCAGCACCGCCCCGACGCCGCGATCATCGGCCAACGCATCGAGGGCCGCGGCATAGCGCGGCCCGTCGGCGTCACCCACGATGTCGACCGGATTGCCGCGCGACCACCCCCGCGGCATCTGCTTGTCGAGCTGGTTGAGCGTCCTGGGAAGCAGCGTCGAGAGCTCGCCGCCTTCGTCCAGCAGGAGATCGGTGGCGACAATGCCGACACCGCCGCCGTTGGTCAGGATCGCCAGCCGCTCGGTACGCGGCGAGATGCCGTAGCCCAGCGTCTCGGCCGCATCGAACAACTCGCCCAACCCCAGCACCCGCACCAGGCCCGCGCGCGCGAAGGCGGCGTCATAGACCGCGGCCGATCCCGCCATCGAGCCGGTGTGCGAGGCCGCGGCCTTGGCGGCGGCGGCATGCCGGCCGGCCTTCAGCACGATCACCGGCTTTATGCGCGCCACGCCGCGCGCCGCCGACATGAATTTGCGCGCGTGGGTGATGCCCTCGACATACATCAGGATGGCGCGCGTCTCGGAATCGCGTGCCAGCATGTCGAGCACGTCGCCGAAATCGACGTCGCTCATGTCGCCCATGGAAATCAGATGCGAGAAGCCGATGCCCTGGGCTGTGCCCCAGTCGGCGAGTCCGGCCAGCACGGCGCCCGATTGCGCGACGGCGGCGATGCGTCCGGCCTTGAGGTTGCCCGGCCCGAAGCTGGCGTTCAGCCCGAGCCGTGGCATCGCATAACCGATCGTGTTCGGGCCGACGACGCGCAGCAGGTGCGGCCTGGCGGCACGCAGGATGCGCCGACGCCAGCGCGCGTTCGTGGCCGCGGCGTCAGCGCCGGTTCCCGGACCGGCGCTGATCACCACCGCGACCCGCGTGCCGCGCTCGCCCAGCTCGAGGATCAGGCGCGGGATCGTCTCCGCCGGGGTCATGACGACCGCGAGGTCGGGCACTTCGGGAACTTCCGAAAGCCTGCGGAAGACCCGGCGGCCTTCGATCTCGCCGCCCTTGGTGTTGACGAGATGGATATCGCCCTGGAAGCCGCCGGCCAACAGGTTGTGCGTCACCGCCGCGCCAACCGAGCCGGGGCGCACGCTGGCCCCGATCGCCACGACGGACTTGGGCGCCATGAGTTTGTCGAGGTTGCGGGTGGACATCGCTCCATCCTGTCGCCAACAATTGTGTTGCAGCCATGACAGCGAACCCGGGCAGGAACAAGGTCGAAGCGGTCGCCGTCGAATTGCGGCTCGGCCGCATCTCGCGCCTCTACAATTCGCTCGATCCCGCGCCCTTCAACGAGAAGGATCTGGACGCCGCCGCCGACGCGTACATCGTGGGCTCGGCCGAGGATCTCTCGGGCCGGCCGATGCGCCTGGTCGTCATGCTGCCGGATGCCGAATTGGCGCGGCCGGAGGCGGCGCAGATTCCGGAGGCGATCCGCCACCACTTCGTCCTGCGCGAACTCACCGAGCAGCGCCGGCTCCGTGCGATGCTGCATCGTGGCCGCATAAGCCTGCTAATCGGTCTCGCGTTCCTCGCCGCCTGCCTGCTCGCCCGCGAGATACTGACGACATCCGAGACGACGACCAACCGCATCCTGGACGAGGGCCTGCTGATCGTCGGCTGGGTGGCGATGTGGGGACCGCTCGACGTCTTCCTCTACGGCTGGTGGCCGATCGCCGGCCGACGCCGCCTGTTCGCCGATCTTGCGCGACTCGAAGTCGAACTGCGGCCGCTCAAATGATGATGCTGATCGGAGTCAATCGCTCACCCTACACGCGTCGTGTTGCGATCACGCTGAAAGCCTATGATGTGCCGTTCGAACAACGGTCGCTGTCGGGATTCGCCGACCGTGCGGAAGTGCGCGCCAGCAATCCGCTGGGTCGCATTCCGGCTCTCGTGCTCGACACTGGCGAGACGCTGATCGACAGCGGCGCCATCATCGACCATCTCGACGAAACCTACGGCCGCGACCGCGCGCTCACACCGGCCGCGGGCGCGGACCGGCGCGCCGTGCTGAAGGTCGCGGCCCTCATGATGGGCGCCTGCGACAAGGCGCTCCAGGCCGCCTACACGCGCAACCACACGCCCCCGGAAAAGATCCACCAGCCGTGGATCGACGACTGCAACGCCCAGGTCATGGCCGCGCTGGCCGCGGTCGAGGCGATGATCGGGCCGGCCACACCCTATCTGTTGCTGGGACGCCTCACCCAGGCGGACATCGCCACCTTCGTTGCCGAACGCCTCGCGCGCGGCGTCGGCCTCGACACGGAAGCGACACCGCGCCTCCGCGCCCTCACGAGGAAGTTGCTCGAGGAGCCGCCCTTTCGCTCGACCGAGCCCTGATCAAAAGACGCGCGGGCCGTTCATCAGCACGAGCCCGCAGACGATCACGACCGCCGCGGCGATCCGCCGGCCGCCAAATGGCTCGCCCAGCAACAGCGTGCCGATCAGGGCGCCGAACAGCACCGACGTCTCGCGCAGCGCCGCGACATGCGCCATCGGCCCCAGCACCAGCGCGTAGATCGCAATGCCGTAGCCCACGTTGGCGATCACGCCGCCGATCACGCCGCGATACCAGGTGCGTTTGAGATGCCCCCACACCGTGTCGGGCCGCAAGATGAAGGCCAGCACCAGCAGCCATGGCCCTTCCAGGACACAGAGCCAGGCGATGTAGGAGACGCGGTGTTCGAAGCTCGGGCCGGCGCTGCGCACGCCCAGCCCGTCGGCGATAATGTAGGCCGCGATGGTGACGCCGGTCAGCACCGCGAACAATGTCGCCAGACCATGCCGGGCGCCCGGCCGCGGCACGACGTTGCGCAGCGGCATGGCGAGCGCCACCAGCCCGAAACTCAGCAAAAACACACCGACGATGTCCTGGGTACGCAGCTGCTCGCCGATGAAGCGGCCCGACACCAGCGCCACCAGCAACGGGCCGAGGCCGCGCGCGATTGGATAGGTATGGCTGAGATCGCCGTACGAATAGGCCTTTAGGAGAAACGTGTAATAGAGGACGTGGATCAACACGGAGGCGATCAGGAACTTCCACGCCGCCGGCTCGATCATCGGCACGAACGGCACGATGCAGAGCCCCATCACCGTGCCAGTGGTCATGATGACGCCGAACGTTGCCAGCCGGTCCGAGCTGTCGGATTTCAGGATGGCGTTCCAGGTGGCGTGCATCAGGGCTGCCGCCAGCAGCAACGCGACGATGAGGGGTTCGACGACCAGGGCGCGCGCTTTCTTTTCTTGTTACCGTTACATTACGCCCGAGGGCGAGCCGTGAGAACCGGCGGACGCACAGAGGGTGGGTGGAGCGAAAATGACGGTGGAAGCTTACAAGGCGGCGCGCGAGTTCCTGCTCGCCAACCGCACCGACTACGAAACGGCCTATCGCGATTTCCGCTGGCCCGAGATCAAGCGCTTCAACTGGGCGCTCGACTGGTTCGATGGCGAGCTCGCGCGCGGCCCGCTGGCGAACGAGCCCGCGCTCACGATCGTAGGCGACGGCGCCGCCAGCCTCACCTTTGCCGAACTTTCGGAACGCTCAAACCGCGTCGCCAATGGGCTCCGCGCACTGGGGGTGAAGCGCGGCGACCGCATCCTGCTGATGCTGGGCAATGTTGCGCCGCTCTGGGAAGTGATGCTGGCCGCGATGAAGCTGGGCGCCGTCGTGATCCCGGCCACCACCCTCCTCACACCCACCGACCTCGCCGACCGCTTCGAGCGCGGCCGCGCCCGTCATGTCGTGGCAGCCGCAGGCGAAGCCGCCAAGTTCGATGGCTTCGACAAGAGCCTGACGCGCATCGCCATCGGCGACACCCCGGCCAGCTGGCACGCCTATGCCAATCTCCTGAAAGCCTCGCCCGACTTCACGCCCGATGGCCCGACCGACGCCGACGATCCGATGCTGCTCTATTTCACCTCGGGCACGACGGCGAAGCCCAAGCTGGTGCTGCACTCGCACCGCAGCTATCCGGTCGGCCATCTCACGACCATCTACGTGCTCGGCCTTCGCCCTGGCGACGTCCATCTCAACATCTCTTCCCCAGGTTGGGCCAAGCATGCCTGGAGTTGCTTCTTCGCGCCGTGGATCGCCGGCGCCACGATCTTCATCGCCAACCAGCCGCGCTTCAACGCGCGCGTCCTCCTCGACGCCATCGTCGCCAACGGCGTCACCACCCTTTGCGCGCCGCCCACCGTGTGGCGCATGCTGATCCAGGAAGACCTGAAGAATTGCAAGACCAAGCTTCGCGAGGTGCTGGCGGCGGGCGAGCCGCTGAACCCGGAAGTGATCGAGCAGGTCGAGAAGGCCTGGGGCCTCACCATCCGCGACTTTTATGGCCAGACCGAAACCACGACCCAGGTCGGCAATCCGCCCGGCCAGCCGATCAAGCCGGGTTCTATGGGCCGCCCCCTGCCCGGCTATCGCATTCGGCTGCTCGATCCGGACGACAAGGACGCCGAGGAAGGTGAAATCTCCATCGACCTTGCCCATCGGCCGGCCGCCCTCATGCAGGGCTACCAGCAGGACGATGGATCAATCGCGCCGCTGGAGGGCGAAGTCTACCGCACCGGCGATGTCGCCTCGCGCGACAAGGACGGTTACCTCACCTACGTCGGCCGCGCCGATGACGTGTTCAAGGCATCGGACTACCGCATCAGCCCGTTCGAGCTGGAAAGCGTGCTGATCGAACATCCCGCCGTCGCCGAGGCCGCCGTCGTGCCGGCTCCCGACACGATGCGCCTCGCCATCCCCAAGGCCTACATAAGCCTGACGGCGAGCGGCAAGCCCGATCGCGCCACCGCGCTTTCGATCTTCCAGCACCTGAAAGGCCGCCTCGCCCCCTTCAAGCGCATAAGGCGCCTGGAATTCGCCGAACTGCCCAAGACCATCTCCGGCAAGATCCGCCGCGTCGAACTCCGCCGCGACGAAGAAAAGCGCGCCGCCGAGAATCAGCGCGGTTCCGGCGAATTCCGGGAAGAGGATTTCCCGGAGCTCACCCAAAGCTGACTTTTGTCATCCTGAGCGGAGCGAAGGATCCTTCGCTCCGCTCAGGATGACAGTCCGCCTGAATCCACTAGAATGCGCCCATGATTCTCCTGATCGATAACTACGACAGCTTCACCTACAACCTCGTCCACTTCCTGGGCGATCTCGGCGCGAAGTGCGTCGTGCATCGCAACGACCAGATCACGGTCGACGAGGCCATCGCGCTGAAGCCCGCCGGTATCGTGCTCTCGCCCGGTCCGTGCACGCCGAACGAAGCCGGCATCTGCATGGATCTGATCCGCGCGGCGGCCAAGGAGCAGGTGCCGCTGCTCGGCGTCTGCCTCGGTCACCAGGCGATCGGCCAGGCGTTCGGCGGCCAGGTCGTGCGCGCGCCGCAGCCGATGCACGGCAAGCTGTCGGGCGTCGACCACAAGAACCAGAGCGTGTTCGAGGACGTGCCCTCGCCCTTCCAGGCGACGCGCTATCACTCGCTGATCGTCGACCGCAAGGGCTTCCCCAAGGACCTCGACGTCACCGCCGAGACCGGCGACATCATCATGGGCCTGCGCCACAAGTCGCTGCCGATCCACGGCGTACAATTCCATCCCGAGAGCATTGCCTCGGAGCACGGCCACAAGATCCTGGAAAATTTCCTGAAAATCGCCGGCGAGCATCCATCACAGCAAAAGAAGAAGGCGGCCTAGCCATGCCCTTCACGCGACGCCTGCTGCTCGGGGCGAGCGCGGCGATGGCCGCTGTCCCCGGCGCCTTCGCCCAGGCCTGGCCCGCCAAGCCGATCCGCATCATCGTCGGCTTCCCTGCCGGCCAGGCGACCGACATTCTGGCGCGCGTCATGGCCGACCAGTTCACCAAGGCGCTCGGCCAGCAGGTCATCGTCGAGAACAGACCGGGCGCTGGCGGCCAGATCGGCGCCGACGTCGCCGCCAAAGCAGCGCCCGACGGCTACACGCTGTTGATGGTCACGATCTCGACCCACGGCATCAGCCCAGCGCTTTACCCGAAGCTGCCCTACGATCCGCAGAAGGATTTCGCGCCGATCGCCAACATCGGCCTCACGCCGCAGGTGCTGATGACCAGCGTGAAGAGCGGCATCACCTCCGTGCCGGAGCTGATCGCCAAGGCCAAGACCGGCGACCTCAACTACGGCTCCTCGGGCAACGGCTCGGCCAGCCATCTCGCGGTCGAGATGCTGAAGAACGCGGCCGGCATCAAGCTCACGCACGTGCCCTTCAAGGGCAACGCCGACGCCCAGCTCGCGCTGCAGAGCGGCGACATCCAGCTGCTGTCGGATGCCATTCCCGGCGCCATCGGCCCGGTGAAGGCCGGCAAGGTGAAAGCGATTGGAATCGCCGACCAGCGTCGCTCGCCGTTCCTGCCCGACCTGCCGACGGTCGCCGAGCAGGGCCTCCAGGGCGTGGTCGCCGTCGGCTGGATCGGCCTCTCCGCGCCTGCCCGCACGCCCGAGCCCATTCTCGACAGGCTGAGCGCCGAGGTCATGCGCATCCTCAAGGATCCCGAAGTCCTGGAGAAGCTCAGGAGCCTGTCCTTCGTGCCGGCCAAGGAATCGCGCCAGGAGTTCGAGGCCTACATCGCCATCGAAAACACCAAGTGGCGCAAGATCGTCCAGGATGCTGGCGTGAAGATCGAGTGATTCAGAGTCTTCCGGACCGACTCTGAGCTGGCAATAAAACCTCATGCTGAGGAGCCGCGCGAAGCGCGGCGTCTCGAAGCATGGGCTACATCAAGACTGGGGCCACCCTTCGAGACGCGGCCTGCGGCCGCTCCTCAGGGTGAGGATTTTGGGATTTCAGGGCGTTTGGATTTTCATAATATTTCTTATAATCAAATAGTTATAAGAAATATCTCACTTGAAGATCGTCACCTAGCCCGCGACGCCGAATCCTGCCCGGGTGACCGCCTTGGTAATCGCGGCGACGTCGGCGCCGGGAGGCAGGCGCATCTCCCCGCTCTTGAGATCGACGGAGATTGGCGCGGTGCCGGCGCCGGTGGCGGCACGGGTGACGGCCTTTACGCAGCCGTCGCAATCCATGCCGGTGACCTTGAGGATGAGTTCTTGAGCCATGTGATATAGCTAGCCGCCCGCCGGCCCGGCCGGCA
>LNFM01001781.1_pt1 | contig 16195 bp, 13 predicted proteins | sample 596031 | NCBI WGS metagenome assembly LNFM01 (sample SAMN04254537, study PRJNA301005) | activated carbon metagenome | isolation source: dual media filters at the Ann Arbor, Michigan drinking water treatment plant | place: USA: Ann Arbor
CCCGCGCCATCGCGCAGCCGCAGCCGCGATCGGCCTTCGGTCGCAAGGCCATCGAGGACGCCCGCCGGGCCGCCGGCGCGGCGTGGAACGATCGCCTGCGCGCCATCGTGGGCAGCGCCGACGCGGGCGAGCGCCGCGCACGGGCCCTCGAACTGCTGCTGACGCACGGGCAGGCCCCAGATAGCGCGTGGCTGACCACGCTGGCCCGCGATGCGGCTGCCGACGTGCGTGCCGCCGCCGCGCTGCAGCTGGGGCGGCATCGAACGCCGCAGGCGCGGACGGCGCTCGTCGGACTGCTGCGCGACGGCGAGGCCCTGGTTCAGCGTCGCGCCGCCGAGGCGCTGGTCCGGTCGGGTGTCCATCCCCTCGACCCGCCGCCGTTCGATGCGGTCGCCGACGTCCTGCCGCTGCTCGGCCATCCCGACCGCCACCTGCGGTACGCCGCCCGGCAGCTGCTGCGTCGCGTCGACCGCAACCTGTGGCGCGAGGCGGCGCTGGCCGTGACGACGTGGCCGGCGGCCGTCGAGGCCCAGGTCCTGCTGGCGCAGACGGCCACGGTGTCCACCGACATCCCGCCCCTGCTCGATCGACAGCTGGCGCTGCTGCAGACGGGGGTGGCGGGCCAGGATCTGACCGGCCTGCTGCGGGCCGTGCACCTCGGGCTCATCCGCAGCGGGGGCATCCGCCACGCCACGGAGTTCACGGCCCTCGGGACCCACCTGCTCGAGCGGTTCCCCACCGGGACGCCGCTCGTCGATCGCGAGATCGCGCGCACGCTGGCCTACCTCGAGACGCCGGGCGCGCTGGCAGAGATGGTCGCCGTCCTGACCGCGCCCGGGACCCATCGCGACGACCAGATCTTCCTGATGTACTGCCTGCGCACGATGAAGGCCGGCTGGGAGAAGCCGCAGCGCGACGCCGCCGTGAAGTGGTTCCTGACGGCCCAGGAAGAGAAGTGGCGCGGCGGCGCCAGCTTTCCCGGCTACATGCGCGACATGTGGAAGGAGATGCTGACCAATCTGCCGGCCGACGAGCGCCGGATCGCCGAGGAGGACATGGACGCCTACACGCCCCCGCCGGTCATGACCAGCGCCGGGCGGCCGCAGAACCTCGGCGACAACGCCACGCGCCTGTCGTTGCAGGAGCTCCGCGAGTACATGACCCTCGACCCGATGGCCTACACCGGCAAGCCCGAGCGCGGCGCCGCCGTGTTCGAGAAGGCGCTGTGCAGCACCTGTCACCGCCATGGCGACCTCGGCCAGGAGGCTGGACCGGATCTGTCGACCGTCGCGCAGCGGTTCGCCCGCGCCGACCTGCTCGACGCCATCCTGACGCCGTCCAAGGCCATCTCCGAGCAGTGGGCGGCGCTCGAGATCGTCCTGAAGAACAAGCGGGTCGTGGTCGGCGTGATAGTGTCTGAGACGGCGGACACGCTGACCGTGCAACAGGTGGGCGCACCGGTGATCACCGTGCCCGTCAAGGACGTGCAGTCGCGGGCCGTGGCCACCACGTCACCGATGCCCGAGGGACTGCTCAACGCGCTCACGCCCGGGGAGATCAGCGACCTGCTCGCGTTCCTCGAGCGCGCACCCAGCAACTAGCGCCAGGCACTGCAGCCTGGCCGTACCGACAGCGCAAGACCGTGCTCGATCAACTCTTCACTCGCCGCACCTCCCCCCGGTGGCGTGCCTGCTTCTGCCTGCTGGCCTCGCTCGTCGCGATGCCGGTGGCGCCGACGCGCGCGCAGACCATGGCCGCCACGCTCTTCGTCGAGGTCCGCGATCAGAGCGGCGCCTGGCTGCCCGACGTCACCCTGACGCTCACCGACCAGCAGACGGCCCTCATGCGCGAGGGCACCACCTCGTCGTCCGGGCTGCTGGTGATTCCGCTGCTGACGGCCGGCACCTACACGCTGCAGGCCAGCCGCGACGGCTTCAAGACGGAGATCGTGCGCGACATCGCCGTCCAGGCGGGCGTGCGCGGCACGGTCGCCGTGGTGCTCGTGCCCGGTGACGTCACCGAGCAGGTCGTGGTCAGCGCCGACCTGACGACGTTGCGGGCCGGCAGCGGCACCGTCGGCCAGGTGTTCGAGGGCGAGACGCTGGTCACGGTGCCGGTGTCGGAGCGTGACGTGATCCAGTTCACGTTCCAGGCCCCTGGCGTCGCGCCGCCCTCTCCGGGGTCGCGGCTCTCCACCCAGGGCAACACCGGCCTGAACAACAGCGGATCGCGGGAAGCGGCCAACAACTTCCTGCTCGATGGCGTGGACAACAACGACCTCTTCCTCAACCGCCTCGTGGTGAATCCGAGCCTCGACGCCGTCAAGGAAGTGTCGATGCTCCAGAGCACCTACGACGCGGAGCATGGCCGCAGCGCCGGTGCCCAGGTCAACGTCGTCATCAAGTCGGGCACGCGCACGCTGCGGGGCTCGGCCTACGAGTACTTCCGCGACGAGGCGCTCGACGCGCGGCCGGCCTTCCTGCCCGAAGGCACCGACAAGCCGTCGCTCGGCAAGCACCAGTTCGGCGGCACGATCGGCGGGCCGGTGGGCCGGTTCCCGTCGTTCTACTTCGTCAACGTCGAGGCCATCCGGGCCAACGAAGCCGACACCCGACTGGCACGCGTGCCGACCGATGCGGAGCGTGCCGGCGACTTCAGCGCGCTCGGGCGGCCGATCATCGATCCGTTCACCCAGCGGCCCTTCCCGGGCAACATCATCCCGGCCTCCCGCATGAGCGCGGCGGGTCTGGCCGCTGCCGATCTCTACCCGCGGGCCAACACGACGGGCAGGGCGGCCAACTACGTGTCGTCGCCAGAGGGACGGCGCGACGCCATCCAGTTCACCATCAAGACCGATCATCACGGGTGGCAGGACAAGCCGTTCCACGTCCGCTACACGTTCGGGCGCGAGGATCGCGACCTGCCGTTCCCGGCCAGGGCCCGCAACCTGCCGACGTTCGGCACCTCGGTGCTCGACCAGGGGCACAACCTCGCCGCCGGCTTCAATCAGGCCATCTCGACCCGCTTCGTCAACGAACTGCGCGTCGGGGTCAATGCGCTCAAGCGCGACAGCCTGCCGACCAACGCCGGCACCGATGCCTTCGCGGCGCTCGGCATCCGCGGGCCGTCGCTGCCCGCGGTGGACCAGGGCTTCCCGACCTTCGTCGTCAGCGGCTACGAGACGCTCGGCGACGACCCGAACCTGCCGGTGCTACGCAGCACGCGTACCCTCCATCTGGCCAACACGCTGACCGCGCAGCTCGGGCGCCACCACCTGAAGACCGGCGGCGAGTTCCGCCACTACCAGTCCGACGGCCTGAACCACCTGTTCGCCCGCGGGCAGGTGACCTTCGCCGGCGCGCTGACCGGTGCGCCGTTCGCCGACCTGCTGCTCGGCTTGCCGACGCTGTCGCTGCTCGGGACCAACGACAACGCGCAGAAGCTGCGGACCTGGTCGGTCAACACGTTCATCCAGGACGACTGGCGCATCAACTCGCGCCTCACCGTCAACCTGGGCCTGCGCTACGAGTTCAACGCACCGCCGGTCGATGCCGACGACCGCATGCGCATCTACGATCGGGCCACCAGCCAGATCGTGCAGGTCGGCACCAACGGCATCCCCCGCTCGGGTATCGCCTCGGACTCCAACAACCTGGCCCCGCGCGTCGGCTTCAACTACGACCTCACCGGCATGGGCACGACGATGCTGCAGGGCGGCTACGGGCTGTTCTACAACGTCGGCACGCTGATCGAGACGTCGGCGCTGTACTTCAACCCGCCCTACTTCGGCATCGGCCTGTACTTCCCGTCGGCCCAGCGCCTGCTCACGCTCGAAGATCCGTTCCCGGGCCAGGGCATCGCCACGCAGCCGACGTACAACTCCCTCGACCAGAACATGCGCACTGCCTACGCGCATCAGACCAGCCTCGGCCTCGAGCGCGCCTGGTCGAAGACGACGGTGGATGCGCGATACGTCGGGTCGTTCGGGCGGCAGCTGGTGCGCAAGCGCAACATCAACCAGGCCCTGCCCGGTGCCGGCCCGTTCCCGCCACGCCGGCCCCTGCCGCAGTACGGCGACATCCTGATGGTGGAGTCCGGGGCCACCTCCGACTACCACGCCCTGCAGGTGGGCGCCGTGCGCCGTGCCGGCAACCGGTTCACGTTCCGCGGTTCCTACACCTGGTCGAAGTCGATGGACGACCAGTCGGCCTTCCTCGCCACCGATGGCAACGACAACACGCCGCAGGACAGCCGCAATCTGGCGGCGGAGTGGAGCCTGTCGGACTTCGACGTCCGCCATCGCGTCGTGTTCACCGGGTCGTACGCCGTGCCGGACCTCGGTGCCGGCGCGCTCGGCCGCGGCTGGCAGGTCGCCGGCGTCGTCTCCGTGCAGTCGGGCCGACCGTTCACGCCGCGCGTCAGCTTCGACAACAGCAACAGCGGCAACACGGGCGGCGGCACGTTCGCCTACGATCGTCCCAACGAGGTCACCGGCTCCACGCCGCCTGCCGGCACGCAGGTGGTCACCTATGACGGGCGGGCCTTTGCCATCGCGCCGCAGTACACCTACGGCAACGCCGGCCGCAACACCCTCATCGGTCCCGGGTACGCGTCGGTCGACGCCGTCCTCTCGCGTCGGCTCGCGCTCGGCGGCACGCGCAATCTCGAGTTGCGCCTCGAGGGCTTCAACCTGTTGAATCGCACCAACCTTCAGCTGCCCGACAGCTTCGTGGACCGACCCACGTTCGGGCAGTCGCTGTCGGCGTTCGCGCGGCGCCAGTTCCAGCTGGCGGCGCGTTTCACGTTCTGAGTTCGTTCGTCTGCTTCGCTCGAGGAGTGTCCATGCGCATCACCCGTTCCCTGTTCGCCCTGGTCCTGATGTTCGCTGCCGGCTACGTGGCCGGCCAGTTCTCCCGCGTCGACGTCGCGGCACAGGGCCAGAAGGTCTACGAGATGCGCACCTACTACACGCATCCCGGCAAGCTGCCCGACCTGCAGGCCCGCTTCCGCAACCACACGACCAAGCTGTTCGAGAAGCACGGGATGACCAACATCGGCTACTGGGTGCCGCAGGACGAGCCGGGCCACAGCAACACGCTCATCTACATCGTCGCCCACGCCAACCGCGAACAGGCCATGAAGAACTGGACGGCCTTCGGCGCCGACCCCGAATGGGTCAAGGTGCGCACGGCGTCCGAGGTCAACGGCAAGATCGTCGAGAAGGTGGATCGCGTGTTCATGGACGCCACCGACTACTCCGCCATCAAGTAGGTGCCGCGCGCGTCCCGTCGGGCAGTGGCGCTCGCCGCCACTGCCTACATCCTCGTCGCTCTGGTCTTCTGGTGGCCGCTGCCCGCCCACCTCGCGACGACGACGCTCGAGTATCCCTTCGGCGACCCGCTCCTCAACGCGTGGACGCTCGCGTGGGATGCCGACCGGGCCCTCCACGGGTTCCGCGACTACTGGGACGGCCTCTTCTTCTCTCCGTACGCCGACACGGTGGCGTACTCCGAGCACCTGCTCGGCATCGCCGTGTTCACCGCGCCGCTGCAGTGGCTGACGGGCAATCCGATACTCGTCCTGAACGTCGCGACCGTCGCCTCGACCGTCCTGGTCGGCGTCGGGACCTTCCTGCTGACGCGGGCGCTCACCGGCCGCGCGGATGCGGCCTTCGTGGCCGGCCTGGCCATGGCGTGCTCGCCGTACCGGCTCGCGCACGCCCATCACCTGCAGGTGCTGGTCTCGGGGTGGATGCCGGTGGCGCTGTACGGACTCCACCAGTACCTGGCCACGGCCTCGCGCCGTGCCCTCGCCCTGTTCGTCGTCGCCTTCGTGTTGCAGGGGCTGTCCAACGGCTACTTCCTGTACTTCACGGCAGTGCCGGTGGCGGTGGTGGCGCTGGAGGGACTGTGGCGCAGCCGCCGAGACCTCCGGCGCGTTGTCCCCGGTCTCGTCGTCGCCGCACTGGCCCTGCTCGCGGCCATCCTGCCTGTGGCCGTGGCGTACATGCGTGTGCGCCGCGATCAGGGCTTCACGCGGACGCTGGCCGACATCGCGCTGTATGCGGCCACGCCGGAAGCGTATGCCCACGTCTCGACACGCGCGTGGCTGTGGGGGCAGGTGCTGCCGGTCGGGCGTGAGGAACTGCAACTGTTTCCCGGGCTGGGCGTCGTGCTGCTGGCGGTCGCCGCGGTGGCGCTGGTCTGGCGCCGCGCCGCGCCGGATCGGCGTCACATCGCGCTCTACCTCGGCATCGTCGTGCTGATGGTCGTGCTGTCGTTCGGTCCGCGACCGGTGCTGTGGGGCTGGACGGTGCCGTTCAACGGCCCGTACACGTGGCTCGTCGCGGTGGTGCCCGGGCTCGATGGCCTGCGGGTGCCAGCCCGGATGGCCACGACGGTGCACCTCGGCCTGGCGGTCCTCGCTGGCTTCGGATTGGCCGCGCTCACATCGACGGCAGGTCCGCAGCGGCGCCGACTGGTGACGACGGTCGCGGCCGTGCTGGTGGCGCTCGAGGGGTACGGCGGACGGCAACCCGTGCAGGCGTTTCCGGACGTCGACATGACCGCGGCGACGCCCGCCTACGTGTGGCTGCAGACGCAGGAGGCCGGGCCCGTGCTCGAGTTGCCCGTCGGTGACGCCGCCATGGCCACCCGGCACTTGTACCGGACGCTCGAGCATGGCCACCGCATCGTCAACGGCTACAGCGGATACGGATCGATCCTGCAGGACTTCGTCGGAGGCCCCCCGTTCACCGAGACGGTCCGGATCGATGGTGCCCTGGAGATGCTGCGGGTGCTGGGGGTGCGCTGGGTCGTGATGCAGCCCGCGCTGTACGAGCATCCCGCGGCCGGCGCGGCCGTGGCCGAGGCGGTCGCGGCGTCGCGGACGCATGTGGCCGAGGTTCGTCGCTTCGGCGCCACGGTGGTCGCACGCCTGCGTCCCGGCGGCGCCGAGCCCGCGCTGGATCGTGACCCGGCGTGGCGCGCGCTGCCCTCGACGGCATTCCAGGTGACGGTGTCGCACCAGGCACGCGACCTCGGCCGCATGCTGGATGGCGATCCGGGCACACGCTGGGCCACCGCCACCCGGCAGGGCAGTGGCGAACACGTCACCCTCACGTTCGCGCGACCCACCGACGTGGCCCACGTGCGCCTCGATCTCGCGGCACGCAGCCTCGGCGACTATCCGCGCGGCCTGGTGATCGAGGCCGCGGGCGACGACGGGATCTGGCAGACGCTGTTCGCGGGCGACATCCTGCCGCGTCTGGGTCTGAGTCTGGTGCGCGAGCCCCGATCACCCGGCATCGACGTGCCCCTGCCGCCGCAGCGCAGCCGTCACCTGCGGCTGCGGCCGACGGGGGAGACCCGGTCGTGGTTCTGGTCGATCCACGAACTGCGTGTCTGGCAGCGGTAGCGACGTCAGGAGCTACACCGGCGATGCAATCGAGACACCTGCCGGGCTCCCGGGTCGCGCGTCTCGTCAGGCATGGGCCCGTGCGACAGGCACGCCGGCGCCCGTCGTCGTGTTCAGGTCGCGCGGTACCTGGCTGCTTGCGATGGCCTGCACCGTGGCGCGGTTGAAGGCCGGCAGGTCATCGGGGTTGCGCGACGTGATGATGCGCTGATCCTCGACGACCTCGGCGTCCTGCCAGTGCCCGCCGGCGTTCTGGACGTCGGTCCGGATCGACGGGTACGAGGTCAGGCGCAGGCCGTCGACGATGCCGGCTTCGACGAGGAGCCAGGGGCCGTGGCAGATGGCGGCGATCGGCTTGCCCGCGTCGTGGAAATCCCGCACCAATTGCACGACCTTGGCGTTGGTGCGCAGGGTGTCGGGGTTCATCTGCCCGCCTGGCAGGACCAGGGCGTCGTAGTCGGTGGCCTCGACGGCGACCACGGGGTGGTCCACGGCGAACGTCTCGCCCCATTCCGTGTGCTGCCAGCCTCGGACCTGTCGTTCGACTGGCGACACGATCTCCACGAGGGCCCCGGCGCGCGTCAGCGCGTCGCGCGGACTGGTCATCTCCACCTGCTCGAACCCGTCAGCGACCAGAATGGCCACTTTCTTCCCCGCCAGCGTCGTCGACATGCCATCTCCTTGGGGGCTCGCGGTGTCTGATCGCCCGGCCCCAACGTGGGGTCCTTGCAAGGGCCGGTCCTGCCATATGCTTGGGTGAGGCAGGGAGTGCCAACCATCGCCATGACCAAGACCAGGACCGAGAAGGATTCGATGGGCCCCATCGAGGTGCCCGCAGACGTGTACTGGGCCGCGCAGACGCAGCGGTCGATTCAGAACTTCCCGATTGGCGTCGATCGCTTCAAGTGGCAGCGTCCCGTCATCCGGGCCCTGGGCATCCTCAAACGCAGCGCGGCGCAGGCCAACATGGAGCTGGGCGAGCTGCCGCAGAGCGTCGCGGAGCCCATCATCAGGGCGGCCGACGACGTCATCGCCGGGGAGCTCGACAGTCAGTTCCCGCTGGTCGTGTTCCAGACCGGGTCCGGCACGCAGTCGAACATGAACGCCAACGAGGTCATCGCCAACCGGGCGGTGGCGATCATGGGCGGCACGGTCGGTGTGGACCGCACGATCCATCCCAACGACCACGTCAACCGCGGCCAGTCGTCCAACGACACCTTCCCGACGGCCATGCACATCGCGGTCGTGGAAGAACTCCACCATCGGCTGTTCCCGTCGGTGAAGGTCCTGCGCGACACGCTGGCGGCCAAGGCCGCCGAGTTCTCGGACCTCGTGAAGACGGGGCGCACGCACCTGCAGGATGCGACGCCGGTCACGCTCGGCCAGGAGATCGGCGCCTGGGTGGCGCAGATCGACTTTGGTCTCAAGGCGGTGGAGCAATCGCTCGACGGCCTGTACGACCTGGCGATTGGCGGCACCGCGGTGGGCACCGGGCTGAACGCGCATCCGCAGTTCGGCGATCGCTGCGCGGCCACCATTGCCGGCATCACGGGGTTCCCGTTCCGCAGTGCCGCGAACAAGTTCTTCGCGCTGTCGGCCCACGACGCGCTCGTCGAGACCTCTGCCGGGCTGCGCACGCTGGCGGGCGGTCTCATGAAGATGGCCAACGACGTCCGGTGGCTGGCCAGCGGCCCCCGCTGCGGCATCGGCGAGCTCCTGATCCCCGAGAACGAGCCGGGCTCGTCGATCATGCCGGGCAAGGTCAACCCGACCCAGTCCGAGGCGATGACGATGGTGTGCGTGCAGGTCTTCGGCAACGATGCCGCGGTGGCGTTCGCGGGCACGCAGGGCAACTTCCAGCTGAACGTCTTCAAGCCGGTGATGGTGCACAACGTGCTCGAGAGCATCGGGCTCATCGCCGACGCCTGCCTGGCGTTCAACGAGGGCTGCGCCCGGGGCATCGAGCCCAACCGCGAGAAGATTGCCGAGAACCTCGGCAAGAACCTGATGCTGGTGACGGCCCTCAATCGTCACATCGGGTACGACAAGGCCGCCGCCATCGCCAAGCACGCCCAGAAGAAGGGCCTCACCCTGCGCGAGGCCGCGCTGGCGTCCGGCGACGTCACCGAGGAGCAGTATGCCGAGTGGATCGTGCCCATGGAGATGACGCGGCCCAGTGGGGGCTGACGTACAATCCGCCGCACAGACCGGGTAGACCCTTCCTTTCGAAAGAGATCTCCGATGGATCGACGCGCGTTCCTGCAGAAGACCACCGCGATGACGGCTGCCCTCGGGTTGCCGGTTGCGGCCGCGGCCCAACCCGCACCCGCGGCTGCTCCGGCGCGGACGCTCGGCCCGGTGACCAAGGCCCGGACCTTCAAGCTGAAGTACGCCCCGCACTTCGGCATGTTCGAGCAGTCGGCCGGCAAGGACCTGATCGACCAGCTGAAGTTCATGGCCGATCAGGGCTTCACGGCGCTCGAGGACAACGGGATGATGGGCCGCACGCCCGAGGTCCAGGCGCAGCTGGGCGAGGCCATGGCCAAGCTCGGCATGCAGATGGGCGTGTTCGTCATCCAGACCGGTGGCAACAACAGCGATCGGTTCACCACCGGCAAGGCGGAGAACCCGGCGCAGTTCCGCAAGGCGTGTGAAGCGGCCGTCGAGGTGGCCAGGCGCTGCAACGCGAAGTGGATGACCGTGGTGCCGGGCGGCTTCGAGCGCAAGCTGCCGATTGGCGTGCAGCACGGGCACGTCATCGACACGCTGCGCGCCGGCGCCGAGGTGCTCGAGAAGGCCAGCCTGGTGATGGTGCTCGAGCCCCTCAGCGACAACCCGGATCAGTTCCTGCGGACCTCGGACCAGACGTACATGATCTGCCGCGCCGTCGACTCGCCGGCCTGCAAGATCCTGTTCGACATCTACCACATGCAGAAGAACGAGGGGCACATCATCCCTCACATCGACTGGGCGTGGTCCGAGATCGGGTACTTCCAGATCGGCGACAACCCGGGTCGCAAGGAGCCCGGCACCGGCGAGGTCAACTACCGGAACATCTTCAAGCACGTGGCGGCGAAGATGCAGGCCGACTCGCGTGACTTCATCTTCGGCATGGAGCACGGCAACGCGTATCCGGGCAAGGACGGCGAGCAGAAGCTGATCGACGCGTACGTCGCCGCTGACGCGTTCTAGCCCATGGTCCCGGAGTGGCAGCAGCGCATGCTGACGGCGCCCGCGGACATCCGCTCCCTGCTGCAGGGCATCAGGCGCGTCGCGGTGCTCGGCGCCCGGCCGTCGTCGCATGCGCACAAGGCGGCCTGGTATGTGCCGCAGGCCCTGCAGACGATGGGCCTCACGATCGTGCCGGTCGTCGTGCATGGGCATCAGGACGCCGAGATCCTCGGTGCGCCCGTGTACCGACGCCTGGTGGACGTGCCGGCACCGATCGACCTCGTCGACGTGTTCCGGCGAGCGGAGGATCTGCCCGCGCATGTCGAGGACTTGCTCGCCGCGGCTCCCCGGGCCGTCTGGTTCCAGTCGGGCATCCGGAACGACGCCGTCGCCGAGCAGCTCGCCCGCGCCGGCATCCAGGTCGTCCAGGACCGCTGTCTGATGGTGGACTACCGCCACCTCGGCCCGGGATGAGCGGCCAAAAAGTCGCGCTTGCGCTCCCCCGGGCACCCGTGTATATTCGCTGTTGCGCGACACGACCCCTTCGCGGGGCGTGACCAAGTCCAAGGTTTGTAGAAGGCCTGGGAAGTTCGCCAGGCCTTTTGCATTGAGTGCCCGCAACCGTTCAGCGCACCGGTTGCCCCCGTCGTGGGGGAGTATCACGACTGAAAAATCAGTAGTCGGTCGGTCCGTGTGGCATGGCGGTGCTCCGATTACCGAACGAGGAGTTCGTTATGCGTACAACTGGTACCGTCAAGTGGTTCAACGAGAGCAAGGGCTTCGGCTTCATCACCCCGGAGGGCGGCCAGAAGGATTGCTTCGTGCACCACTCCGCCATCGCCGGCACGGGTTTCAAGACCCTCGTCGAGGGTGAGCGCGTCGAGTTCGACATCGTTCAGGGCGCCAAGGGTCCGGCCGCCGAGAACGTTGTCCGCCAGGGCCGCTAGGCTCTCGCAGGCGCAGTACGAGGCGGCCGGATCGCGCAAGCGGTCCGGCCGCCTTTGTTTTGGGGGTAGAATCCGCGCACTCCCATGCGCGCCCTGCTGATTGCCACCCTGATGATCGGAGCGGCCGCCGCGGCCGTATCCTCGCGGCCCTCCACGGCCCAACCGGCCACCGCCGCGAAGGCGGGCGCCGCCGCCCCGAGCAGTACGGCCGCCGCCACCGCCCTGGCCCGCGCGCTGTCGGGCCCCCCTCGCGCCAAGGCGATGCTGCCGCTCGCGCACGAGGCCCGCACGCAACTGAACTACGTCCCGATGGTCCGCGCCGGCGTGCCCCTCGACGAACTCACGGACGCCCAGCAGGCCCAGGCGCTGGCCCTGTTGCGCTCCGGTCTGAGCGAGTCGGGCTACGCCTCGGCCCGGCAGATCATCGCGCACGAGGACATCCTCCGCGAGATCGAGAAGGGCCAGGGCGTGGCCAACTACATGCGCCGTCAGCCCGGGCTGTACTACACGGCGATCTTCGGCGCGCCGTCCGCCGAGGGATGGTGGGCCTGGCGTTTCGAGGGACATCACCTCTCGGTCAACGTCACCCACGCCGGCGCGCGTGGCGACATCGTGGCGCCGCTGTTCTTCGGCTCCAACCCCGCGAAGGTCCTGTCGGGGCCGAGCGCGGGGCTGCGCATCCAGGCGGCCGAAGAGGACGAGGCGCGGGCCCTGCTCGGCCTGTTCAGCGCCGAGCAGAAGACCCGGGTGGTGATCGCCCCCGAGACGACCAACGACATCGTCACCACCAACAAGCCGAAGGCCGAGATCGCGCAGTTCGACGGGCTGCCGGCCAGTGCCATGACGGCGCCGCAGAAGGCGCAGCTGCGGAAACTGCTCGAGGTCTACGCCTCGCGGTTCCCGGCCGCACAGCGGGCCTCGCAGCTGGCGCGCATCGAGAAGGCCGGCGTCGACACGCTGCACTTTGCGTGGGCCGGCAGTCTCGACGTCGGCAAGAAGCACTACTACCGCATCCACGGCCCCACCGTGCTGATCGAGTACGACAACAGCCAGAACGACGCCAATCACATCCACAGCATGTGGCGCGACCCCGAGTTCGATTTCGGGGGCGACCTGCTGCGCAAGCACCTGGCGGCGGTGACGCACTAGAGAAGGCTCAGGGCTCACGGCTCAAGGCTCGGAACCACAGGCTCAGGGCTCAGGGCTCACGGGCAGGGAGCGCAGGGCGCACGGGCGGGGCTTGGAACGATGATCGACCTCCGTTCGGACACCATCACCCGACCCACCGACGCCATGCGCGCCGCGATTGCCGCGGCGCCGGTCGGCGACGACCAGTTCGGTGAGGACCCGTCCGTCAACGCGCTGCAGGAGCACGGCGCCGCGCTGCTCGGCAAGGAGGCCGCCCTGTGGCTGCCCACCGGCACCATGGCCAACCAGGTGGCCCTCCGCCTGTTGACGCGGCCCGGTGACGACGTGGTGGTCAGTCGCGAGAGCCACATCGTCTGGCACGAGGCCGGGGCCGGTGGCGCCAACGCCGGCGTCCAGTTCACCGAGATCGGCACCGGCGGGGTGTTCTCGGCAGACGAGTTCCTCGCGGCGTGCAAGCCCCAGGGCCACATGCTCTACCCGCCGACGACGCTGGTGGTGATCGAGAACACGCACAACCGCGCCGGCGGCCTCGTCGTGCCTCAGCCGATGGTGGAGGCGGTCTGCGGTGCGGCGCGGGCTGCAGGGGTCGCGACGCTGCTCGACGGCGCGCGGCTCTGGAACGCCGCGATCGCCGCCCGTACGACGCCCGCGGCGATCGCCGCGCCATTCGACGTGGTGTGGGCCGCCCTGTCGAAGGGGCTCGGGGCACCCGCGGGGTCGCTGCTGGCGGGCCCGCGCGATCTCATCGCCCGTGCCGTCCGTGTGCGGCGGATGCTCGGAGGGGCCATGCGCCAGGTCGGCCTGCTGGCGGCCGCCGGCAGTCACGCCCTCGCGCACCACTACGACCGGCTCTCGGAGGATCACGCGCACGCCCGACTGATCGCCGCGCGGATCGCGCAGTGTCCGGGCGTGCGGCTCGATCTCGCCACCGTCCAGACCAACATCGTCGTCTTCCACCTGGAGCCCGGCGCGCCCGACGCGGCGACGGTGGTGGCACGGGCCCGCGAACGGGGCGTCGCGCTGTTCGCGTTCGGCCCGCGCACCCTGCGCGTTGTCACTCATCTGGCGGTGACGCGTGCGCAGTGCGTCGAGGCGGCCGACATCCTGGCCGAGATCTGTCTCGCTGATTCGTGACCTCCTGACGGCCGTGATCCTGGTCGTCGCCACGGGGCCCCTGCTGGCGCAGCGGGCGAACGACGAGCCCATGCGCGTGGCCCGAACCCCACTGGCGTCCTTGCTGCGTGGCGAGTCGACGACGTTCGCGACGGTGACGCTGCCCACCGATGGGGTCGAGACGATGCTGCGCCAGACACCGCCCACTGGCCAGGAGCGCGCACGCATCGACGAGCAGATCGAACGGATACGCCTGTCGACGCCGCTGCCGCCCCTGTTCGAGGGGCAGCCGATCGACGACACGGGGGAGCCGCGCTACTGGCTCGCCGAGCGCACGCAGCAGACGGCCGGCCTCGACGCCGACCTCCCGGCCATGGTGGTCAAGCGGTTCCTGCACCACCTCGTGAATCGCGATACGGCGAGACTCGCCGCGCTGACCTCCGTGCCGGCGGCGGTGGACGAGCTCACCCGCAACAACGACATGGCCGGGGCCGACCGCGGCCACGTGGCGATGCTGTGCCTGGAGATGCCGGTCGCGAAGGCCCGCGAGGGCGAGGTGGTGCGCCTGCCATCGGGCACGCGTCTCACGGTTGGAGCGAGTGCGGAGGAACAGGTATACGTCGGCCTGCTCGGCACCGTGGAAGTGCCCTTCAGGCTCCGCAAGATGAAGGGGCAGTGAAAGGTGGCACCGGAGCCGTACTTCGAGTGGCTCCGGTCCATGGGCAGCCTCTAGATCAGCGGATCTCGGAGGCGGAAGGCGACCCTGACGGTTCGACCACCGGCGGGTAGGTCAGCGCGGGGACGCCGCGCTCGATGGCCGCGCGCTGCGACTCGAGCCACGGCGGCAACACGAGGGACTCGCCGAGGTGTGCCGCCTCCTCGTCGACCGCGAAGCCGGGACCGTCGGTCGCCAGCTCGAAGAGCACGCCGCCCGGCTCCTTGAAGTACACCGACTTGAACCAGAACCGGTCGATGACCGGCGTCGGGCGCAAGCCGATCGTCTCGATCGCGCTCCGCACCTCGAGTTCGTGCGCCTCGTCGTCGACGCGCCAGGCGAGGTGATGGATGCTGCCGGTGCCCCACGCGCCGCGGTGGGCGTCTGGCGTCTCGCGGACGTCGAGCACCCGCCCCGGGCCGCCCTCGCCGAGCACGTAGCGCGTCCAGTCGTGCTCGGTGCGCTGTTCCGTGAAGCCGAGCACGCTGGTCAGGAACCAGCCGCTGGCCGCGCGATCCCGCTGCCAGGTGCGTGCCCCATGCAGGCCGCGAATCTGTCGCGCGACGGGCACCGGGCTCTGCGTCCACGGCTCGAAGCCGCGCGTGGTGACCTCGGCCGCTTCGACCAGCGCCACCTGCAGTCCGTGCGGGTCCGCCAGTGGCAGGACGCGGTCGCCGAAACGGGTCTCGACCGCACCGACCGTCACGCCGTAGCGCGCGAGCCGCTCGCCCCAGAAGTCGAGCGAGCCCAGCGGGACGGTCAACTGCACCTCGGTGGCGAGGCCGTGCCCCAGGCGCGACGGCGCCATGTGCGACCAGGGGAAGAACGTGAGGTCCGTCCCGGGATGACCGGCCGCATCGGCGTAGAAGAGGTGATAGGTGCCCGGGTCGTCCTGGTTGACGCTCTTCTTCACCAGGCGCATGCCGAGGATGCCGGCGTAGAAGTCGAGATTCTCCTGCGCGGGGCCAGCGATGGCGGTCACGTGGTGCAGACCGGTGAGACTTTTCATGACGAGCTGTCCTTTGTCGGCGACTCCCTCGTCTGGAAGGAGCAGGCCCGCGCGCCCGCGTCAGGCGCGCCCGCAGCGCGGGCCGTGGCCGGACACCAGTATCCGTCACTCGCTATGAAAATGCAAGTAGCTATGGATTGCAGGCGACTGCTCTGCTACGCTGAGCCGTGCCCCGCGTTGCCCCCGCCCGTGCCTCGGATCCCTTCTGTCCCGTGTACGACGCCATCGCCGTCCTGCAGGGGAAATGGACGATGCAGATCGTCCATGCGTTGATCGAGGGCCCGATGGGGTTCAACGAACTGGCGCGGGCGATCGGCGGGTGCAATCCCTCCACGCTGGCGCAGCGCCTCGATACGCTCGTCCGCCTCGATGTGCTCGCGCGTCGCGTCGAGTCGTCCACGCCCCCCCGCACGCTCTACTCGCTCACACCGGCGGGCGACGCCCTGCGACCCGTGGTCGTCGCCATCGAGCAGTGGGGCCAGCAGCATCTTCGCAAGGATCGCGTGCAGGCCGTGCGCCGTGCGGCCCGCACGGCCCGTGAGGCGAGGGCCTCGTGACGCGTCGAGCGTGGCCCACGCCCGCCCGGCTCGGCCTGCTCGCGCTCGGCCTCGCGGCCGCCGCGCTGTCTGTCGCCGCGCAGCCGTCCGCGCCGAGTCGGCCCGAGGCCTACCTCTT
>LNFM01028151.1_pt1 | contig 16191 bp, 15 predicted proteins | sample 596031 | NCBI WGS metagenome assembly LNFM01 (sample SAMN04254537, study PRJNA301005) | activated carbon metagenome | isolation source: dual media filters at the Ann Arbor, Michigan drinking water treatment plant | place: USA: Ann Arbor
GCCGGCGTTACTTGATGGACAGGCGGCGCATCAGATCGTAGAGCGTCGGTCGGCTCACGCCCAGCATCTCCGCGGCCTTCACGATATTGCTGTTGCTGCGCGCCAGCGCTGCCAGGATGGCCTGGCGCTCGGCAGCTTCACGGATGGTTCGCAGGTCGAGGTCGGAAGCTTCGCCTGCGACGGCTCCCTCGGATGCCTGCGCAGCCAAGCCGAGATCCTCTGGCGTCAGCCTGTCAGTGTCGGCCATGATCGCCGCGCGTTTGATGCTGTTGATCAATTCGCGGACGTTGCCTGGCCACTCATGCCTTTCGATGGCCTTGATCGCATCGTCGGTGAATCCCAGCAGGCCGCGCTTTTCTTCCTGGGCAAAGCGGCGCAGATAGGCGTGGGCCAGCAGCACCGCATCGCCGCTGCGTGCGCGCAGCGGCGGAATGTTGACCACGATCTCCGCGAGCCGGTAATAAAGGTCTTCGCGGAAGCGGCCTTCGACGATTTGTTGCTTCAGGTCCTGGTGGGTGGCGCAGACCACGCGAACGTCGACCGGAATTTCCGCGCGGCCGCCCAGGCGCTCGACCGTGCGCTGCTGCAGAAAGCGCAAAAGCTTGGCTTGCAGCGGCAAGGGCAGGTCGCCGATCTCGTCGAGCATCAGCGTGCCGTTGTGTGCGGTTTCGATCTTGCCGGGTGTGGTCTTGGCCGCCCCGGTGAAGGCGCCCTTCTCATACCCGAAGAGTTCGCTCTCCAGCAGGTTCTCCGGGATGGCGGCGCAGTTGATGGCGATGAAGCGGCCGGCGCGCTTGCTGGCGGCGTGCAAGCCCTGCGCAAGCACCTCCTTGCCCGTGCCGCTTTCGCCCAGCAGCAAAACGGTGGCACTGCTGGAGGCCACGCGCTCGATCGTGCGTGCCACGCGCAGCGTGTCCGGGTCGCGGGTGATCAGGCCTGCAATCGCATCGGGATGCTGCATGGCCTGCAAGCGGCGGTTCTCGGCCTGCAACTCGGCAAGCCGGAAGGCGCGCTCCACCGTGAGTGTCAACACATCGGGGTCGAACGGCTTGGCCAGGAAATCGTAGGCTCCCATGGCCACGGCGCGAAGGGCATGGCCTTGATCGTTCTGCCCGGTCAGCACGATCACCTTGGTTGCAGGCTCGGCGTCGAGAATCTGCTGCAGCAGCCGGAAGCCCTCGGAGACGTCGTCGGCATCGGGCGGCAGACCCAGATCCATGGTCACCACGGCGCTCTGGTGGCGCCGCAATTGCTGGAGGGCCGATTCACGGTCGCTGGCAGTGACGGACTCGAAGCGGTCCAGCGACCACTTGATCTGCTTTTGCAGCGCCAGATCGTCTTCGACAATGAGCAGGGGTGTGGTCACAGAGGTCATGTTGCTTACAGCGGCATCAGCCCGGAGCCGTGGTGAGCCTCCAGCAAGGGCAACAAAACAGTGATCACGGTGCCGACGCCTGGTTCGCTTTCCACCTGCAGGCCACCGCCCAACTCTCGAATGTACTGTGCACTTTCGTAGCTGCCGATGCCCATGCCTGTGCCCTTGGTGCTGCTGAACGGGCGAAACAGCTGGTTATGCACGAAATCCTCGGTCATGCCGCAGCCGGTATCACAGACCTTCACCTCCACCTGGCTGCCTTGGCGGCTTAGCTCGAGCCACACGCGGCCATCGATCGCCGTCGCGTCCAGGGCGTTTTGCACCAGATGGCCCAGCACCCGTTCCAGGCGATCTTCATGTCCCCGCGTCGACAGCGGCATGTCTTGCACCACCTCCAGCACCCGCTCTTGTGAACGCGCCAAGGCCTGCAGCCGCTGCGTGATCTGCTGCAGGTTCACCCCGCGGCCCGCGCCCGTCGGCTTGGCGCCTTCGCGAAGCTGAAGCATCAGCCGGCGCATCTTTTCGAGTGAGCTTTCCACGGTCAACAGCATGTCTTCCTGAAACTCACGGTTGTCGCGCAAGCGCTCGGCGTTCTTCAGCATCAGGGACAACTGCGTGACGATATTTTTCAGGTCGTGAACGACGAACGCCGACATGCGGTTGAAGGCATCGAACTTGCGCGCCTCGAGCAGTTCCTCTGCCGCGCGCATCTGGGCCAGGTAGGCCGCCGCTTGTCGTCCGGCCGTCTTCAGCAGGTCGAGGACTTCCCAATTCAGCTCTACCCGGGTGCGTGCTCGCGCCAGCACCACGAACCCCTGCATGTCCTGGCCAGCCAGCAGGGGCACCACCAGCCACGCGGCCTTGTCGCTCAGCAGCCAGATCGGCAGATCCATGCCTTCGTAGCGGCGCGGCGCGCCGCGGAACTCCTCCAGATCGACGACCCACTCTTTGCTGCGCAGAAAACTGCAGAAACGCGACTCCGCAGGCTCGCCGGCGGTCACTCTCGGCATGTTCCAGGTGGCCGTCTGCATGTAGGGGCCGTCTGCCGAAGCGCGCGTCCACAGGTTGCCCGCCGGGCATTCGATCATCTGCGCCAGACCCTTGATGATGGTGGTGCCGGTTTCTGCGGGGTTGTGGGTCGATGAAAGCAGTGCAGTGAAGCGCAGCCACTCTTCGCGGTAGTCAAAGCGGTAGCTGAAGAAGTGCTTGCCGACGAACACCCGCAGCCAGCTGCGCAGCGAGCCGGAGACGGTCAGCATCGCCAGCAGTGCGCAGCCGGCGACAAAAAGTGCGGTCTGCAAGGCGCTGCCCCAGCTGCCGCCGAAGTAGCGCACGTAGTAGCCGGCACCCGCCATGAGGATCAGGTACACGCCCACCAGCAGCAAGGTTGCCGAGTAGAACGCGGCCGACCGCGAGATATGCAGCCTGCGCATCCAGTCCTGGCGGCGCCGGGCGGCCATGAAGAGAAACGGCACCACCAGCGCTTGAACGGCGCCGCGCATGGCGGCAGAGTCTCTATCTACGGCACCAAAGAGCAAGGCCTCGGAGTAGAGATAGGTGTCGTAGGCGAAGTTGCAGGCCAATCCGATGCAGACTGGCTTGATGCCCCAGCGGCTTTCCTCGCCCGTGTTGCGGTACAGCTGTTCTACGGTCACCAGACCCATCAGCCCCAGCGCCAAGGCGGCTGTCAGCACGGGCCGTGACAGATCCGGGTCGGTGGCGCTCGTGCTGCCCCAGACCACCGCAGCGGCAGCTGAACCTGCAACCGCCCAGGCTGCCATCGGCAAGCGGTGACTCTGCTTCGCCGCCCCTCCGGCGGGTGCAGCGCGAAACAGCTGCACCAGAAAGGCGATCCAGAGAGTTTGCCGCAGCACGTCGAGGTAGGCGGCAGGCCAGGGGCCTACCCGCTCGTACCACCACACGCCGACCGCCACGCTGACAGACCAGGCCATCGTCGCAGCCAGCGCCGCAACGAAGAGCGTGCGGGATCTGGCATCTGCTTGAGCGAGACGCCGCGTCCAGGCCAAGTAGAGCACCAAGGCCAGGTGTGCGGCCGCTGAAACGCCGTGTCCGGCCAGGGCAACGATGTCGGCGCCTGCCATCAGCGAAGGCAAGCTCGATGCCCTGTCAAACCCGAGGTGACCGACTCGCGCGGCAGTTCAATCTGCACCATGGCCGCGTCAGCGAGCCCCTTTGCCGGTCAACACCACGGTCACGGTATCCACCAAGATACGCAGGTCTAGCCACAGGTTGTGGTTCTTCACGTAATACAAGTCGTATTGCAGCTTCTCCATCGAATCTTCGATCGTCGACCCGTACTGGTAGCGCACCTGGGCCCATCCGGTCACGCCCGGCTTCACGCTATGGCGCAGCGCGTAGAAGGGAATCTCCTGGGTCAGCTGATCGACGAAGAACGGTCGCTCGGGCCGAGGCCCCACCAGACTCATGTCTCCACGCAAGACACTGAACAGCTGGGGCAGCTCGTCGATGCGCGTCACGCGCAGCAGTCGACCTATTCGCGTGACCCGGCTGTCGCCACTGGTTGCCCAGCGCGGCTTGCCGTCCTTCTCTGCATCCTGCTGCATGCTGCGGAACTTCACCACCTGGAAGGGCAGGTTGTCCAGGCCCACCCGTTCCTGCCGGTAGAGCACAGGTCCGCGACTGTCCAGCTTGATGACCAGCGCCGCCAGCAGCATGATGGGCGCCGAAAGCGCCAGCAACAAGCTCGCGCAAACGATGTCGAACACACGCTTGACCATGGTGCGTTGCAGGCCTTGGTTGAAGCCGTCACCAAAGATCAGCCAACCGGCATTCAGAAAGTCGATGCGTATCTGCCCCAGCCTCTGCTCGAAATGAGAATTCAGGTCCTGCACCTTCACGCCTTGCGCCTTGCAGTCCAGCAACTCTCGCAGCGGCATGCTGCCGCCGCGCCGGCATGGGCTGTTTGTATGAGCGAAAGCTGTCGCGTGAGCATCTGGTCCGCTGGCACTGCAGGGCTGGCTTCGTTGGGGCCGGGGTAGAAACCGACGATCTCCAGATTACGGTCAGCGGCGCGCAGGGTCTGCGCAACGACGACGGCTGCTTCGCCTGACCCGAAGATCAGGGTTCGCTCCTGCTGACCGAGCGCCGGATCGCCTCGGGTGCGCGCAACGTTCGCGCGCCGCAGGACCACCGCAGACACCGCAGCCATCGACGAGTAACGCAGTGCGTCGAGCTCGGCAAGACCCTCAGGCAAGAAAGCCAAAACCAGCCAGGTGAGCGCGAGCGCCAGCAGCAGCGCGCCCGCGGCGCGACCCGCTAGCCCCTGCACGGGCTGACTGCGCGGCGCATAGAGCCCGTGGGCCGAGTTGATGAACAAGACCCCTGCGGCCAGGGAAATGCCATGAGCTCCGCTCAGGGGCAACCAATGTTCGGTCGCGCCCACGTGAAGCAGCAGCCCCAGAGAAACGGCGCCGAAGACCAGGATGCCGTCAAACAGCGCGACGCGCAGGTTGCTGTGCAGCCGGGGAAGGGAGTGAGGTGGGGGCATGGACAGAAAGCCTACAGGGAAGGGGCCTTCAGGCAGCCAACGAAGGCGCTCCGGCCCGCACCCGATAGCGGGCGCGGGACTGAACCCTAAGGTCAGCTACAGGCACTGCAGCACTGTAGGCCCTAAACCCCTTGCGATGGCCCCTCGGCTGAGGGGCGCGGGCTGGTGTCCGGCGTCGCCCGTGAAATCTGTGGCTATCAGGACATTCTCTTGCCGCAGTCCCTCAGCAGTGCGCTCGCCAGAGTTGCGGCGGCGGAGGGCGATGGGCCCAGTTGAGGCGCTCGAACGCAGGAGAAGCGTCGGCGCAGCTGTCGAGCTCGGTGCGGGGGGGCGTCAAGAGCCAGTCCGCCAAGCGCGGTTGGCTGGCCGCCACCCGATGCTGCAAGTCGTGCAAATCGGCCAGATAGGGCGTCACACGCCCAAAAAAGTCGCCTTCCGGACCGGCGGGCTTGAACGCAAACCCCATTTGGGCCAGTGATCGCGCCAGCGGCCGCTCCATGGCGGCGAACCAGTAACGAATGCCATGCAGGCGGCTGTATTCGTGCATTTGCCGGAACAGATGCAGCAGGATGTCGGTCGGCAGATGCCGCTCGCGCCCGTCGTGGCGCTGTGTGTCGGTCGACTGGCTCTCGGCAAGGCGGCCGCGGCGCGCGCGCCGGAACTGCGGAGCGATGATGAGGCGGCTGACCTCGGCCGTCGCACTGGGGTCGGGCAGGGCGTCCAGCCCCAGTGTCAGAGCGCACCTGCGTTGCACCGGCAGCAAGCCGCTCGCATCGGGCTGCACCAGCCGCACATAACCTGCCAGAGGACCCGGCGACATTCCCTGCCCGTGCGGGCGTGCGCTGGCCTCATCTGCCGCCAACGGAGGTGAAAAGTGGAAATGTGCGGAGCTGGGGTCGTCTTCGTCTGATTCCAGCCCGTCCGGGTAGTCGTCCGAAGACAAGTAACCGAACTCCTCGCAGTACACCCGGTACCGCAACGCCAAGGCGTCCGACGTAGGGTACGCGTGAGCAAACCGCAGTTCTTCGGCGGCTTTCATGCTCATGCCCATGCATGCCTCGGAAGGTTGGCGGTTTCCAGCCCTGGGATGGCCCAACCCGATGGAACAAATCTTTGCCGCATGACTGGTTCCCTAGGTTTTGACAGATGGAGAGATTAAGCGTACGGAGCCGCCTGGACAGCCGCCGTTGCAGACTGTTTCGCGTTGGCAGCGGGTGGGCTGCTGCTTCGGTCGACGTGCTTCTGGCGTTGCTGCATGCGTTCCCTTGATGAGTTTCGGACACATCTGTCATGTGCCAATTTCCAGCGGCGCAGACATAACAGTTCCTTACCCCTGAGGTTGGGTGGGCTGTTTGGTAGTCGCGATGGGAGTGACATTGCGGACTGAGGGGGTGTCGAAAAACTTTACGGCCAAGGTGTTCCGCGGTCCATCGAAGGGGCGTTGAGCTATGCAAGTTGCTGATTTGAAAGGATTTAGATCTTGTTGGCACGGCAATCGCTACCAAGAAGGCTAGGCGGCGCGGAGTGGTCCGTACCAGCAACCAGCAACGATCCAAACTTTGGAGTTCTGCAATGAAATCGATGAAGAAGAGCCTGCTCGGTGCTGCGGTTGCCGCAGCCCTTGGTTTTGCCGCCACGGCGCAAGCCAGTGTGGTGATCGACCTGTTCACCGACCCGTTTCCCGTCGGAGGCCAAACGGTGGTCGATAACACCGTGGGCGGCGGTGGCACGTTCAGTGAGCTGGACGGGCTTACTAACGTGATCGGCGGATCACGCGACATTTTTGTCGAAACGACGGCCCAGACCCTCGGTGGCATTGCCACGACGATGCGTGTCGGTGGTGGTTTCATGTCCTACAGCCAAGAATCTGGTGTGACGGGACGGGGCGCTATCCAGTGGGACGGTAATGACAACTCGGCAGCACTCAATCTCACGGGCCTTGGCGGCCAAAACCTCACCGCATGCGGCGCGCTTCTTTGCGATCGCATCACCGCCACCGTGCTGCAAGCCGATGCCGGGTTCGGTTACGCCATCACCATGGCTGACATGGACGGCAGCGTCGTTGTGCTGACGTCGTCCACCCAGTTTGCCGTCGCGACTCCCACGGACGCGAACTACTATTTTTCGTGGTTCAACCTCGCCGACGGCACTTACTTCGACGACGGCTTGCTGTTTTCGATTCAGCGGAGCGGCAACCTTGGTGCGATGAACTTCGCCTCCATCGGTGCTCTGCAGTTCGAGATCAACATGCCTTTCCTGAATCCCGGTGACCCAGGCTCTACGCCAGTCAAGGCTGACATTGACCTGACGCTGCGGGCAGTGACGGCGACGGTTCCTGAGCCGAGTGCTTTGGCGCTCGTTGGTCTCGCGCTTCTGGGCGCTGGCTTGGTTACGCGTCGTCGCGCAGCTACCAAGGCTTGAAGAAGTACTGAGTCGTTCGCCGAACGGCGAATGACTCTCGGTGGCGCTATCTATTTACAAGCGACTGCCAGAGGAAACAGCCTCACCCAAAGCGGTGAGGCTGTTTTACTTGGTGGGTGGCGTTCGGGTCACCACCGACGGTGAGCTGCCCTCAGAAGTAGAAGCGGAAAGCCAGCTCGACCGCGCTTGTCTGAGGGGCCGCGCCCAACAAGCTGTCCGCGTCACCGCGCAAGTGCTGCCACTGCAGCGCCGCTTCCCAACGCTGGCTGCGGTAGCGCAGCTCTAGCCACTGTTCGTCGCTGCCCGTTTCTGCATCGTGCCGCCAGTAGCCGGCCATATCCAGCCTGGGCACGAAAACGTCCTTCCAAAGGGCGTGCACGAACAAGGCACGACGGCTGGGCAGGTCTTGTTCGCGGTCGGCCACGGCCAGCACCGCCAGTCGCTCATTCGGATTCAAGCCTTGCCACTGAGCCTTGGTCGGCGCAGCGGCATTGCCCTGGGCTTCGACAGTCAGCACGAGTTTGTACGACGTCGTGTGGGTCAGCCCCAAGGCCGCTCGTGTGTGTCGCTTGTTGTCGCCGATGGCGCCGCGCGCTTGATCGATCAGCGTCGAGCCCCGGCCCGTGGCCAGTTCGGCATAAACCGTCGTGGCCTCACCGGCGAGAGCCGAGAGGTTGACGCCCAGCTGCGTGGATTGGTCGTCTCCCCCCTGCAACAGCCATTGCGGGCTGATACGGTCGCTGATGCGATGACTGCCCGTCAGCAACCACCGATGGCGCGGGTTGGTCGAACCTTCGTCCAGCGCGTAACGCCGGGGGTCAGGGCTGGTGGCAAGTTTGGGCGACACCAGGCCGCTGAGTGAACCCCCTTCCCACAGGCTCTGCCCACGCAACACCACCGTGCCTTGGCGGTTTTCGCGCAAGACGGCAGGGTCGGGCGAAACCACCGAACGCAGCGCGCCCGACTTGAACCAGTCGGTGGGGTTGTAGCCCATGGCGCTGCCCTGCGTGATGTTGACGCGCCCGAAGTCCCACACCATCGCCGGCGTCGGCGCCCAGCTCAGGTAGGCCTCGCGCAGCGTGTTCACGTTCCGCGCCAGCCGATCGGACAGCACGGCGCGAACCGTGGGCGACAATCGATGGTCGTAGCGCAGGTCTGCCGAGAGGCGGCGTGTATTCACGTCGGGCACGTTGCCGCGCAGGGTGTTGCGTCCTGCAGCGGCTTCCACGAAGGCCCGCCATCCAGGGCTCTGCGAACCCGCGGAAGGAGGCTCGGGCGTGGCTGCCTTGTCGGCCAGATCCAGTGCGTCCAGCTCAGAGGTGGGCTTGGGCTCTGAAGGCGGGGCCGTTGCCGGCCTGGTGGGCTCGTTGGCCAGCGCGAAGCTGCAACTGAAGCCCATCAAGGCCAAGGCCGCGACCAGTTTCAGCGGGCGTGAAACCAACCCATGGCTTGCCGATGTGGAGGGGCAATTCCGCTTGCTGCGGCGCGGGGTCAAGGGCGTGCTTGGCATCAAAGGTCCATCAATGAGGATCGCCTGCGAGCCAGCTTCTAGCTGTCACTCGGGACGGAAGCGTGGCAGGTACTCGCGCTGGAACCACAGGTCGGGAATGTCTCGATAAGCCCAGTCACTGTAGCGAAGCACGGTCACCCAGCCCCCATCCAGTCCGTCGATGATGATGACTTCCGTGGGCCGTTCACGCCCCAGTGCAGGCTGGTACTTGCGGTAGACGGCGGTCTTCAACAGACGGCCGCTTTCGGCAAAAAAGCGTGCGCGTATCGGTCGGGCATTGGCTTTGTCGACCCAAACCTCCGCCCGGTGGTAGGTGACGTCGGGCATGGCGGCGCTCAAGCCCAGCTTCACGGCGCGCCGCATCACCCTCTCGCCGTCGGCCACGTCTTCCTCGGCCAGCCATTCGGCCGTGTACTCGCGGGCCAGATTCACAGTCACCACGTCGCCGTTGGCCGCCTGCCCCAGCAGGCGCTGCTGCGGCGACAAGCGCACGCTGGCCTGGCTGGCCGGGTCGTAAAACCAGAGGTCGTTGCCGTTCTTCAACAACAGCTTGTCGGCGTCGCGCGCCGGCGCCGCGATGCGGATCAAGGTTCTGAACGCGCCCTCCGAGGCGGTCTTCGTATAGACGTTCAGTGTGTTGCTGTCGGTCTGCTTGCCGGCACGGAATTCGAGCAGGGTGACAGTCACCGCGAATGCGCGTGGCGGGTTGCGCACCTCGTCGCTCGCGGCCAGGATCGCCTGCGCATCGGGTGCGGCCCGCACGGGTTCTGCCAGAGGGGCGAGACCGGCCGCGGCGCAGCCCACGAAGCCTGCGCCCACCAGCCGACGCCGCCCCGGGTTTTCGGGCATGGCAAGGGCAGTTGGCAAGATCGAGTCAGACATGACGCAGGGCCTCCACGATGTTCAGGCGCGCCGCCCGGGCCGCTGGCAGCAGGGCCGACAAGGCGCCCAGGACCATCACCCCTGCGGCGGCGCCGAGCATCATGCCCCACTCGCCCGCCACGCGTAGCGCCAAAGGCAGGGGCTCTACACGCCCGGGCGGCAGCCAGGTCAGGCCGATGGCGTTGAGCAGGGCGGCGGCAGCCAGTGCCACGGCGATACCCAATGCAGCAGAAAACGAACCGAGCACCAAGCCCTCGGCAATGAACATGCGGCGGATCTCCCCGCGCCTGACACCTATGGCGCGCAAGGTGCCGATCTCGGCCGTGCGTTCGACCACCGAGGTGGTCATGGTGTTGGTCACCGTGAACAGCACGATCGCCCCGATGAGCACGGCGATGAACCCGAAGATGGCGCCGAACATGGCCAGAGCCTGGCCATAAAAAGGGTTGAGCAATTCATAGTCCAGCACCGCCAGAGGCTGCTGCGGAAACTGCTCGCGCAGCAGCGTTTCCAGCCGAAGCCGCGCGGCGGGCAACATGGCAGTGCGCTCCAGTTGCACGGCAATCGCCGTCACCTTGGGTGGTGCCGCACCGAACACCAGCTTCTGGGCTTGCGCCAGATGCATGGCCACGTGGACATCGTCGAACTCCTTGATGCCTTGGTACTCGGCCGCCATCACGCTCACCGAGGCCACGTTGGGTGCGCCTTTGGCGCTGGCCACGAGGAGGTCGATGCGTGGGTGCGCCTGAGCTCCCGTGGGCGCCTGCGGGGTTTGCGCCGCCGCGGCGAGATCGGCAATGTCTGCCGGCAAGGCGCCCGCAGCGTCAGGTGGGGTCGCGGGGCCGTTAGCAGTGGACGGGGAGGCAGGCAGCGAGCAGTCGGCCACCTTCAGTTCGGCGCACAACATGAGCACCCGGGCCACGCCAGTGCCCACCACGGCCGTGTCCTGGGGTGTGCCCGCCAGTGAAATGTGGGCAGCCAGCGTCGGAAAGCCATGCTCGTTCCATTGGCGCATGCGCTTTTGGTCCTCGACCACGATGCCCGTGACAAAGACGGTGCGCGACACGCCTGCCGCCGCATTGCCCGCCAGCCCCCCGAACTGGAGGATGGGGCTGGCCACGGTGACCTTCGGCCCGAGCTCAGGGTCGTTCCGGATGGCTTTCAGGATGCGATCTTGCTCCGCCACGCCGTAGCCGGCCGGGTCACCACCACCCATGCGAAAGTAGTCTTTGTGCTGCACCTGCAGGTGGCCGCTGAGCTGCACGAAGTCGGTCTGAAGGCCGTAGGTGAGGTCCTTGACATAGCCGCCGAACAGCAACACCGTGACCAGGCCCAACACCATCGCCACCACGGTCATCAGCGAACGCCGGCGGTTCCGCAGCAGGTTGCGCCACGCCAGTGACAGCGATCTCACGGCCGGCCCCCAAGTGCGGAGTCCGCGCCGGCTTCGGAGTCATCGTCGCTGGTCGTTTCCCTGCGGTTGCGTTCCACACCGACGATGCGTCCGTCGTGGATGTGTACCGCGTCGTCGGCAGCAGCCAATAACTTCGGGTCGTGCGACGAGAAGATGAAGGCCACGCCTTGTTCGCGTTGCATCTGGCGCATCAGCTCGATGATCTCCGAGCCGGTTTTGCTGTCGAGGTTGGCCGTCGGCTCATCGGCCAACACCAGCTGAGGCTGCCTCGCAAGCGCGCGCGCCACCGCCACACGCTGGCGCTGGCCGCCGGAAAGCTGGCCCGGACGTTTGTCGACGTGCGCTCCCAGCCCCACCGAGCGAAGCAGGCCCAGGGCCCGTTCACGTCGTTCCTCGCGCGGCGTGCCCGCCATGATCAGCGGGTACTCCACATTCTCGAAGGCCGTCAGCACGGGGAGCAGGTTGAAGTTCTGGAACACGAAGCCCAGTTGATAGGCGCGAAAGTCAGACATCGCGTCGTCCGACATGCGCTGTACCGGCCTGCCGCCCACCATGATGGTGCCGGTATCGGGGTAGTCGATGCACCCCACGAGGTTCAGCAGTGTGGTCTTGCCGCTGCCTGAGGCCCCGGACAGCACCGTGAAGCGGTTGGGCAGGATGACGAGGTTGATATCCACCAGTGCGGGGACATCGACCGCGTCCATTCGGTAGGTCTTGTTGACCCCCTTCAGCACCACGGGATGAACACGTTTGCGATCGGGCCAGCCAGGCAATGAGTCAGGCATCGCCTGCGTCCGGAAGTCGGTGTGGTCGTCAGGCGGGGCGGGTCACGTCGACTACCTGCGACAGGTGGCGCCGGAAGCTGTGCACGACGAAAGACGGTGCCGCAGGAATCTCTCGGCCAGCCAGCATGTCCTGGATCATCGTGGTGGCCATGGCCGCCACCGCGAAGCTGCCCACGGCAACCTGGGGCGCCGGGCATGGCTTGCCTTCTTTCAGCAGCGACAGCACGCGAGCGATCTGGGTCACGACTTCTTCGTCCAGCGCAGGTGCGATGCGCTGGACGAAGGACGCGAAGACATCGGCGTAAGTCATGCCATCGGGCGCCTGGCCGGCAGCTGCGTCGAGGTCGGCGGCCAACAAGTCGGAGAGGCCCACCGCAGAATCCGCAGGGAAATACCAGACGAACGCGCCGAAGCCCACGGCCAGTGCCGTGAACACCGGCTTGCGCTGTTGGCGCGCGCTGCCGTGCAGACGCAGGATGGCCGCCAGGTCAAGGAAGTCCACGGTGTCGAACACGATGTCGGCGCGCGAGACCGCATCGTTCGTATTCGATTCGTCCAGATGCGCCTGCATCACCTCGACGTCGGCCCCGGGGTTGATGCGCAGGATGTGATCCCTCAGCGCCACCACCTTGGGCTTGCCCACGTCGGCAAACTCGTAAAACTGGCGATTGAGGTTGTGTGCGTCCACCGTGTCACCGTCGACGAGCAGGAAATGCTCGAAACCCAGTCTGGCGGCGCACACGGCCAGGCTGCTTCCTATGCCGCAGCCGGCGATCAGCAAGCGCGAGTGGCGGATGCGTTCCTGCGTCGGTGCGTCGATGTAGCCCGCGTTGCGCAGCACGAGTTGCGAATACTGGCTCATGGTTCCGTTCTCAGTCTGCCGGTCAGGGCTTCGGGTCGCCGATATCGGCGGGATCAGGGCGTTCGTCCGCGTCTTCCTGCATCCATTGCAGCATCTCTGGCATCTTCTCTGCCAGGACTTGTTCAAGAACGCGCAGGTCGGCAAGGTAGGGAGCCACGGGCCCGAAGTAATCTACTTCATCGCCTATGCGGTGAAATGGAAACCCCATGATGGAGAGCGCGCCTGCCAAGCCGCGCTCCATCGCCGCGTACCAGTAGCGAATGCCGTTTTGGCGACTGTGCTGATACATCTGCCGATACAGTGACAGCAGGATCTGAGGCCTTCGCCTGTAGCGTTCCCGGAAGTCTTCCGGCGCCGGCTCGCTCAACCCGACGCTGGCCCCCTGCACCACATCGCCTTGCCTTCGCCTGTAGTCCCGGCGAACCATCAGTCGACTGACCTCGGCGCAAACGGTGGGCGGAGGCAAGACGGTGCCCTCGATCAGGGCGGCGCAATAGGACTGCCAAGGGAAAAGGCCGCAAGCGTCCGGCATGACCAGCCTGGAATAACCGACCAGGCCGCCCTGCAGGTTGAATGCCATCGCATGCAGGGAACTGGCATCGTGCTCGTCACGTTCGCTGCCGTCCGGATAGTCCTCTTCCGTCAGGAAGCGGCAATCCTTGCAATACACCTCACGCCGCGGGGTCGTCCAGCATGGCCAAGCGCCGGGCCGTGAAATATGGCGCAAAGTTTGAGGATTCCATTGCTGCATTGGCGCCGTTCATGGCTGTGCCTCAAGCTGTGGTCAGTCAGTCCAGTGGTCAAGCCACGAACGTATTCGTGGCAATCTACCATTCCCGGCGCGCTGTGTGCGGTGTCCCGCAGTGACTGGGGGCACCAAACGGCTACCATGCGCGGCTTGTAGCGTGGGTCGCTTGGGGCCCAGCGAGTGTACGACCGGAGAATCTGCGCGATGCCAACGATGAGTCTGCTTTTCCGTGGCGCAAAAGCGCTGGCGGGTGTTGCTGCAGCGGCTTTGCTGACGGCGTGTGCCACATTGCCTGGTGGCAGCCTGCCCCCGGCACCAGCCACAGCCGCATCCAGCGACTACACCTACATCATCGGTGCCGGCGACAATTTGAACATCGTCGTTTGGCGCAACCCCGATCTGTCGATGTCCGTGCCGGTGCGCCCGGACGGCAAGATGTCCGCGCCCCTGGTCGAAGAACTGCAAGCCCAGGGCAAAAGCGACTGTCCACCTATGTGCGTGACCCCGTCGTCACCGTGCTGGTCTCAGGGTTCGTGGGTCCCTACAGTGAACAGATACGCGTGGTCGGCGAGGCCGCCCGGCCGCAGTTCCTGCCTTTCAAGCAGAAGATGACGCTGCTCGACCTGATGATCGCTGTCGGCGGCCTGACCGATTTCGCCGACGGCAACCGCGCCATCATCCAGCGCACCTCCGATGGCAACAAGCAATACTCGGTGCGGCTGAAAGACCTGCTCAAGCGCGGCGACCTCTCTGCCAATGTCGAAATGCGTCCCGGCGACATCCTGATCATCCCCCAGAGCCTTTTCTGAAGCCTCCCGGGCTGCAAGCGTCCTGAGCATCGGCATGCAAGAACCTATCCGACAGTTGCTGGCCACCCTGCGTGGCATGTGGAAGTTTCGGTGGCCCAGTGTCGTCATCGCGTGGGTCGTGGCTGCCGTCGGCGTCGTGGTGGTGTGGCGCATTCCTGACCAGTACGAGGCCGCAGCGCGGGTGTATGTCGATACCGACTCGATCCTCAAGCCCCTGATGTCTGGCTTGGCAGTGCAGCCCAATGTCGACCAGCAGATCGCCATGCTGAGCCGGACGCTGATCAGCCGGCCCAACATCGAAAAGCTGATCCGCATGGCCGACCTCGACCTCAAGGCTTCCAGCAAAGGCGACCAGGACGCGCTGACTGAAAAATTGATGAAGGGCATCGAGATCCGCACCGCGGGTGGAGCCAATCTGTACTCCATGGCTTACAAGGACCAGGAGCCGGAAAAGGCCAAGCGGGTCATCCAGTCGATGGTGTCGATCTTCGTCGAGTCCGGCCTCGGCGCCAGCCGCAAGGACACCGACTCGGCGAAGACCTTTCTGGCCGAGCAGATCAAGACCTTCGAGGGGGTTGCGCAACCTCGGCACGCAAAGCGCCGACGGCAAGGACTCGGCCTCGCGGCTGATAGAGATCAGTTCGCAACTGGAGGCCGCCAAGCTGCAACTGCGCGAGGCCGAAAACGCGCGGGATGCCGCGAAGCAGCAACTGACTGCAGAACGTGGGCAAGGGGCTGGCAACAGCGTCACCCAAAGCCTGCTGCAGGAGTCTGCGTTGGCGGTGTCCACGCCGGAAATCGATTCGCGGCTCGACTTGCAGAAGCGCAACCTCGACGGCCTGTTGCAGCGCTACACCGACCAGCACCCCGACGTGCAGAGCGCGCGCCGGCTGATCAAGGATCTGGAAGAGCAGAAAAAGCGCGAAGTGACTGAGCTGCGACGCACCGCGATGATGACGCAAAGCGCCTCTCCGTCTGGCGGCAACAACAGCCTGGCAGCGCAGGAGCTCTCGCGCATGCTGGCCTCGTCCGAGGTGCAGGTCGCGTCGCTGCGCGCCCGGGTCTCGGAATATTCCGGGCGCTACGCGGCGGCCCGAGAGTCCATGAAGCTGGCGCCGCAGATCGAAGCCGAAGCTGCCCAGCTCAACCGCGACTACGCGATCACGAAAAAGAACTACGAAGACCTGGTCGCGCGGCGGCAATCCGCCGTGATGTCGGGCGAGCTCGACGTGGCCTCGGGCGTGGCGGAGTTCCGGCTCATCGACCCGCCGCGCGTGGCGCCCAAGCCGGTGTCGCCGAACCGGCTGGTACTGCTGCCGCTGGTGCTGGTGGTTGCACTGGGGGCCGGTGTGGCAACCGCCTTCGCAGCCAGCCAGTTGCGCCCCACCTTCTCCGATCCCGACCAGCTGCGCCAGGCCACGGGCCTGCCGCTGCTGGGCGTCGTCACGGCCCTGACCACCGATCTCGATCGCCGCTACCAGCGGGGCAGCTTGATGCGTTTCGTGGCGGCATCGGGCGGGCTGGTGGGGCTGTTCATCGCCGGGCTCATCGCGATGACGCTGAGCAGCCGTTACGGGGTCTGAGACGATGAGCAGCCTGATCGAACAAGCGGCGCTGCGCCTGGAGCAATTGCGCCAGGCCGGCATCACCATTCCCGAGCCCGACCGGCCCATGGCGGTGGCCCGGTCCTACGAACAGGCGGTCGAGCCCGATCCGGTCGAACCGGTGATGCCGCCGCCCGTGCCGGCCGAAGCGCTGGAGTCGCTGCCGCAGTCCCGTCACGTCGAAATCGACCTCGCGATGCTCGGCAGCGCCGGCATCGTCACGCCGATCTCGCCGCGCTCGCACATGGCCGA
>LNFM01008014.1_pt1 | contig 16190 bp, 10 predicted proteins | sample 596031 | NCBI WGS metagenome assembly LNFM01 (sample SAMN04254537, study PRJNA301005) | activated carbon metagenome | isolation source: dual media filters at the Ann Arbor, Michigan drinking water treatment plant | place: USA: Ann Arbor
ATCAATTTACGCCCACGCAAACGCCTGGGCTGGAAGACACCGTACGAAGTGTATGCAGGGGTGAGCGTTGCACTTATGGGTTGAATTCAGGCGGCATGTTCCGTGACCCCTCAACGCAGGCGGTCTACAGCCTTGACCGCGAAATGGGCATGCAGGTTATTGAGGGACTGTTCCAGCACGAGTCCGTGCGCATGGCAGCCATCGGTCACCCCAATGAACCGATGCTGGCTGAGAAAGCCCGCGAGCAAGCAGACATTTCTACACGCTGGTTAACCGACCCAATCCTCGGTAAAGAGCAAAACTTCACCACTCAACTGGTGGGCCGTGGCCCTTACAGCGAATACTACGGCGACCTCAGCATTACCCTCGACACTGCTCCTTACGGCGAGAGCTTTGTCACCAACTCAGTGATTATCTTTATATCCGGCGTGCTGCGCGCTCTGGCCATGGGCCTGGTGTTGTACTTGGTTTATCACTGGCTGCTAACCAAGCCGCTGTCGAAAATCATTGAGCACCTCACCAGCATCAATCCCGATCGCCCCAGCGAACATAAGCTGCCCATGCTCAAGGGCAACGAGAAGAACGAATTGGGTTTGTGGATCAACACCGCTAACCAGCTACTCTCCTCCATTGAGCGCAACACCACCTTGCGTCGTGAAGCAGAGAACAGTCTGCTGCGCATGTCCCAATACGATTTCCTCACCGGTTTGCCTAATCGCCAGCAGCTGCAACAGCAGCTCGACCAAATTCTCAATGATGCCGGTCGCCTGCAGCGCCGTGTCGCTGTTTTGTGTGTCGGGCTGGATGATTTCAAAAACATCAATGAGCAATTCAGTTACCAAACCGGCGACCAGTTGCTCCTGGCGCTGTCGGATCGCCTGCGCAGTCATAGCGGCCGCCTTGGCGCGCTGGCCCGTTTGGGCGGCGACCAGTTTGCCCTAGTGCAAGCTGATATCGAGCAGCCTTACGAGGCCGCAGAGTTGGTGCAAAGCGTACTCGACGACCTCGACAACCCGTTCATTCTCGACCATCAAGAAGTTCGCTTGCGGGCGACCATCGGCATCACCTTATTCCCCGAAGACGGTGACAGCACCGAGAAATTGCTGCAAAAAGCCGAACAAACCATGACGCTGGCCAAAAGCCGCTCGCGTAACCGCTATCAGTTCTACATTGCCAGCGTTGACAGTGAAATGCGGCGCCGCCGTGAGCTGGAAAAAGACCTGCGCGAAGCCCTGGCACTCAATCAGCTGCACCTCGTCTATCAGCCACAAATCGACTACCGCGACCATAACGTGGTCGGCGTCGAAGCATTGCTGCGCTGGCAGCACCCAACGCATGGATTTGTCCCGCCAGACCTGTTTATCCCGCTGGCCGAACAGAACGGCACCATCATCCCGATCGGCGAATGGATTCTCGACCAAGCCTGCCGCCAGCTTCGTGAATGGCATGACTTGGGCTTCACTGAACTGCGTATGGCCGTCAACCTGTCCACCGTGCAACTGCACCACGCCGAGTTGCCGCGCGTGGTGAATAATCTGATGCAGGTCTATCGCTTGCCGCTGCGCAGCCTTGAACTGGAAGTCACGGAAACCGGCCTGATGGAAGACATCAATACGGCCGCCCAACACTTGCTCAGCTTGCGCCGCTCAGGAGCGTTGATTGCGATTGACGACTTCGGGACCGGTTATTCCTCCTTGAGTTACCTGAAGAGCCTGCCGCTGGACAAGATCAAAATCGACAAAAGCTTTGTGCAAGACCTGCTCGAAGATGAAGACGACGCCACCATCGTGCGCGCCATCATCCAACTGGGTAAAAGCCTGGGCATGCAGGTTATTGCTGAAGGGGTTGAGACTGTTGAGCAAGAGGCTTACATCATTGCTCAGGGCTGTAACGAAGGTCAGGGCTACCTGTACAGCAAACCACTACCTGCACGGGAATTGACCACTTACCTAAAACAGGCCAGGCGACTCAGCATCCCGGCCAACCCCGCCACGCTGTAAACAAAAACCCGCCAATCGGCGGGTTTGTTTTGTGCGCTCAGACACCCTTAAAAACGCTGAATACCGAGCAGCCAGGCAGTCGCCAGTGCACCGACCACACACAGCACAACACCGCCAGCAGCCTGCCAGTAGAGATGTCGAACCAACTCATCTTCACCGGCGCAAGAAAGGATAAATGGCTGAGCCTCACGCGGCTTGGCCAAATGATGCTGAGCCGGCAGAGCGCTGGTTTCACGGTGACGATCCTCCGCTTCCAAGCGCGCTGCTAATTGCACGCGCTGCCACTCTTGTTCATCCAACTGGCCGTTGCCATCGCTATCAAACCGCTGCAACAGGCCGTTGAAATCGCCCTTCCATTCACGAATCACGGCGCCTTGTGCAGCCGCCAGATCCAATCCCTGACGGCCACCACCGCTGCTGCGAAAATCACCGATGGCATACAACGGCTGACCGACATGCAGGCGCTCTTCGGTGTAGCGGTAACCCTCGGCATCGCTAAACAAGGCGCGCCAGCCGGTTTTTGGGACACCTAATGGATGCCGCAAATTTCCTTTCCAGACTTGCCGAGTCAGCGGGCTAACTTGCGCACCACGCGGATCAATCAGACACCTTCCCGTGCTGTCATCCAGTTGCAATAGGGCTTCGCTGGTGCCGCTCTCCACCACGCGCCAACTGCGCTTTTTACCGTCCGAACGGTATTCCTCAATTTTGTAGCGCCACCACAGACAAGGCGTTCGCGTCAGCGGCCCAAGCAACTGCGCATCGTTGTGCTCATGCAGCACGCCATAAAACTCAACGTAGCCTTGAGCGGCTGAGCGAACCTTCGAGGTTGGGGTATCGAGCAGGTGCCGCGCCTGCGAAAAGCACCGCAAAAACCAACCCGCGCCCGCCACACTGGCGGCCACACTGCAACTCAACGCAAACCAGTGATCGAAAGTGTCCATCGACTAACCAAACAACGACTTGAGGCTGACATCGGCTTTATCGCCCTCACTGAATTCCAACAAGGCTGCCGCTTTAAAAGCAAAGGCGCGGGCAACAAGCACATCAGGGAACTGCTCGATGCGCACGTTGTTAAGGTTCACCGCTTCGTTGTAAAGCTCGCGGCGGTCGGCAATGCCGTTTTCCAGACCTGTGATGCGCTGCTGCAGGTGTTGAAAGCTTTCGTTGGCCTTCAACTCCGGGTAGTTCTCGGCCAAGGCGAACAGCTGCCCCAGGCCGGCACGCAGGCCTGTTTCCGCTTTACCCAGCGCACCCATGTCACCTTTGGCCTGGGCATTTGATACCGCCTGACGGGCACTGATAACAGCTTCAAGGGTGCCGCGCTCGTGCTGCATGTATTGCTTGCAGGTTTCCACCAGCTTGGGCAGCTCATCATGGCGCTGCTTGAGCATCACATCGATATTCGACCAGGCTTTGCTCACCCCATGCTTAAGGCGCACCAAGGCGTTGTAGAGGAGCACCGCATAGGCTGCGAGCAAAATCAGCAAGACGATCACAACGACACTGGTAAGGGTCATGCACAACTCCAAGGTTGGATTTACAGGTTCAGGTGCGGCCATTTTAGCCGTTCGGGCGCGAATCGATATCGACGACAACCACAGCTTTGATTGAAAAGTTCACAAGACCCTTTGCGCAAAATGCAAATCTTTCGCATTATGCTTTGGTTTTTGCATCCACCAGCCTGGATGCTCACCCTCACTTGCAAAGGATTACGTCATGCTTCGTATGCCCCTGGCCTCCGCCAGCCTGCTTGCTATTGCCATCTCTCTCGCCGGTTGTGGCGAAGATAAAGCCCCTGCCACTCAAGCCGCAGCACCCGCTGCCAGCAGCGCCAGTGCGCCAGTAGCCGCCGCAAGCAAGCTCGACGCAGCCGCCAGCAAAGCCGTAGTCAGCCATTACGCCGACCTAGCATTCGCTGTTTTCAGTGACGCCGCCAGCACCGGCAAGGCCCTGCAAAGCGCAATAGACGCCCTGCTCGCCAACCCCAATGACGACACGCTTAAAGCCGCGCGCGAAGCCTGGCTGGCCGCCCGCGTGCCTTACATGCAAACTGAAGTCTTCCGTTTCGGCAACGCCGTAGTGGACGACTGGGAAGGCCAACTCAACGCCTGGCCGCTGGACGAAGGCCTGATCGACTACGTGGCCACTGATTACCAGCACGCCTTGGGTAACCCAGGCGCACAGGCCAACATCATCGCCAACACCGAACTGCAGGTCGGCGAAGACAAGCTCGATGTCAGCACCATCACCCCAGAACTGCTCGCCAGCCTGAACGAACTGGGCGGTTCCGAGGCTAACGTGGCCACGGGCTACCACGCGGTAGAATTCCTGCTGTGGGGCCAGGACCTGAATGGCACCAACCCGGGTGCAGGCGAGCGTCCTGCCACTGATTTCGTTGTCGGTGAAGGCGCTACGGGCGGTCATAACGAGCGTCGCCGTGCCTTTATCAAGGCAGCCGTTGATCTGCTGGTCAGCGACCTAGACGCGATGGTTACCGAGTGGCAACCGAGCAAGGCCGACAACTACCGCGCCAAACTGGAAGCCGACACCGCTGAAAACGGCCTGCGTAAAATGCTCTTCGGCATGGGCAGCCTGTCGTTGGGCGAACTGGCTGGCGAGCGCATGAAAGTGGCACTGGAAGCCAACTCGACTGAAGACGAGCATGATTGCTTCAGCGACAACACCCACAATTCGCACTTCTACAACGGCAAAGGTATTCGCAATATCTACTTGGGCGAATACAAGAAGGTCGATGGCACCACCCTGACTGGCCCAAGCCTGTCGTCATTGGTCGCGCAACTTGATGCCGGCGCTGACAGCACTCTCAAAGCAGACCTTGAAGCCAGCGAAGCCAAACTGCAGGCACTGGTGGACAGCGCAAAAAACGGCCAGCATTTCGACCAACTGATCGCCGCTGAAAATACCGCCGGCCAGCAACTGGTGCGTGACGCCATTGCTGCACTGGTGAAACAGACTGGTGCTATCGAGCAGGCCGCAGTCAAACTGGGCATCAGTGATTTGAACCCAGACACCGCTGACCACAGCTTCTAAGCCCCGAAGGGCTCCAAGCCCGAACAGGCAACGCTGAAACAAGCCGTGATTGCTTCTGAGCAATCGCGGCTTTTTTATGCTGATCGCATCAACCAGCGCATCGTTGCTTAGAGCCTGCGACCTTTGGCCACGAGCGATAATGCAAATCCGTCTTATTTAAACCAGCACAGACTGCTACTATCCCCGCCTGTTTTCTGCTGCGGATTTCCGTTCATGTTTACGCCGCATCGTTTTGCGCTGCTGCTGGCATTGAGTCTTGCCCTGATGGGATGTGACCAAGCCCCTCAGTTCACTCAGGCCGAACCCGGCGAGGCGTTGTCGGGCGGCGCAGCCACCGTGAACCAGTTCGACCAGAATGCGTTCTCCCTGCCATCGGCCAATCTGCCGACCTCACGCCGCTTGGATTTCAGCGTCGGCAACAGTTTCTTCCGCAACCCCTGGGTTACTGCACCCGCCACCACCACTGCCCGTGATGGGCTTGGTCCGCTGTTCAACACAAACGGCTGCCAAAACTGCCACATCAAAGATGGCCGTGGCCATCCACCCGCCGCTGATGCATTGAGTTCGGTATCGATGCTGGTGCGTCTGTCGATCCCTGCAGGCCCCGAACACGCGGCCATCATCGAACGCTTGGGCGTTCTGGCCGAGCCCACTTATGGCGGTCAGTTGCAAGACATGGCCAACCCTGGCGTCGCCCCAGAAGGCAAAGTGCGCGTGAGTTACAGCAGCGAGCGCGTAACCTTTGCCGACGGCCTGGAAGTGGAACTGCGCAAACCAACGCTGGAGATCAGCCAGTTGGGTTATGGCGCGCTGCACCCAGAGACGCAGTTTTCCGTGCGCATCGCACCGCCGATGATTGGCTTGGGCTTGCTGGAGGCCATCCCTGAAGCGGCCATTCTGGCCAATGCAGACCCCGACGATCTGAACGGTGATGGCATTTCCGGACGTGCTAACCAGGTATGGGACCACGCTCAGCAGCGCACAGCCCTTGGCCGCTTTGGCTGGAAAGCCGGACAACCCACGCTCAACCAGCAAAACGCGGACGCCTTCGCCAACGACATGGGCCTGACCAGCACACTGATCGCCCATGACAACTGCACGGCCGTGCAGACAGACTGCCTGCAGGCACCCCATGGTGGCGAACCGGAAGTGAGCGACAACATTCTCGCCAACGTACTGTTTTACACACGCAACCTGGGTGTGCCGGCGCGCCGCGATGTCGATGCGCCCGAGGTGATCGCCGGTAAAAACCTGTTTCACCAGGCGGGCTGCCAAAGCTGTCATACCCCCCAGTTCACCACCGCTGCAGATGCCGCCGAAGCTGAACTGGCCAACCAAGTGGTCCGCCCCTACAGCGACCTGTTGCTGCACGACATGGGCGAAGGCCTGGCTGATAATCGGCCCGAGTTTCTCGCCACTGGCCGCGAATGGCGCACAGCACCGCTGTGGGGCATTGGCCTGACAGAAACCGTCAACGGCCACACCCAGTTTCTCCACGATGGCCGCGCCCGCAACCTGCTGGAAGCCATCCTCTGGCACGGCGGCGAAGCCGAGGCCGCCAAACAAATCGTTCTAACCTTTAATGCCGACGAGCGCAGCGCGCTGTTGGCTTTTCTGAATTCGCTGTAAGGAGCATCTAATGATCCGCTCACCTCTTGCCCTCACTCTGCTCACCTTGACCCTGGCCGGCTGTAGCCCGAGCGATCCGCACCAGCAGGTCAGCCAGGCATTAACCGACGGCGTATTGCTGCCTATTTACAGCGCCTGGCACGAAGCCGACCGGCAACTGGCCGTCAGCGCTCAAGGCTTCTGCGCGGGCACGCAAAACCTGGCTGAAACCCGTCAGGTGTTTCTGAGTGCACAAAGTGCCTGGGCCGGCGTGCAACCGGCGCTGATTGGCCCGCTGGCCGAAGGCAACCGTGCCTGGCAGATTCAATTCTGGCCAGACAAGAAAAACCTGGTCGCGCGCCAGGTTGAAGCACTGATCAACAGCAAACCTGAACTAACCCCGGCCGACTTGAACAAGTCCAGCGTGGTGGTCCAGGGACTGACGGCTTACGAATATGTGTTATTCGATCCGGCCATTGACCTCAATAACGGCACGCAAAAAGCCCGCTATTGCCCACTACTGATAGCCATCGGCGAACACCAGAACGTCTTGGCCGCCAATGTGTTAAGCCAATGGCAAAGCCAGAATGGTATCGGCGCGCAGCTCAAACGTTTCCCCAACGAACGCTTCGCCGATGCCCAAGAAGCCGTGGCCGAACTGTTACGCACTCAGGTCAACGCGCTCGACGGCCTGAAGAAAAAACTCGGCACGCCGCTGGGCCGACAAAGCAAAGGCCAGCCGCAGCCTTACCAAGCCGATGCTTGGCGCAGCAACGCCAGCCTGACCAACCTGGCCGCCAGCCTGTCCAGCGCCGAACAACTCTGGCTGGGTGCCGAACAGGACGGCCTGAGCACCCTGCTCAGCGGTGAGCACAGCGACCTGAAAGCCCGTATCGACACGGCCTACAGCGACACCCGCCAACGCCTGGCTGCTGCACAACGGCCACTTAGCGAACTGCTGCGCGATGAGGCGGGCATACAAGAGGCCAATGCGCTCTACGACAGCCTGAACGCCCTGCATCGCCTCCACGAGGTCGAGCTGGCTAAAGCGCTGGGCATTCAACTGGGCTTCAACGCCCACGACGGCGATTAAGCCATGCCCATCAGCCGCCGAACCCTACTTGGTCTAGGGGTGAGCACACTGGCCGCTGCCGCCATAGCGACGACTGCCATAAAGGGTTGGACGCTGTTCAACGGCGCACAACCGTTACTTTTGTCGGCCCGCAACAACAGTGCCGGCGAGCACTTCGCCGTGGGCTATCAGCTTGATGGCAGCCAGGTGTTCGCCACGCGCGTGGCCGAGCGCTGCCATGACGTCATTGCTCATCCGTTTCTGCCCATGGCGTTGTTTGTCGGTCGCCGACCAAGCACTGAGAGTTACCTGATCGATACCCGCGACGGCCGCCTGCTGCAAACCCTGAAATCACCTGCGCAGCGCCACTTCTATGGCCACGCGGTGTTCCACAAAGACGGCGAATGGCTGTACGCCACCGAAAATGACACCTCCGACCCCGGTCGTGGTGTGCTCGGCGTGTATCGCCTAGAAGGCGAGCACCTGCTGCGCACCGGCGAGCTGTCCACCCACGGCATCGGCCCGCATCAATTGCTCTGGCTACCCGATGGTGAAACCCTGGCCGTGGCTAACGGCGGCATTCGCACCGAAGCCGACAGCCGCGTGGAGATGAACCTCGACGCCATGGATTCCAGCCTGGTACTGCTGCAACGCGACGGCCGTCTGATCAGCCGGGAGCAACTGCCCGAGCGCATGAATAGCGTGCGCCACATGGCTGTCGCCGCCGATGGCACCTTGGTGACCGGTCAGCAGTACATGGGCGCGGCCGACGATGCAGTGCCCCTGCTGGCCATCAAACGTCCGGGGCAATCCTTCGAGCATTTCCCAGTGGCCGACGCCCAACGCCAACTGATGAACCAGTACACCGCCAGCGTGGCGATCCACAGCGAACTGCGCCTGCTGGCACTGACCGCGCCACGTGGCAACCGGGTGTTTATCTGGGATCTGGACAGCGCCGAACTGCGCCTTGATGCGCCGCTGGCAGACTGCGCAGGCGTTGGCGCGGTGGCCGAGGGTTTTGTGGTCAGCAGCGGTGTGGGACGCTGCAGACTTTACGACTGCCGCCGCCCGCAGATCGCCAGCCACCCCCTGCAACTGCCAGCCGGGCTTTGGGATAACCACCTGCGCCTGGCCTGAGCGCCGCCCATCTGTCTATAACCCTGCGGCGGCAAACTCAAGAACACAGCAATGAGGCCGACCTATACTCATGGCTGGCCGTTTCATTCACGGCACAGACGATACCCGTCGCACGCCACAAGCATGCCACGCGGGTATCACTGGCATTGTGCAGTTCACTCTCAGGGGTACACCCATGTTTCTGCAAACATCCTTGCGCGCGCAAATTCTTGCCCTGCTCGGCGGCAGTCTGGCGCTGATTCTGGTCACGGCACTCGCCTGCTTCAGCTTTCTGTCCAACGGCATGCAGGCCTATCAAGGGTTGCTGGCCGGGCCACTGGAAAAATCCGCACTCATCGATGAGACCAACCTCGACTTCAAAATCCAGGTGCAGGAATGGAAGAACGTCCTGCTGCGCGGCGGCGACAAAGCTCAATTCGATAAACACTGGGCCCAGTTCGAAGCACAGGAACGCAAGGTTCAAGACGAACTGGGGCAACTGAGCGAGCTGGCCATAGATGACCGCGCGCTCAAAAGCAAAATCGATAACCTGCGCAGCGAGCATCAAACCCTTGGAGTGAACTACCGCAAAGGCCGTGATGCCTACCTTGCCGCCGGTGCGGACTTCCGCGTCGGTGACAAAGCCGTTTCCGGCATCGACCGCAGCACCGCCCAAAAAATGAATGCGTTGGCCGATGAACTGCACCAGCAAAGCCTGGAACAAGCCCAGTTGATCAAGGCTGCTGGCGACCGCACCATCCTGCTTGGCACCTTGTTAATGCTCGGGGCTACCGTGGTGATCGGGCTGTTCAGCGTGTGGTTGGTCAACCGCAACCTGATCAATCCGATTCGCGAGCTGATCGAGCACATCGCCCAACTCAGCCGTGGCAACTTCGGCCAGCATGTGGACGCCACGCGCCAGGACGAGCTGGGCAAATTGGCGGTGGCGGCCAATATTCTGCGCGACTTCCTCGCTGACACCTTCACACGCCTCAAACGCAGCACCGTTGATCTGGACACCGCCAGCGGCGAGCTCAACACCATTGCCACGCTAATGGCCCAAGGCACACGCGAACAATTCTCGCGCACCGACCAAGTGGCCACGGCCATGCACGAAATGTCGGCTACGGCTCAGGAAGTTGCCCGACATGCCGTTGAAGCGGCCGGCGCGGCCGATGCCGCCGACAATGCCGCGCGCCAAGGCGAAAGGGTGATGCAGGCCACCATTAGCACCATCACCGATATCCGCAGCGAAATCAGCAACACCGCCGAGGTGGTTCGTCGCCTGGAAACCGACACCGGACGCATCGGTAAGGTGCTGGAAGTGATTCGCGGCATTGCCGAGCAAACCAACCTGCTGGCACTCAACGCTGCTATTGAAGCCGCCCGCGCCGGTGAACAGGGCCGCGGGTTTGCGGTGGTAGCGGATGAAGTGCGCACACTCGCGCAGCGCACAGCCGAATCCACGGCCGAAATTCACCAAATCATCGACACCGTGCAAACCGGCGCGGTGAATGTGGTGCGCGCTATTCAAAGCGGCCAGCAGCGCAGCGAAGAAGGTGTTACTCAGGTCACCGAAGCCGGCGCCACCCTGCAGTTGATCACCAATGCCGTAGAAGCCATCCGCGACATGAATCGGCAAATCGCCACCGCCGCCGAAGAACAAACGTCAGTGGCCGAAGACATCTCGCGCAACCTCACCGAAATCACTGCCATTGCCACTTCCAACCAGGAAAACGTGCAGCGCACCGAAACGGCCGGTAAGAACTTGCATGAACTGTCCAGCCAACTCAATGAGGTCACTCAGCGCCTGAGTGCCTAAGCCACTGAAATAACCGCCATGCACCCATAAAAATGCCAGCTTTCGCTGGCATTTTGCTTAAAAAGGACTTGATCAATTAGCCAGTTTTTGTACAAGAATTCTTCGCAAATACGAACCTTTGACAGCTCTAGAACTGAGGTCTAAGGTGGCTCTCTTGCCTGTTCCAGGGCCTTCCATTCGCTTTGCCAAGGATTCGGATTATGTTGCTCCGCCGCATGCTGATCATGCTCGGCGCAGTACTCGTTGTGGTACTCGCCCTCGCCGCCTACAAAGGCTTCACCATCTACCAACAGGTGCAGATGTTTTCGGCCCCGCAGCCGGCCATCAGCATTGATGCAGCCACTGCCGAGCCTCAGCCCTGGCAAAGCCGCTTGCCCGCCATTGGTTCGCTAAAAGCCTTTCAAGGCATCGACCTGACCGTGGAAGTGGCCGGTACTGTGCAGCAAGTGCTGTTCAAGTCTGGCGAGCAGGTCAGCCTGCAACAACCACTGATCCAGATGGACAGCGACGTCGAGCAGGCCAGCCTGGCCACCGCGCAGGCCGAACTGGGCCTGGCCAAAGTGGAATATGAGCGCGGGCGCAGCCTGGTCAACCGCCAAAGCATCTCCAAGAGTGAGTTCGACCGGCTGTCTGCCAACTTGCAAAAAGCCAACGCCAGCGTGGCGCAACTTCAAGCACAGTTGGCCAAAAAGCGCATCCTCGCCCCCTTCGCAGGCACCATTGGCATCCGTCAGGTGGATGTCGGCGACTACCTGGCCTCCGGCACCACCATCGCGACCCTGCAGGACCTGAGCAAGCTGTTCGTCGACTTTTACCTGCCCGAGCAAACCGTGCCGCAACTGGCCATCGGTGAACGCGTGCGCTTCAGCGTCGCGGCCTACCCGCTTGAGGTGTTTGAAGGTGAGATCGCCGCCATCAACCCCAAGGTCGAAGACACCACGCGTAACGTGCAGGTGCGCGCCATGCTGGCCAACCCGGACAGCAAACTGCTGCCCGGCATGTTCGCCAACCTGGAAGTGCTGCTACCGGGTGAGCAGACGGTCGTCGTCGTGCCAGAAACAGCCATCACCTACACCCTGTATGGCAACTCGGTGTACGTCATCGGCGAGAAGAAAGGGCAAGACGGCCAGGTGGCCAAAGACGACGCCGGCCAGGCCGAGTTGAGCGTCGAACGCCGCTTCGTTGAAACCGGCGAACGCCGCGACGGTCAGGTTGTGATCCGCAAAGGCCTGCAGGCAGGCGAGCAGGTGGTATCAGCTGGCCAGTTGAAGCTGGATAACGGTGCCCATGTGCGCATCGCCAACGCCCCGGCCACGCCAAGCGCCGAGTAACCGGCCCGGCTTCAAGGAATTTATTTATGGCTTTTACTGATCCCTTTATCCGTCGCCCGGTATTGGCGACTGTGGTCAGTCTGTTGATCATCCTGCTGGGCTTGCAGGCATTCAGCAAACTGACCATCCGCCAATACCCGCAGATGGAAAACGCCCTGATCACGGTGACCACGGCTTACCCCGGGGCCAACGCCGAAACCATTCAGGGTTACATCACCCAACCGCTGCAACAGAGCCTGGCCAGCGCCGACGGCATTGACTACATGACCTCGGTGAGCCGGCAGAATGTCTCGGTCATTTCCATCTACGCGCGCATTGGGGCCAACAGCGATCGCCTGTTCACCGAACTGCTGGCCAAGGCCAACGAGGTGAAGAACCAGCTGCCGCAAGACGCCGAAGACCCGGTGCTGAGCAAAGAAGCGGCTGACTCCACCGCCCTGATGTACATCAGCTTCTACAGCCAGGAGCTGAGCAACCCGCAGATCACCGATTACCTGTCGCGGGTCATCCAGCCCAAGCTGGCCACCCTGCCCGGCATGGCTGAAGCGGAAATTCTCGGCAACCAGGTATTTGCCATGCGCCTATGGCTGGACCCGGTGAAGATGGCGGCCTATGGCGTCACTGCTGGCGACGTCAACGATGCGGTGCGCGAGTACAACTTCCTCGCTGCGGCGGGTGAGATGAAAGGTCAGTACGTCGTCACCAGCCTCAACGCCGAAACCGATCTCAAATCCGCCGAAGCCTTTGCCGCCATCCCGGTGAAAACCGATGGTGACAGCCGCGTGCTGATGCGCGATGTAGCCCGCGTAGAAATGGGTTCGGAAAGCTACGACTCGATCAGCTCCTTTGACGGCACGCCGTCGGTATACATCGCCATCAAAGGCACGCCAGGCGCTAACCCGCTGGATGTGATCAAAGAAGTACGCAACGTCATGCCGGAGCTGGAAGCGCAGCTGCCGCCAAACCTGAAAGTCTCCATCGCTTATGACGCCACCCTGTTTATCCAGGCGTCCATCGACGAGGTGGTGAAAACCCTCGGTGAGGCCGTGCTGATCGTCATCGTGGTGGTGTTCCTGTTCCTCGGCGCGTTCCGCTCGGTGCTGATCCCGGTGATCACCATTCCGCTGTCGATGATTGGCGTGCTGTTCTTTATGCAACTGATGGGCTACTCGATCAACCTGCTGACCCTGCTGGCGATGGTGTTGGCCATCGGCCTGGTGGTGGACGACGCCATCGTCGTGGTGGAGAACATCCACCGGCATATCGAGGAAGGCAAAACGCCTTTTGATGCGGCCATTGAAGGCGCACGGGAAATCGCTGTACCGGTGATTTCCATGACCATCACCCTGGCGGCCGTCTATGCCCCCATCGGCTTTCTCGAAGGCCTCACCGGCGCGCTGTTCAAGGAGTTCGCCCTAACCCTGGCCGGCGCGGTGATTATCTCCGGCATCGTCGCTCTGACCCTGTCGCCGATGATGTGCGCCAAGCTGCTGCGCCATGAGGAAAATCCCTCGGGCCTGGCACATAGACTCGATAAGATTTTCGACGGCCTCAAGCGCCGCTATCAGCGCGCCCTGCACAGCACACTTGATACGCGCCCAGTGGTGCTGGTGTTTGCCGTGATCGTCATGTGCCTGATCCCGGTGCTGCTCAAATTCACCAAAAGTGAACTGGCGCCGGAAGAAGACCAAGGCATCATTTTCATGATGGCCAATGCGCCGCAAGCCACCAACCTCGATTACCTGAATAAGTACACCGACGAGTTCGTGACCATCTTTAAGGAGTTCCCCGAGTACTACTCCTCCTTCCAGATCAACGGCACCAGCGGTGTGCAATCGGGTATCGGCGGCTTTCTGATGACGCCGTGGAGCGAGCGCGAGCGCACGCAGATGGAAATCCTCCCCGAGGTACAGGCGCGCCTGTCGCAAATCGCCGGGCTGCAGATTTTCGGCTTCAACCTGCCCGCCCTGCCGGGCACAGGTGAAGGACTGCCGTTCCAGTTCGTGATCAACACGCCCAACGACTACCAGTCGCTGCTGCAAGTGACCGAGCGCGTGAAGGAGCGTGCGCTGGCATCCGGCAAGTTTGCCTTCCTCGACGTGGACCTGGCCTTCGACAAGCCCGAAGTCGTGGTGGAAATCGACCGCGAAAAAGCCGCGCAAATGGGCGTATCCATGCAGAACCTTGGCCTGACCCTGGCCAGCCTGCTCGGTGAAGGCGAGATCAATCGCTTTACCATTGAGGGCCGCAGCTACAAGGTGATTGCCCAGGTTGAGCGCGCCTACCGCGACAACCCGGGCTGGCTGGGCAGCTATTACGTGAAGAGTGAAAGCGGGGAAATGTTGGCGTTGTCGACCCTGGTCAAGGTCAGCGACCGCGCGCGACCGACCCAGCTCAATCAGTTCCAGCAACTCAACTCGGCCATCATTCAGGGCGTACCGATTGTCAGCATGGGCGAGGCCATCGAGACGGTGACGCAGATCATGCAGGAAGAAGCGCCCGCAGGCTTTGCCTACGACTTTGCCGGGGCGTCGCGCCAACTGGTGCAGGAAGGCAACGCACTGTACGCCACCTTTGCCCTGGCTCTGGCGCTGATCTTCCTGGTGCTGGCAGCGCAGTTCGAGAGCTTCCGCGACCCGCTGGTGATCATGGTCACGGTGCCATTGTCGATCTGTGGTGCGCTGATTCCGCTGTTCCTGGGCCTGTCGAGCATGAACATCTACACCCAGGTGGGCCTGGTGACGCTGATCGGCCTGATTACCAAGCACGGTATTCTGATCGTCGAGTTCGCCAATCAGCTACGCCGCGAAAAGGGCTTGTCTCGCCGCGATGCGGTGGAAGAAGCCGCCGCCATTCGCCTGCGCCCGGTGCTGATGACCACCGCTGCGATGGTGTTCGGCATGGTGCCGCTGATTCTGGCCACTGGTGCCGGCGCGGTCAGCCGCTTCGACATCGGCCTGGTGATCGCCACCGGCATGTCAATCGGCACGCTGTTTACCCTGTTTGTGCTGCCGTGCGTGTACAGCGTGCTGGCCAAGCCCGACGCCCCGCCCGCATCGGCCAAGGCCTGGTAACGGCTTTAAAAATCCATAATCCGAAGTAAAAAAATGCCGTTCACTCACTTGAGTGAACGGCATTTTTGATTGTTTTGGGCATGGAAAACGGGGCGAAGACGGCGTTTAACCCTGTGAACGAGCGCCTTGGGACAAGCTGAAGAGAAACAGCAGCAAATCTTCATCAGGCTTGATGGCCTGAGATGTGCGCACTTGAGGGGGCATAGGGCAGAAACCGCGCTCACTCAAGCTAATCACCCCAGGTCCACTTTCGTGCCAAGCGGCCGCAGCGATAGAGGCCACGCTGAGCGCGCTCACCAGGAACAAACCTCGTGCAATTTCTAGCTTCATCACCGCAACCTCTTGATAGCTCTGCTAAACGCTGTGTTTCCACACTAGTCCACCGACGCCCCGTATGCCGCATAAGCCGATCAGTGGTTATTTTTCAACACGTCGTACAGATCGTCCTGACCCCCAGCATCTTCTCCTTGAGTTTAATTTCGAACACGCCTCGGCAGGTTGGTTCAACGCACCGTCGAGCAAAGGTCGGCCGAGTTCAAATCCGCATCAGCGGTAACAGCCCAAGGTCACTTTATTGCCCATCTTCATCAACGATGAGCGAGCTATAACCCGACGAGCTAAGAGGACTCACAGTCCTGGATCTTTTCACTGCCACCGCGCAAGACCGCGTAACAGAGCACATCCAGGTGCGTACATAACAAGAGGCGGCCGTGCCTAACAACGACATGGCGCACATTGACAGGCTCCAGTCCCGGAGCGCGCGTGACACAAAGCAATTGGCGTACCGCTTTGCCGCGAGGGCTTTTTATAACCCATAAAAATGAAAACCCCGTGACAGGCACGGGGTTTTCTTTGCTACTTACAGGCTGCCCGAAGGCAACCTGCGAGGGGCAGGACTGGCTTACATCATGCCGCCCATACCACCCATGCCGCCCATGTCCGGCATACCACCACCGGCCGGCTTGTCTTCAACCACTTCAGCGATCATCGCTTCGGTGGTGATCATCAGGCTGCCGATGGAAGCTGCAGCTTGCAGCGCCGAACGGGTGACCTTGGCCGGATCGAGAATACCCATCTCGATCATGTCGCCGTAGGTGTCGGTCGCGGCGTTGA
>LNFM01011195.1_pt1 | contig 16189 bp, 10 predicted proteins | sample 596031 | NCBI WGS metagenome assembly LNFM01 (sample SAMN04254537, study PRJNA301005) | activated carbon metagenome | isolation source: dual media filters at the Ann Arbor, Michigan drinking water treatment plant | place: USA: Ann Arbor
GGTCGCCGGCCAGCACCACCACGTAGTCGGCGCGGTAGGCGGCCAGGATGTCCTGGTTCTGGTAGACCGCGTCGGCGGTGCCGCGGTACCAGCTGTCTTCGTCCACGCGCTGCTGGGCGGGCAGCAGGTCGACAAACTCGTTCATCTCGCTCTTCAGGAAGGCCCAGCCGCGCTGCAGGTGGCGCAGCAGGCTGTGGCTCTTGTACTGGGTGATGACGCCGATGCGGCGGATGCCGCTGTTCATGCAGTTGCTGAGCGCAAAGTCGACGATGCGGAACTTGCCCCCGAAATACACCGCCGGCTTGGCGCGGCTGTCGGTCAGGTTCTTCAGCCGGCTGCCGCGGCCGCCCGCCAGCACCAGGGCCACGGCGCGTCGCGGAAGGTCGAAGCTCTGGGCCACGTCTATGGGCTTCATCTGCTGTCCTTGGTGGGTCTTAAGCAACAAAATTACAAGTCGCTCGCATGCACATCAGCTGTATCCATGCAGGCTTTGAACGGGTTCAGACCTAGGAACGAGATGAGGAAGTGTTCATAAACATTTGTCTCCACTATAGTTGTTCATTCGATGAATCGTCGGCTGGGCCAAGCGGAACGACCAGTCACACCGAGGCCCTGTAGGCAAACTACAGAAAATATGCCCCTTGAAAATTGACGCTGCACCAGCGTTCAAGGACACTGGCCACCATCCAACCCCCACCCCGGTGCGCGCCGCGCCCGGGTTGTCGATGAGCAAGCACCATGCCTGAATCGTCCACCAACACCGCCCTGTCCACCCCCGGCCCCCACACCACGGCGGCCGTGGCCCATCATCTGCTGGCCACCGTGGCCGCAGCGCCGGGCCAGGCCACGCCGACGGAGATCATGCACGCGGTGGCCCAGGTGGCGCGAGAGCACTTGTCCCAACGCTGGGTGGCTGGCGACAGCGCTGACCGAGCGGCCAAGGCCCGCCGGGTGTACTACCTGTCGATGGAATTCCTCATCGGCCGCACCTTGGGCAACGCGCTGGCGGCGCTGGACATGAAAGGCGAGATGGGCAAGGCCGCCGCCGCCCATGCCAGCACCCTGGAAGACCTTGCGGCCACCGAGCCCGATGCGGCCCTGGGCAACGGCGGCCTGGGCCGACTGGCGGCGTGTTTCCTGGACAGCATGGCCACCCAGGAACTGCCCAGCTACGGCTACGGCATCCGCTACGAATTCGGCATGTTCAAGCAGGGCATCCAGGGCGGGCGCCAGGTGGAAGGGCCCGACCCCTGGGTGGAAGACGGCACGCCCTGGGAGTTTCCACGCTTCGGCGTGCACTACCCGGTGCGCTTCGGCGGCTGGGTCGAACCCGCCACCGACCCCGGCCGCGTGCCCACCTGGCGCCATGCCGGCGAGGTGAACGCCAAGGCCTACGACATGGTGGTGCCCGGCCACGGCACCGAACGCGTGAGCACGCTGCGGCTGTGGAAGGCCGTGGCGCCGGCGCAGATCGACCTGCATGCCTTCAACACCGGCGACTACGCGCGCGCCGCCGAGTTCAAGAACCAGTACGAAAACATCAGCTGGGTGCTCTACCCCAACGACAGCACGCCCGCCGGCCGCGAACTGCGCCTGCGCCAGGAGTATTTCTTCACCAGTGCCAGCATCCAGGACATCCTGGCGCGCCACCGCCTGGAGCACGGCAGCCTCACCAACCTGTCGGACAAGGTGGCCATCCACCTGAACGACACTCACCCGGCCATCGGCGTGGCCGAGCTGATGCGCCTGCTGGTGGACGAACACGGCTTCGGCTGGATGACGGCCTGGGCCATGACCAAGCGCGTCTTCAGCTACACCAACCACACGCTCATGCCCGAGGCGCTGGAAACCTGGCCCGTCAGCCTGATGCAGCACGTGCTGCCGCGGCACCTGGAGATCATCTTCCGCATCAACGCCGAGTTCCTGGCCGAGGCCGCGGCGCACCGCCCCGGCGACAACGACTTCCTGCGCCGGCTCAGTCTGATCGACGAAAGTGGCGAGCGCCGCGTGCGCATGGCGCACCTGTCCATCGTCGGCAGCCACAAGATCAACGGCGTCTCGGCGCTGCACAGCAAGCTGCTGGTGCAGACCATCTTCGCCGACTTCGCCAGCCTGTGGCCCGGCCGCTTCACGAACATGACCAACGGCGTGACGCCGCGGCGCTGGCTGGCGCAGGCCAACCCCAGCCTCAGTTCGCTGATCGACAGCACCATAGGCAGCGGCTGGCGGCTCGACCTCACGCAGCTGGCGCGCCTGAAGCCGCACGCCGAGCGCGAAGACTTCCGCCAGGCCTTCATGGCCGTGAAGCACGCCAACAAGGCGCGGCTGGCGGCGCACATCCTGGCCAGCACCGGCGTGGCCGTGGACCCGAACAGCCTGTTCGACGTGCAGGTCAAGCGCATCCACGAATACAAGCGCCAGCTGCTCAACGTGCTGCAGGTGGTGGCGCGTTACCAGGCCATGCTGGCCGACGTGACTGCGGGCAAGGGCCTGCAGGCCTGGACGCCGCGCACCGTCATCTTCGCCGGCAAGGCCGCCAGCAGTTACGTGGCGGCCAAGAACATCATCCGGCTGATTCACGACATAGGCCAGGTCATCAACCACGATGCCCTGCTGGCGGGCCGGCTCAAGCTGGTGTTCATTCCCAACTACGGCGTCAGCGTGGCCGAGCTCATCATGCCGGGGGCCGACCTGTCCGAGCAGATCAGCACCGCCGGGACGGAAGCCTCGGGCACCGGCAACATGAAGCTGGCGCTGAACGGCGCGCTGACCATCGGCACCGACGACGGCGCGAACATCGAGATCCGCGAGCAGGTGGGCAACGACAACATCTTCATCTTCGGCCTGAAAACGCCCGAGGTGGCCGCCGCCAGGCAGGCCGGCTACCAGCCGCTGCGCCTCTACGAAAGCCACGCGCAGATCAAGGCCGTGCTCGACGCCATTGCCGGCGGCCAGTTCAGCCCCGAGGAACCCGGGCGCTACCGCGAGCTGGTCGATTCCCTGCTGTGGGGCGGCGACCACTACATGCTGCTGGCCGATTTCGACAGCTACCTGGCCACGCAGGCGCAGGTGGACGCGCTCTACCGCGACCGCGCGGCCTGGGCCAGGAAGGCCATTGCGAACGTGGCCGGCATGGGCTTCTTCTCTTCAGACCGCACGATCGCCGAATACGCGCGTGAGGTCTGGGGCATCACGCCCAAGACCTGAGCCTGCAACGACACGAGATGCCGCACCCTGACGAGATCGACGCCCTGCGCCTGGGCCGCCACGGCGACGCCTGTGCCGTGCTGGGGCCGCACCTGGGGGCCGACAAGGCCGTGCACGTGCGCTGTTTCCTCCCCGGCGCGGTGGCCGTGGTGGTGGTGGGCGGCGCACGCGCCTGGGCACTGTCGCTGCTGCATGCCGATGGCGTGTTCGGCGGGCCCACCGCCCTGCCCGCGGGCGGCCGCTACCAGCTGCGTGTGCGCTGGGCCGACGGCCACGAAACGCTGCAGGAAGACCCCTACCGCTTCGGCACCGTGCTGGGCGAGATGGACGTGTGGCTGCTCGGCGAAGGCTCGCACCTGCGCCCCTACGAGATGCTGGGGGCCACGCCGCGCGTGATGGACGGCGTGGCCGGCACCGCCTTCGCGGTGTGGGCGCCGAACGCCAGCCGCGTGAGCGTGGTGGGCGACTTCAATTTCTGGGACGGCCGCTGCCACCCGATGCGCCTGCGCCGCGAGTGCGGCGTGTGGGAGATCTTCCTGCCCGGCGTGGGCCTGGGCGCGCGCTACAAGTTCGAGCTTCTCGATCGTCACGGCACGCTGCTGCCGCAGAAGGCCGACCCCTACGCACGCCAGGCCGAACTGCGCCCCGCCACGGCCAGCGTGGTGGCGCAGATGCCGGCCTCCACACCACCCTCCCCCGCGCGCCAGGCCGCCAATGCGCTGGACGCGCCGATGAGCATCTACGAGGTGCACCTGGGCAGCTGGCGGCGCAAGCCCGAAGAAGGCGACCGCTGGCTGAACTGGGCGCCGCCGACATGGGCTTCACGCACCTGGAGCTGTTGCCCATCAGCGAACACCCTTTCGACGGCAGCTGGGGCTACCAGACGCTGGGCTTGTACGCACCGACCGCGCGCTTCGCGAGCGAGCACGACGCCGCACAAGGCGGCGGGGCCGCCGGGCTGCGCCGTTTTGTCGACCGTGCCCATGCCCTGGGCCTGGGCGTGCTGCTGGACTGGGTGCCGGCGCATTTCCCGAGCGACGCGCACGGCCTGGCCGAGTTCGACGGCACCCATCTCTACGAGTACGCCGACCGCCGCGAGGGTTTCCACAACGACTGGAACACCCTCATCTACAACTTCGGCCGCACCGAGGTGCAGAACTTCCTCGTCGGCAATGCGCTGTACTGGCTGGAACGTTTTGACGTCGACGGCCTGCGCGTGGACGCGGTGGCGTCGATGCTCTACCGCGACTACAGCCGCAAGGCCGGTGAATGGATCCCCAACGCCCACGGCGGGCGCGAGAACCTGGAAGCCATCGCGCTGCTCAAGCGCACCAACGAAGTGGTGGGCGGCGAACGCCCGCAGGCCGTCACGCTGGCCGAAGAAAGCACGGCCTTCCCGGGCGTCAGCCGCCCCACCTATGCCGGTGGCCTGGGCTTCCACTACAAATGGAACATGGGCTGGATGCACGACACGCTGCAGTACATGGCGCGCGACCCCATCCACCGGCCCTTCCACCATGGCGAGATGAGCTTCGGCCTGGTCTATGCCTTCACCGAGAACTTCGTGCTGCCGCTCTCGCACGACGAGGTGGTGCACGGCAAGGGCAGCCTGCTGGCCAAGATGCCCGGCGACCGCTGGCAGCAGTTCGCCAACCTGCGCGCCTACTACGGCTTCATGTGGGGCCACCCGGGCAAGAAGCTGCTGTTCATGGGCTGCGAGTTCGCGCAGCAGGCCGAGTGGAACCACGACCGCAGCCTGGACTGGCACCTGCTGGCCGACGGCCACCATGCCGGCATGCAGCGCCTGGTGCGTGACCTGAACCAGCTCTACAAGACCCACCCGGCGCTGCACGAACAAGACTTCAGCGGCGCCGGCTTCGAGTGGATAGACCACGGTGACAGCGAGCGCAGCTTGCTGAGCTTCGTGCGCAAGGCGCGTGACGGCGCCATGGTGCTGGTGGTGTGCAACTTCGCGCCCGTGGTGCACCACGCCTTCCGCCTTGGCGTGCCTGCCGGCGGGCAGTGGCAGGAACGACTGAACACCGATTCACACCACTACGGCGGCAGCAACGTCGGCACGCCGCTGGGCGTGGCCACGGCCGAAGCCGTGGGCAGCCACGGCCGGGCGTTGTCGCTGCTGCTGACGCTGCCGCCGCTGGCCACCGTGTTCCTGGCATGGACAGGTTGAGCACCCACCCGCAAGCGGCGGAGATGCCCACCTGCGGCGCCGATTTCGCGGCGCTGGAGACCGGCCGCCCCTGGCCGCTGGGGGCCAGCGTCGATGGCCAGGGCGTCAACTTCGCCGTCTTCTCGGCCCACGCCACGCAGCTGGAGCTGTGTGTCTACGACCACGCCGGAGAGGTGGAACTCGCGCGCTGGCCGCTGCCCGGGCACACCGGCGACATCTGGCACGGCCGCCTTCCTGGTGCCGGCGCCGGGCTGGTCTACGGCCTGCGCGCCCACGGCCCGTGGCGGCCCGACCGCGGCCACCGCTTCAACCCGCACAAGCTGTTGCTCGACCCCTGGGCGCGCGAGATCGTGGCGCCGCCCGGCGGCTTCAGGCCCGACGGCCCGCACCGCGGCGCCGAGCTTGAACACCCGCAGCACATGGACCTGCGCGACAACGGCCGTGGCGCGCACAAGGCGCGCGTGGTGCAAGACAGCTTCGACTGGAATGGCGACCGCGCGCCGGCCACGCCGCTGCTGGACACCGTGATCTACGAAGTGCACGTGCGCGGCTTCACCAAGACGATGCCCGGCGTGCCCGAGGCCGAACGTGGCACTTACGCGGGCCTGGGCAGCACGGCAGCCATCGCCCACCTCCAGCGCCTGGGTGTCACTGCGGTGAGCCTGCTGCCGGTGCTGCAGATCCTGGACGAACCGCGCCTGGCCGAGATGGGCCTGGTGAACTACTGGGGCTACAACACCCTGGGCTTCTTCTGCCCTGACCCGCGCTACGCCGCCACGCCCGCGCCGCGCGACGAGTTCCGGGAGATGGTGCGCCGCCTGCATGCGGCGGGCATCGAGGTGCTGCTGGACGTGGTGTTCAACCACACGCCCGAGGGCGACGAACGCGGCGCCACGCTCAGCTGGCGCGGACTGGACAACGCCAGCTACTACCGTCTCGCCGAACAACGCCAGCACTTTGAGAACTGGAGCGGTTGCGGCAACACCCTGGACATCCGCCACCCGCGCGTGCTGCAGATGGTGATGGACAGCCTGCGCTACTGGGTGGAGCAGATGCACGTCGACGGCTTCCGTTTCGACCTCGCCCCGGTGCTGGGCCGCGGCAGCCCGGGCTTCGAGCGTGACGGGCCGTTTTTCAAGGCCGTGCTGCAAGACCCGGCGCTGCAGGGCGTCAAGCTCATCGCCGAGCCCTGGGACCTGGGCCCCGGCGGTTACCAGGTGGGCGCCTTCCCGCGCGGCTGGCTGGAATGGAACGACCGTTTCCGCGACACATCACGCGCCTTCTGGCTGGGCGGCGACTGCACGCGCGGTGAGTTCGCCCTGCGCCTGGCGGGCAGCAGCGACATCTTCCAGGCCCGCCACCGCTCGCCGCTGGAAAGCGTGAACTACATCGTCAGCCACGACGGCTTCACGCTGCACGACCTGGTCAGCTACGACCTGCGCCACAACCAGGCCAATGGCGAAGACAACCGCGACGGCCACGGCCACAACCTCAGCTGGAACTGCGGCTGGGAAGGCCCCACCAGCGACCCTGCCGTGCTGCACCTGCGCGCGCGCCTGAAACGCGCCCTGCTGGCCACCGTGCTGCTGGCCCAGGGCACGCCCATGCTGGCCGCCGGCGACGAACTCGGCCACACCCAGGGCGGCAACAACAACCCCTACTGCCAGGACAACAACATCACGTGGATCGACTGGGCGCAGGCCGATCAGAGCCTGATCGACTTCACCGCCCACCTGACGGCGCTGCGCCGCCGCCTGCTGCCCCTGGCCGAGCGCTGGTACACCGGCCTGACCGACGCCCGGGGCAGGGCCGATCTGGCCTGGCTGCGCCGCACTGGCGAACCGATGGCGCCCGAGCACTGGGACAACCGCATGTCGCGCATCATGGGTGCGTGGATAGGCCGCCCCGGCCGCAACGCCACGCCGCTGCTGCTGCTGGTGAACGGCCGCGACATGGACGCCAGCTTTCAACTGCCTCCCGGCCACTGGGTGGCCGAACTCGACACCACCCGCGCCGACGGCCGCAGCAGCTGGCGCCGTGGCAGCGCCACCGAGCTGATGCTGGGCGCACGCAGCGTGATGCTGCTGCGCGATGCGGCTGCGTGATGCGGCTGCGTGACGAACGTGGCTGGTGCCCATGCTGACAACCGGCGCTGCAGGCCCGCGCCACTGGCCCTGGACCGAGATGCCCGGCCCCGACACTTTCCCTCAAGGACACTGACCATGCGGTTCCCACGCGCCAGCGGCGTGCTTCTGCACCCCACCTCCCTGCCCGGCCCTCACGGTTCGGGCGACATGGGCCCCGAGGCCTATCACTTCGTCGACTGGCTGGTTGCCGGCGGCCAGAGGCTGTGGCAGATACTGCCGCTCGCCGGCATCGGCCCGGGCAATTCACCCTACATGAGCAACTCGGCCTTTGCCGGCAATGTGCTGCTCATCGAACTGGCCGATCTGCAGCGCGAAGGCTGGCTCGACGCCCAGGCGCTGGTGCCCGTGGCGGGCCTGGCTGACGACGCGGTGGACTTCGCCGTGATGTACCCCTACCGCATGGAACGCCTGGGCCGGGCGGCGGCGAACTTTGCGGCCAGCGGCACCGCGGCACAACGCGCCGACTTCACCGCCTTCTGCAACGAGCACCAGAGCTGGTTGCACGACTACGCGCTCTTCATGGCGCTGTGTGAACACCTGGGCTGGCGCGACTGGTGCGACTGGGCGCCGGGCCTCGCGCGCCGAGACCCCAAGGCCCTGGCCGAGGCGCGCCTGGCGCATGCCGACCGTGTGCACTTCTGGCAGTTCTGCCAGTGGCGCTTCTTCCGCCAGTGGATGAAGCTCAAGGCCTACGCCAACGGCAAGGGCGTGCAGATCATCGGCGACACGCCGATCTTCATCGCCTACCTCAGCGCCGAGGTCTGGGCCAACCAACACCTCTTCGAGCTGGACGCCGGGGCGGCGAACTGGGGCCGGCCCACGGTGGTGGCCGGGGTGCCGCCCGACTTTTTCGCGGCCACTGGCCAGCGCTGGGGCAACCCGCTGTACCGCTGGGCCGAACACGCCAAGGACGGCTACGCCTGGTGGGTGGAGCGCGTGCGTCGCAGCTTCGAACTCGTGGACATCGTGCGCATCGACCACTTCCGTGGCTTCGCGGGCTATTGGGAGATACCGGCCAGCGAACCCACGGCCATGAACGGCGTGTGGAAGCCGGGGCCCGGCGCGGCGTTGTTCAAGGCCATCAACAAGGCCCTCGGGCCGATGCCCATCATCGCCGAGGACCTGGGTGTCATCACGCCCGATGTCGAGGCGCTGCGCAAGCAGTTCGCCCTGCCCGGCATGCGCATCCTGCAGTTCGCGTTCGGCGGCGATGCCAGCGACCGTTTCCTGCCCCACAACCACGAGCCCGACACCGTGGTCTACACCGGCACCCACGACAACGACACCGCCGCCGGCTGGTGGGCCGGCGCCAGCGACCACGAACGCCACTTTGCGCGCGGCTACCTCAACACCGACGGCCATGACATGGCCTGGACGCTGTTGCGCGCCGCGATGGCCAGCGTGGCCGACACCGCCGTGCACCCCATGCAGGACGTGCTGGCCCTGCCCACCGAGGCGCGCATGAACTTTCCCGGCCAGGAAAGCGGCTGGTGGCGCTGGCGCTTCCAGTGGTGCCAGGTGCAGCCCTGGCATGCCGGCCGCCTGGCGGAGCTGTCGCGCCTGTACGGCCGCGCTGCCTGAACCCTGGCGTCGGGGCTTCCCGGCCCCAGGGTGGCAGCGCCAAGACGCGGCGCGCATACTCCGTGCTGAAGCGGGGCCCGCCGGCCCCGCACCGGAGCAGCCATGATCTCGATGGAAGGCGTGCCTTCATCCCTGATCCTGCGCAACGAGTCGTGGGTACGCCAGCATGCCAATACGCTGGCGCGGCGCCTGCCCTCGAACGTCGAGCGCGCCGACCTGATCCAGGCCGGGCTCATTGCCGTGGCGCAGGCCGCGCTGGGCTTCCATTGGGAAGGTGACCGCGAAAGCGAAGAAGCCAAGGCCGCCTTCGTGCGCTATGCGCGCCACCGCGTGCACGGCGCGATGCTGGACGAACTGCGCCAGATGGACCACCTGAGCCGGCACCGCCGCCGCCAGGTGAAGCTGCTGCAGGTGGCGCGCGAACGCTGGCGCAGCACCCACGACAGCGAGCCCAGCGCCGCCGACCTGAGCCCGCTGTGCGGCCTGAGCGTCGATGAGATCTACGATCTGGAACACGAGGCCCTGCAGGCCCAGCCGGTGGGACCGGGCGCCGACCACGAAGACGAAGCCGATCGCCCGCAGCGCGAAGCCGCCACGCCGCAGGACGAGGTGGAAGCCCGCGTCGACACCGCGATGCTGCTGCGCCGCCTGGAAAGCTTCTTTGCCAAGCTGCCCGACCGTGACCGCCGGGTCATCGATGCCTACCTTGGCGTCGGCCTCACGCCCACGCAGCTGGCCGAAAGCCTGCAGGTCACCACCTCGCGTGTTTCGCAGATGTTCAAGGCGGTCTGCAACCGTATCGAGGAGCACCTGGCCACCCAGGGCCAGCGCTACACCGACCGCAACCGCACCGGCCTGCCGGCACCGCTGGAAGATCTGATCGCGCGCCGCGAACAAGAGCTGGCGCAGCCGCCGGCCGGCCACGCCTGGGGCGAACAGCTGGAGAAGGTGCTGACGCTCTCAGGCGATGAACTGGCTGATCACTACCCTGCCGACCAGCCCCTGGTCGTCGACATCAACACGCGCTGGGGTTGACGCAACGGCAGTTCTCCATGCTGCGGCGCGGCCGCGCCCGGCCTCATACTCACGGTCCAGACCCAAGGCGCGCGGTTCCGTCGGCTTGCACGGCCAGGCAAGGCCCGCGCCTGTTGCGAGGACAGGCCCATGAACCCCCTGCAGCGCCATCACGTGATGTTTTCCGGCCAAGGCCAGCGCCCCTTGGTCTTTGCCCATGGATTTGGCTGCGACCAGCTGATGTGGCGCTTTGTCGCCCCGGCCTTCGAAGCCGACCACCGCGTGGTCATGTTCGACCACATCGGCTGTGGCAAGGCCGACATCAAGGCCTATGACGAGCAGCGCCATGCCACCTTGGCTGGCTATGCCGCCGACGTCGTGGAGCTCATCGAGTACGCCGATCTTCGCGATGTCATCTTCGTCGGCCACTCGGTCAGCGCCATGATCGGCGTGCTGGCGGCCATACAGCTTCCGCAGCGCATCACCGAGTTGGTGCTGGTTTGCCCCTCGCCGCGCTACCTGAACGACCCGCCAGGCTACGTCGGCGGCTTCGAGCGCGCCGACATCGAAGACCTGCTGGACATGATGGACAGCAACCTGCTGGGCTGGTCCAACTTTCTCGCGCCGGCCGTGATGGGCGCGAAGAATCCGGCTGAACTGACTGACGAGCTGAAGGCCAGCTTCTGTGCCAGTGACCCTTACGTCACGCGACGTTTTGCGGCGGTCACCTTTCTGGGCGACAACCGGGCCGATCTGTCCAAGGTCACGGTGCCTTCCTTGATCCTCCAGTGCGCCGACGACGCCATTGCGCCGCGCGGCGTTGGCGACTATGTGCACGCGCATCTGCGCGGCAGCGCGCTCGAGGTTCTGGACGTGACCGGGCACTGTCCGCACATGACGCATCCGCAGTTGACCGTCGAGGCGATGAGGCGCCACCTTGGCAAACGCTGAACCCGCAGCCACCGACTCAGCCCGCAACCTGCCGCCGCCGCTGCCCTGCGGCTGGGTGCGGCTGGACCCCCGCGGCCTGATGCTGGCCGTGAACGACACGCTGTGCGGCTGGTTCGGGCAGCAGGCCCATCAGCTGCGGGGCAAGACCTTCGACAGTTTGCTGTCGGCACCGGCCCGGGTGCTGTACCAGAGCTATCTGCAGCCCCTGCTGCGCCTGCACGGGCAGGTGCAGGAGCTGGCCTTGACGCTGAAGACGGCCGACGCCGCGACGCTGGACGTGCTGGTCTACACCACGAAACACGCGAGCTCGGACCTCGAATGCATCGACATGGTGTTGGCACCGATACGGCAGCGGCGCCGCATCGAAGAAGCCTTCCTGCGCATCAAGCAGGCGGCCGACCAGGCCCCGGGCATGATCTTCCAGCTCGTTCAGCAACCCGGCGGCGAGATGCAATTCGCCTTCGTCAGCGAGGCCGTGCGGCAGCTCTACGGCGTCACGCCCGCCGAGGCTTGCGCTCGCGCCGAATCCATCCTGGCCTGCATCGACGGCGAAGACCGGCCGAAGTGGGAAGCCGGCCTGGCCGAATCGGGAGCCGCGGGCGTCAACTGGTCGAGCGTATTTCGCGTGCGCCTGGCCGACGGACGCCTGCGCTGGCACGAAGTACACGCCAGCCCCAGGCGCATGGCACACGAGGTCCTGGTCTGGCATGGACACGTGGCCGACGTGACCCAGCGCCATGCCCTGGAGGTGGCGCAGACCGAGCGCGAGGCGCAGGAGCGCATGCAAAAGGTTCGCGCTGAATTCCAGGCCCGCGTGAGCCATGAACTGCGCACGCCGTTGAACGGCATCCTGGGCTTTGCCCAGTTGCTGGCGGAAGACGAGACAACACCGTTGTCGTCGCGCCAGCAGAGCCAGCTGGCGATCATCCGTTCCTCCGGCGAACACCTGCTGAAGCTGGTCAACCAGGTGCTCGAACTGACACGCATCGACGCCGGCGACGCGCCCGTGCAGCTGACGCCGGTGGCCCTGCTTGCGCAGATCCACAGCGCGCTGGTGATGGTGCAGCCGCTTGCCGCGCCCGGCGGGGTCAGCCTGCTGGCGCCGGACTGTGCGGCGGACCTGCAGGTGCAGGCCGACCCGCTGCGGCTGCAGCAGGTGCTGGTGAACCTGCTGTCCAACGCCGTCAAGTACAACCGCGCAGGCGGTACGGTGCAGGTGGTGGTGCGCGCGGAAGGCCCGCATGCCGTGGTGGCCGTGAAAGACACCGGGCAGGGCTTGTCCGAGGCGCAGCAGCGCCTGCTGTTTCAACCCTTCCAGAGACTGGGCGCACAGCACTCGCGGATCGAGGGCACCGGCCTGGGCCTGGTGATCACGCGCCACCTGCTGGCACTGATGGACTCGACCATCGAAGTCCGCAGCACGCCCGGCGAAGGCTCGGTCTTCAGCTTCCGGCTGCCGCGGCTGACCGGTGCCGTGCTGCCGTCGCCGCAGCCCAAGGCCTCCCCCTTGCAAGCGCCGCGAGCCCTGGCCGTGCCCGCTACGGCGGGGCGCGTGCTGTACGTCGACGACAACCCGGTCAACGTGATCCTGATGGAGGCGATCTGCGGCCTGTGCAGCGGCATCGAGTTGCGCGTGGCCGTCGATGGCGCCAGCGCACGGGTCGTGGTGAGCGAATGGCGGCCCGATCTGCTGCTGCTGGATCTGCACCTGCCCGATACCGACGGAGCCACTTTGCTGGGCTGGCTGCGCCAGCACCACGCGCTTCACGACGTGCCGGCCATCGCGGTCTCGGCCGCCGCACGCGCCGACGACATCACCGCGGCGCTGGCAGCCGGCTTTGACGGCTACTGGACCAAGCCGCTGGCCATCGACAGGACCCTGGCCGAACTTGCGCGCTGGCTGGCGCCGGGCTGACGGCGGCCCGCCGGCCCCTGCAGGCTCAGCGCCGCGGCGGCGGCAGGTCGGTACAGCTGCCGTGCGCCACTTCCGCGGCCATGCCGATGCTCTCACCGAGCGTGGGGTGCGGGTGGATGGTCTTGCCGATGTCCACCGCGTCGGCGCCCATCTCGATGGCCAGGGCCACCTCGCCGATCATGTCGCCGGCATGGGTGCCGACGATGCCGCCGCCCAGGATGCGGCCATGGCCGTGCGCTTCCGGGCTGTCGTCGAAGAGCAGCTTGGTGAAGCCTTCGTCGCGGCCGTTGGCGATGGCGCGGCCACTGGCCGACCACGGGAACAGGCCCTTCTTCACCTTGATGCCCTTGGCCTTGGCCTCGTCCTCGGTCAGGCCCACCCAGGCCACCTCGGGGTCGGTGTAGGCCACGCTGGGAATCACGCGTGCATCGAACAGCGCCTTGTCGTCGCCACTGGCGACTTCGGCCGCGACATGCCCTTCATGCACCGCCTTGTGCGCCAGCATCGGCTGGCCGACGATGTCGCCGATGGCGAAGATATGCGGCACGTTGGTGCGCATCTGCTGGTCCACCGCGATGAAGCCGCGCTCGCCGACGACGACGCCGGCCTTCTCGGCGCCGAGCTTCCTGCCGTTGGGCGTGCGGCCCACGGCCTGCAGCACGAGGTCGTACATCCCTTCGCTCTTGCTGCCGTCCAGACCCTCGAACATGACGCGAATGCCGTCCTGCGTGGCCTCGGCGCCGGTGGTCCTGGTCTTCAGCATCAGCTTGTCGAAGCGGTGCGCGTTCATCTTCTGCCACACACGCACCAGGTCGCGGTCGGCGCCCTGCATCAGGCCGTCGAGCATCTCCACCACGTCGAGCCTGGCGCCCAGGGTGCTGTAGACCGTGCCCATCTCCAGGCCGATGATGCCGCCGCCGATGACCAGCATGCGCTCGGGCTTCTGGCGCAGTTCCAGCGCACCCGTGCTGGTGACGATGCGCGGGTCGTCCCGAAGTTGCGGGGTCTGCATGAACGGCAGCTTCACGGCCTCGGAGCCCGCCGCGATGATGGCGTTCCTGAACTTGATGACCTGAGCCTTGCCGTCGGCGCCCGTGACCTTCAGGTGGAAGGGGTCGGCGAACTCGCCGAGGCCGTGCACCACCGTGACCTTGCGCATCTTGGCCATGGCGCTCAGGCCGCCGGTGAGCTTGCCCACCACCTTGTTCTTGTGCGCCAGCAGCTTGGAGAGATCGATCTCCGGCTTGGCGAAGCTGATGCCGAGGTCGGCAAAGTGCGTCACCTCGTCCATCACGGCGGCCACGTGCAGCAGGGCCTTGCTGGGGATGCAGCCCACGTTCAGGCAGACACCGCCGAGCACGGGGAAACGCTCCACCAGCACCGTCTTCATGCCCAGGTCGGCGGCGCGGAACGCGGCCGAATAACCACCGGGGCCGGCACCCAGCACCAGCATGTCGCATTCGATGTCTGCGCCGCCGGCATGGCTGGCGGCCACGGGCGCGGGGGCCGGAGCGGCCGCACTGGGCGCGGCGGCGGACGCGGTTGCGGGCAGGGGCGCGGGCACGGGTGCGGCAGCGCCCGGTGCCGCCGCGCCGGTTTCCAGCGTCAGCAGCACGCTGCCCATCGCCACCTTGTCGCCGACCTTCACCTTCAGTTCCCTGACCACCCCGCCGTCCGAGGCCGGGATCTCCATCGAGGCCTTGTCGCTCTCCACGGTGATCAGGCTCTGCTCGGGCTTGATGGTGTCGCCAGGCTTCACCAGCACTTCGATGACGGCCACTTCCTTGAAGTCGCCGATGTCCGGCACACGGATGTCGATGAGCGCCATGTCTCGTCCTTCTAGCTTTTGAGTTTGTAGGTCTGCACGCGCACCGGGCCGGCAGAACTGGTGTCGAATTCGCAGCCCGCCAGCACGCCGGCCGTGGCCACCTCGCGCGCGGTCCTGGCCTTGTCCCACACGGCCTGCATGGCGCCCAGCGCAAAACGCCGGCCCGAACCGATGGCCCAGAAGCGTTCGAACTCGAAGACCTCGCGGTAACTTTCCACCCCGAACACGCCACGCGCATTGGCCACCACGATGGAGAACTGGCTGCTCTCGTAGGGGTCGCTGTCGTGCTCTTTGGTGTTCAGGAAAAAGCGGTCCTTCAGCTTGGGGTGCACTGCCAGGAAGGTGTCGAACAGGCCATCGCGGCTGTCCAGCTTCAAGGCCTCGGCCGGCAGCGCCGCCAAGGCGCTCTTCAGCACCGCCAGGTGGGCCACGCTGCCCACCGCGCCCACGGTGCTGCCTGCCAGCGTGAACATCTTCTGGTTTGCCTCGTAGCCCGGCGGCAGCCGGGTCTCGCCGAAGGTCACCAGGCTGTCCGACGCGATGGCCACGGTGCCGCCCTTGCGGGCGACGACCACCGTGCTCATCAGAGCAGAACCCGGCGGAAGTCGCCCAGGATCTGCCCGAGGTAGGCGTTGAAGCGCGCCGCGGTGGCGCCGTCGATCACGCGATGGTCCCAGCTCAGGCTCAGCGGCAGCATCAGGCGCGGCACGAACTGCTTGCCGTCCCACACCGGCTCGGTGCTGCTCTTGCACACGCCCAGGATGGCCACTTCCGGCGCATTGATGATGGGCGTGAAGTAGCGCCCGCCGATGCCGCCCAGGCTGCTGATGGAAAAGCAGCCGCCGCTCATGTCGGCCGGGCCCAGCTTGCCTTCACGCGCCTTGCCCGCGAGCTCGCTCATCTCCTTGCTGATTTGGAAGATGCCCTTCTTGTCGGCGTCCTTGATCACCGGCACCACCAGCCCGTTGGGCGTGTCGGCGGCGAAGCCGATGTGGAAGTAGCTCTTCATCACGAGCTGCTCGCCATCCAGGCTGGCATTGAACTCGGGAAACTTCTTCAGCGCCGACACGCAGGCCTTGATGAGGAAGGCCAGCATCGTGACCTTGACGCCGCTCTTCTCGTTTTCCTTGTTCAGCTGCACGCGGAAGGCTTCGAGTTCGGTGATGTCGGCGTCGTCGTGGTTGGTGACGTGCGGGATCAGCACCCAGTTGCGGTGCAGGTTGGCGCCGCTGATCTTCTTGATGCGGCTCATCTCCTTGCGCTCGACCGCGCCGAACTTCGCGAAGTCGACCTTGGGCCACGGCAGCAGGCCCGGGAAGGCTTCACCGCCGCCCGCCCCCGCAGCCGCCGCGGCGGGC
>LNFM01013769.1_pt1 | contig 16188 bp, 10 predicted proteins | sample 596031 | NCBI WGS metagenome assembly LNFM01 (sample SAMN04254537, study PRJNA301005) | activated carbon metagenome | isolation source: dual media filters at the Ann Arbor, Michigan drinking water treatment plant | place: USA: Ann Arbor
ATTACCTTGGTCAGCAGGCCCAGCGTGGCAGACCAGTAGGCCTTTGCGTTGCTGTCGCTATTCATGAGTCATTTCCTCTGAGGTTGCTTGTTGAGGGGCAGCGTTGGCCGCCGTGGAGTGCACTCCACAAACATCGGGTCTGTGGCATCACGGGGCGGACTTTGTTAGCGGTTTCTTACAGCTAAATTGCGAATGCGTCCTTCCTGGTCCAAACCGAGGGTATGCCCCTAGGCTCGCTCACCCAAGCTGACGCGCAGCTTGCAAAATGAGAGCGAATCCGCTCACCGTGTTCGGTGCCGGACAGACGCCGTGTCAGCGCCACTTCAGATTCGGGTCAGTGCTTGGTAAGAGCCCGGGCGCACGCTGAGGGCTCCATTTCACAACCGAGGAGACCCCATGCAAGACGACATGGTCCAACGCATCCTGAGCCACCCGAAGTACCAGGAGCTCAAGGCGAAACGATCCAGCTTCGGCTGGTGGCTGACCCTGGCGATGATGGTCGTGTACTACGGCTTCATCCTGCTGGTGGCCTGACGGCGTGATGACGATCGGCATACCGATCGGCTTCGGCGTGATCGTCTTCACCATCGTCATCACCGCAATCTACGTGAAGCGGGCGAACACCGAGTTCGACGAGCTCTCCAACGCAGTGGCACAGGCGGTGACGAAATGAAGCACCTCACACCCAACTTGCGCCGCGTGCTCACCCTGCTGGCCCTCTTCGGGGTGTCGGCCGCTGTCTGGGCCGCCGGTGCTGACCTTGGCCAGTCCGAGAAACAGGCCACCAACTGGACCGCCATCGGCATGTTCGGCACCTTTGTGCTGTTCACACTGTTCATCACGAAATGGGCCGCAGCCAAGACCAAGTCGGCGTCGGACTTCTACACCGCCGGTGGCGGCATCACCGGCTTTCAGAACGGCCTGGCGATCGCAGGCGACTACATGTCGGCTGCGTCTTTCCTCGGTATCTCTGCAGCGGTGATGGCCAGCGGCTTTGACGGTCTCATCTACTCCATCGGTTTCCTCGTCGGCTGGCCCGTCATCACCTTCCTGATGGCCGAACGCCTGCGCAACCTGGGCAAGTTCACCTTCGCAGACGTGGCGGCCTTCCGCTTCGAGCAGACGCCCATCCGCATCTTCGCGGCCTCGGGCACGCTGGTGGTGGTGGCCTTCTATCTGATCGCGCAGATGGTGGGCGCGGGCCAGCTGATCAAACTGCTGTTTGGCCTGGAGTACTGGATCGCCGTGGTGATCGTGGGCGCGCTCATGATGGTTTATGTGCTCTTCGGTGGCATGACCGCCACCACCTGGGTGCAGATCATCAAGGCTTGCCTGCTGCTGGGTGGTGCCTCGTTCATGGCGCTGTCGGTGCTGTGGCACTTCGGTTTCAGCCCCGAAGCCATGTTCGCCGGCGCGGTGAAGATCAAGACCGACCTGGCATTGAAAGACGGCAAGACCGCCGAGGTCGCGGCATCGTTGGGGCAATCCATCATGGGGCCGGGCAACTTCGTGAAAGACCCGATCTCGGCCATCAGCTTCGGCATGGCCCTGATGTTCGGCACCGCCGGCCTGCCCCACATCCTCATGCGCTTCTTCACCGTGCCCAGCGCCAAGGAGGCGCGCAAGTCGGTGATGTGGGCCACCGGCTGGATCGGCTATTTCTACCTGCTGACCTTCATCATCGGTTTCGGCGCCATCACCTTCGTGCTGACCAACCCGCAGTTCCTCGACGCCAAGGGCGCGCTGCTGGGCGGCAACAACATGGCGGCGGTGCATCTGTCCAACGCGGTGGGCGGCAACGTGTTCCTCGGCTTCATCTCGGCCGTGGCCTTTGCCACCATCCTCGCGGTGGTGGCGGGTCTCACGCTCTCGGGCGCCTCGGCCGTCTCGCACGATCTGTACGCCACCGTCATCAAGAAGGGCAAGGCCGACAGCGCCTCCGAGCTGCGCGTGTCCAAGATCACCACCATCGCGCTCGGTGTGGTGGCGGTGGTGCTGGGCATCGCGTTCGAGAAACAGAACATCGCCTTCATGGTGTCGCTGGCGTTCGCCATCGCGGCCTCGGCCAACTTCCCCGTTCTGTTCATGAGCGTGCTGTGGAAGGACTGCACGACCAAGGGCGCGGTGATCGGTGGTTTCCTCGGCCTGATCTCGTCGGTGGCGCTCACCGTCGTGTCGCCCTCGGTGTGGGAAGTGACGCTGGGCAACCCCAAAGGCTCGGCGCTGTTCCCCTACACCTTTCTCCATCCTGGACAACAGCCAGCGCGCCAAGGTCGATCGGGCGGGCTTCCTCGCACAGCAGGTGCGTTCGGAAACGGGCATCGGCGCATCGGGCGCGTCGGGGCACTGAAGCACACGCGGCAGGCGGTGCGCCCACGGCTTGCACCGCCCCGCCCCGCCCCAAGGCCGCCAGGTTGCCTCTGGCGGCCTTTTTTTCGTACGATCGCCTCGAATGCCCGGCATCAACGCACAGGGAGCGAGCGGAGTGACGCCCGACGACGAACTCAACACCACGCAGTGGGCGGCCGCCATCGCCCTCATGCTCGCACTGCTGGTGCCGCTGGCGGTGCTGCTGGCCGTCTGGTTCAAGAAGCGCTATGCACAGGCGGTGGTGCGGCTGCAGTCCACCACCGTCGCGCAAGAGGCGCCTGCACAGGCTCCGGTACCCAAGCCGGGCCTGGCGCGGGACGACGCGGTGCCAGTGCCCGACCTCGTCATGCGGGTTCTGCCCGCCGATGCCTTGGCGCCTGGAACCTCGCACCCCGACCCCACCGATCCCGCCCGCCGATTGCGACGGCGCGTGCTGTTGCTGCAGTTCGTTGCGGGGTTGATGTATTGGTGGACGCTGCTGCTGGTGGTGGGCATCGCATTCGCCTACCTGGACAGCGTGACGAGCGAGCCGACCCAGACCAGCGAGGCCCTGCCGGCGTTCGTGATGCACCTGCTGCTGTGGCCGCTGCTCTTCCTGCCGGTCGCCCTGGCCTGGGCATTTCAGGCCGGTCTCCCCGAACGCCGTGTGTGGGCAGCGGCGGGCATCGCCATGGCAGCCTTCTCGGTGGGCATGGCGTTCAGCGGCACGGGCTGGCTGATCGGCGTCGGCTTTGCAGGCCTGTGTGCCCTGCTCGCCCTGATGCTCGCCACGTTCATGCGGCCAGCGGTGAGGGGCGCCGGGCCGCCGCTGGTGGCGGCTTTCACGGTGGGGTTGCTGAGCTTCTGTGCCCTGGTGTGGATGGGCACCCTGCTCGACCCGTCGACCGACGACGAGCTGGTGGGCTGGACCGACTGGATGCTCGCCTTGCTCGTGCTGGCGGTCTTGCTGGGTGTTGCGGCCTTCGCGTCGTGGCGCATGCTGCTGCGCCTGGCGCGCCGCTACGCCGACAAACGCTTCAGCGAACTGCAGTTGGCGCTGGGCGCCTACTGGGCACTCATCACCGCCTTCTCGCTCACCCTCGTGTTGCTGCTGTCGTTCGAAGAGCGCACCGGCGCCAGCATGGAGTGGCTCGGTCTGACCATGCTGATCGTGTGGCTGGTCTGGCGTTGGCTGCAGCGCCTGGCTTTGTGGTTCGCGCTGCGCCGGGCGCCCGCGCCGCTGGGTCCCTTGCTGCTGCTGCGTGTGTTCAAGCCATCGAGTCGATCGGAAGCCTTCACCGACCGATTCCTCGCACGCTGGCGCTTTGCCGCACCCGTGTGGATGATCGCCGGCCCCGATCTCGCGGGCGCCTACATGGAGCCGGATGAGTTCTTTGCCTTCCTGCGCCGCCGGCTGCACGAGCGTTTCATCACCCGTGCCGACCAGTTGCCACAGGCCTTGGCCGCCATGGACAACGCGCGCGATCCCGACGGCCGCTTTCGCGTGAGCGAGCTCTTCTGTGCCAACACCACCTGGCAGGCCACCGTGCTGGCGCTGATCGAACGCGCCGGTGTGGTGATGCTCGATCTGCGCGAGTACACACCGGCGCGGGCGGGCACGCATTTCGAGCTGGAAGAACTGCTGCGCCGCGCGCCCCTGCACAAGGTGCTGCTGGTGGTGGGTCCGCATGACGAGTTGCCGCAGATCCAGGCCGGCATCGCGGGCATCTGGCGGTCGGTGGCCCGCCTGCGCCCGGACACGGCCGAAGCCACCTTGAACATCGTGCAGATCGGCTCGGGCAGCGATGCAGAAATGTGGGGGCTGTTTCGCGCGGCAGCGGCGGCCGCCACAGCGCATGAGGGACCACGTTCTGCGTCGCTGTGAGTAGTCCGAAAGCTCCCAACCAGGACATTCGCTTACAAATTGAGATTTGCTTCATAAGCACAAATTGCCCAGAATTTGTGACGGATTGCACAGTTCAAACAATTTGAAACAGCCACCCGGGGGAGTTCAAATGGCCAGCAAAGCGTCTGTCTCCGCAGCGAAAAAGCCCCAGGCCCACTCGCTGCACATCGGCATCAACGAGGTCAGCGCCGCCCACTACGAAGGCTGGACCGGACCCCTGGCCGCGTGTGAATTCGACGCCCACGACATGGCGGCACTCGCCCAGTCCCGGGGCATGAAGAGCACGCTCCTCATCACCAAAAAAGCCACCCGCGCCAACCTGCTGGCGGCGCTGCGCAAGGCGGCGAAAGCACTCGGCGATGGTGACTTTTTCTTCATGAGTTTTTCCGGCCACGGCGGCCAGGTGCCCGACGTGAGCGGCGAAGAGGACGACAAGCAGGACGAGACCTGGTGCCTGTTCGACGGCCAGCTCATCGACGACGAGCTCTACTACGAGCTCAGCAAATTCAAGAGCGGCGTGCGCATCTTCGTGGTCTCGGACAGCTGCCACAGCGGCACCGTGGTGCGCGCCGCGCGCCCGCCACCCGGCACACCCGCGCAGCGAGCGCGCATCATGCCGCCGGCTGTGGGCATGCGCGTGTACGCGGCGCACAAGGCCTTCTACGACCAGTTGCAGAACGACGTGGCCAAGGTGGCTGGCGGGCGCGTGATCGATCCCGACACCGCGCTGGCCAACGTGACCGTGAGCACCCGGCTCACCGGCATCGTCAAGGACTTCAAGCCCGCGCTCATCCTCATCTCGGGCTGCCAGGACAACCAGTTCTCCATGGACGGTGATCACAACGGCGCCTTCACCGAACAGCTGCTGCGTGTGTGGAACAACGGTGCGTTCACGGGCAGCTACGCGCGACTGCACGCGCTCGTCCGCGCGGGTCTGCCGCCCAGCCAGTCGCCCAACCTGTTCACGCTCGGCCCGGCGGCCGCGTTCCTCAAACAGACGCCGTTCAGCGTCTGACCGGGTGGCGCCCCGGCTGGCGCCTTGTTTGCAGCGGCAACCCAAGGGAGGGTTTCACATGCTCGGCATCCAGAACCACCGCCTCACCGGCCCCGACGTGAGCTTTCGCGCCACACCCAACGTCGGCGGCGCCATGCGCCCGCGTTTCGTGGTGCTGCACTACACCGCCGGGCGCACGCTGGAGAGTTCGGTCGAATCGCTGTGCACCAAGAAGCCGCAGGGCAATGCGTCCTCGCACATCGTGCTCGGGCGCGACGGGCGCATCGTGCAGCTCGCGCCGTTCAACACCGTGACCTGGCACGCCGGCGTGAGCCAGTGGAACGGGCTTGACGGCCTGAACCACCACGCCATCGGCATCGAGATGGACAACGCCGGCCTGCTGCACCGCGAGGGTGAACGCTGCGTGTCGTGGTTCGGCAAGGCCTACCCCGACAACGAGGTGGTGGTGGCCGAGCACCGCCACGGTGGCGGCGTGCGGCCCTGGCACCACTTCACCGAGGTGCAGATCGAACGCGCGCTGGCGCTGTGCGAAGTGCTGGTGGCGCACTACGGTCTGCAGGACGTGTTGGGCCACGAAGACATTGCGCGCGGGCGCAAGGTCGACCCGGGTCCGGCGTTTCCGCTGGCTGCGGTGCGCAGCCGCGCGCTGGGCCGTGGTGCCGATGTGCCGGTGCGCCTGGTGGTGAACGCCGCCAGCCTCAACATCCGCAGCGGCCCGGCGGCCGAGTTTCCCAAGGTCGCGCCCGCGCTCAAGCGCGGCGCCGAGCTGGTGCTGCTGGAGCCGCAAGACCGCTGGAGCCGCGTGGCGGTGGTGGGCGCCACCGACCTCGAAGGCTGGGTCTGCAACGACTTCGTGACGCCGCACGCAGCGCGCCGTGCCGCTCGCCACCCGGTCACGCGCCACTGCCACGCCGGCCAAAAAACGCGCAACACCCGCGAAGAAAAGCACCACCCGCGCCGCACGCTGAACCCGGCCGCACCGCCGCCGCAGAAAGGCCCCCATGAGCACCGCCGCCACCGCACCGATCACCTTCATCGTTCGCGGTCAGCCGCAGGCCGGCGCGGGCGCCACGCGCGGCGGGGGCGCTGCTGCGGCGGCGGCCTTCGGCGGGCGCGGGCAAACCGTGCAGCGGGTGCAGGTGGGCGCCACGCGCGGCAGCAGCGACGCGGTGCGCCTCACGGCCCGGCCCGGCCTGGACGCGGTGGTGCTGCACATCAGCAACGGCCCCTCGCTCATGCTGCACCCCGAGACCGCGCGCGACCTGATGCTGGCGCAGTCGGGCCTCACGCGCAGCGGCATGGCGGCACCACCCCGCAGCCGCTCCGGCAGCGGTACGGCCACCGAGGTACAGGTGCCCGCGCAGCTCGGCTGGCAAGGCCTGGAGCAGGCCGGCGCCACCCGCGGTGCCACGCGCGGGCGGCTGGGCGATGTGCTGCTCTCGGCCATCGAGGTGGTCACCGGCCTGCTGCTGGAGCCAGCCTCGCGCATCACCGCAGCCAAGATCGCCGCGCGGGTGGACGACCAGGTGGACGCCGGCCTGTACGCGCTGTCGGCACACAGCTTTTCCGCGACGCTCAAGGGCAGCGGCAAACCCCTCGCAAAAATTCCGCCGACCGCCAGCCCCGACGAGCCGGTGCTGGTGCTGGTGCACGGCACCTTCTCCAACACCCACGGCACCTTCGGCAAGCTGTGGCAGCACCATCCGCAAAAGGTGCGCGAGCTGTTCGCACGCCACGGCGACCGGGTCTACGGCTTCGAGCACCCCACGCTCATGGCCAGCCCGATCGACAACGCACTGCTGCTCGCCCGAGCGCTGCCCGACGGCGCGCGCCTTCACCTGCTGACGCATTCGCGCGGTGGCCTGGTGGCCGAGGTGCTGGCCCGCGTGTGTGCGAAGCCCGAGCTGGACGAAAAATCGCTCGCGCCGTTCAAGGCGCCCGGCCACCGCAACCAGTTGCAGGCGCTGCGCGACCTGGCCGCCGAGCTCAAGGGGCGCAACATCCGCGTGGCGCGCGTGGTGCGCGTGGCCTGCCCGGCGCGCGGCACGCTGCTGGCTTCCAAACGGCTGGATGCGTACGTGTCGGTGCTCAAGTGGTCGCTGGAACTCGCGGCCATTCCGGTGGCGCCCACGCTGATCGATTTCATTGGCGAAGTGGCCAGCCAGCGCTGCGACCCGGCGCTCATGCCGGGCCTCGAATGCATGATGCCCGAGAGCCCGCTGGTGCAATGGCTGCACGCCAGCGACGGCGCCGACGGCGGGCCGCTGCCGGGCCAGCTGCGGGTGGTGGCGGGCGACATCCAGGGCGACTCCATCACCTCGTGGGTGAAGACGCTGCTGGCCGACGCCTTCTACTGGACCGACAACGACCTGGTGGTGCAGACGCGCTCGATGTACGGGGGCGCACCGCGCTCCCCGGCCGGAGGTCACGCGGCGGCCACCTTCGTGCTGGAGCGCGGCGGCAAGGTCAGCCACTTCAGCTATTTCAGCGAGCCGCGCTCGGCCGAAGCCATCTGCAACGCGCTGGTGCAGGACGCACCTGCGGGCTTCCGCCCCATCGGGCCGATGTCGTGGGCCGGCAGCTCCAGCGACGGCCTGCGCGGCATGCCCCGCGCGGCCGGTGCACCACCGGCCTCGGACCGCCCGGCCGTGATCATGCTGCCGGGCATCCTGGGCAGCCACCTCGCGGTGGACGGCAAACGCATCTGGCTGAGCGCGCGCATCCTCGGCGGCCTGGGGCGCCTGGCCTACCCCGACAGCGGCGGGCAGGTGTTGCCCGACGGCGCGATCGGCAGCGTCTACGACGACCTCGCTGCGTTCCTCTCGGCCAGCCACGAGGTGATCGAGTTTTCGTTCGACTGGCGCCGCCCCATCGAAGAAGAAGCGGCGCGCCTGGCCGAGGTGATGGACGTGGCCTTGTCCGCGCGCGCGGCCAGTGGCCAGCCAGTGCGCCTGCTCACGCACTCCATGGGCGGTCTGGTGGCGCGCACGGTGCAGCTGGAGCGCCCCGCCGTGTGGCAACGCTGGCTGGAGCGCCCGGGCTCGCGCCTGCTGATGCTGGGCACGCCCAACGGCGGCTCGTTCGCGCCCATGCAGGTGCTCTCGGGCGACGACACCATGGGCAACGCGCTGTCCGCCTTCGGCCTGCCGTTTCAAGACCACAAGGCGCGTCGCCTCATGGCCGCCATGCCGGGCTTCCTGCAACTGCAAACAGGTCTGCTCGATCCCGCGCTGGGGCTGGCGCAAAGCGAGCGCTGGCAGGCCCTGGCCGACCAGGACATGAAAACGCTGCTGGAAGCCAATGTCTGGCACGACCCTTCCAGCCAGCGCGCGATCTACCGCTGGGGTGTGCCGGCGCAAGACGTGCTCGACCGCGCCGTGGCGCTGCGCCGCCGACTCGACCAGCAGCGCGACACGGTCCTGCCCGGTTTCAGCGACCGGCTGGTGATGGTGGTGGGCCACGCGCGCTTCACGCCGGCGGGCTTCGAGGTCGATGCGCGCGAAGGGCTGGTGTACCTCGACCAGCCCGAAGGCGGCGACGGACGCGTGACGCTGGAGAGTGCCTTGCTGCCCGGCGTGCGCGCCTGGCGGGTCGACAGTTCACACGGCGACCTGCCCGATGTGGAAGCCGCGTTCCCGGCCTACCTGGAGTTGCTGCAACACGGCGACACACAGCGCCTGCCGCTGGTGGGCGCGGCCGGCTTGCGCGGTGGCCCCGCGCCCGCCGCCGCGCTGGTGCGCAACCGCCCCTCGCGGCAACGCAGCCCGGTGGTGGTGCCGCCCACCGGCCTGGGTGAATTGCTGGCACCCGTTGCAGAGCCGTCCACCCCCAGCGAGAAACCCCAGAGCGCGCTGCGCATCAGCGTGCACAACACCAACCTCAAGTTCACCAGCAAGCCGCTGATGGTGGGCCACTACTTTGCCTCCACGCTGAGCGGTACCGAGGCGGTGGTCGACCATTTCATTGGCGGCGTGATGTCCGCATCGCTGGCCGCCGGCCTCTACCCCGAAGCGCCCGGCACCCACCAGATCTTCATCAACAACCGCCAGGACCCGGACAGCCCGCTCGCCCTGCCCCGCCCGCCGCATGTGGTGGTGGTCGGGCTGGGCTCGGAGGGCAAGCTCAAGAGCATGTCCATCACACACACCATCCGCCAGGCCACGCTGGCCTGGGCCCAGCGGGTGGCCGAGGCGCCGGGCGGCGGCCCGACGCAGTTTGAACTGGCCACCACGCTGATCGGCAGCGGGGGCACCGGCATCAGCGTGAGCACCTCGGCGCAGGCGCTGGCCCAGGGCGTGCGCGAGGCCAACGAAAAACTCGGCGCGGGCGGCTGGCCTCGGGTGAGCCACCTGCACATCGTGGAGCTCTACCTCGATCGCGCCACCGACGCCTGGGGCGCCTTGACGCTGCTGTGCGCCGCCGCGCCCGACCACTTCGTGCTCTCGCCCACCATTCTCTCGGGCGTGGGTGCGCTGCGCCGGCCGCTGGACCATGGCTACCGCGGCACCGCCTACGACTTCATCAGCGCCGTGACCGAGACCGACGACACCGGCGAGCCCAGCATCGTCTACACGCTGGACACCCAGCGCGCCCGCGCCGAGGTGCGTGCCCAGGCCACGCAGGCGCGGCTGGTGGGCGAGCTGGTGCGCCGGGCGTCGAACGACGCCAACCGCGACCGCAACATCGGCCGCACCCTCTTCCAGCTGCTGGTGCCGGTGGAAATGGAGGCCAGCCTGGGCGGCACCACCGAGCTGCTGCTCGAACTCGACGACGGCACCGCCGCCATTCCCTGGGAACTGCTGGACGCACCCGACGATGGCCGCGGTGGGCCGGACGCACCCTGGGCGATTCGCAACAAGCTGCTGCGCCGCCTGCGCACCGCTGCGTTTCGCACGCAGGTGAGCGATGCGCGGCCCGACGACTGCGTGCTGGTGATCGGCGAGCCGCTGTGCGACCCGGCGCTTTACCCGCCGCTGCCGGCCGCGCGCACCGAGGCCGAAGCGGTGGTGGAAGCGCTCAGCGGGCAGCTCGGGCTCGATCCCTCGCGCGTGCACGCGCTGATCGCGCCCGACGACAACCTCGGCCCCGACGCCGCCGCCGTGACCACCGCGCTGCTGGCGCGGCGCTACCGCATCGTGCACATCGCCGGCCACGGCGAGCCCGAACTGCTGCGCGTGGGCAAGCCGCCCTTGCTGCGCGGCGTGGTGCTGAGCGACAACACCTTTCTGGGCCCGCGCGAGGTGCAGGCCATGCGGGTGGTGCCCGAGCTGGTGTTTCTGAACTGCTGCCACCTTGCGGCCGACCCGGACAAACTGCTCAAGGGCGGCTACGACCGCGCGCAGTTCGCCGCCGGCGTGGCCAAACAGCTGATCCGCATCGGCGTGCGCTGCGTCGTGGCGGCCGGCTGGGCGGTGGAAGACGAGCCGGCCAACCTGTTTGCCAAGGCGTTCTACCGCGCCCTGCTCTCGGGCCAGCGCTTCATGGACGCGGTGCAGGCCGGCCGCCTGGCCGCCTACAACGCGAACCCGCTGGGCAACACCTGGGCCGCCTACCAGTGCTACGGCGACCCCGACTGGGTGTGGCAGCGCAACGAGGTCGACACGCGCCGCGCGCCGCCTTCACTGGCCAAAATTTATGGCGGCGTGGCATCGCCGGTGGCGCTGGCGCTGGCGCTGGAAACGCTGGCGGTGCAAAGCGCCACTCAGGGTGCGGGGGCCGAGTCGCAGCGCGAAAAGATCCGTTACCTCGAAGCCCGCTTCGAGGGCGAGTGGGGCGGCATGGGCGCAGTGGCTGAGGCCTACGGCGTGGCCTGGGCCGCCGCGCGCGACATCGACCGCGCGCTGCACTGGTACCGCCGCGCCGTCGCGGCCAACGACGGCAGCGCGTCGGTGAAGGCCAACGAACAACTGGCCAACTTGGGCGCGCGCCAGGCCTGGACGCGGCTGCAAAACGCCGCCACCCAGGGCGCCAAACCCGCCGCGTTGAAGACGCTGGCGGAACAGGGCCGCGCCGAGCTCACCGAGGCGGTGAGGCTGCTGGACGCGCTGGTGGCCTTGTCGCCCACGGTGGAGCGCGAAAGCCTGCTCGGGTCGACCTGGAAGCGGATGGTGCGGCTCGAAGGTGTGGCAGGTGCGGGCACGCCCTCGGCAGCGAGCACGCATGCAACTGAACAAGCCATCGCACACATGGCCGACCACTACCGCCGGGCCGAAGCGCTGGCGCTGCAGACTGGACAGTCCGACCTGTTCTACCCGGCCATGAACCTGGTGGCGGCCGAGCTGCTGGAGCGCGCGAGCGACCGGCGTTGGGCCGGTTTCGAGCCCGAGCGCCTCCAGCGGGTGCGCCAGAGCCTGGAGCGCCAGCGGCGCGAAGACCCCGATTTCTGGAGCGTGGTGGGCCTGCCCGAACTCAGCGTGTACGAGGCGCTGGCCAACCACACGCTGGCCCAGCAACTGCCCGCCGTGCTGGCCAGCTTTGACGACATGCACCAGCGCGCCGGCACGCCCTGGATGTGGGCGTCGGTGGCCGACCAGCTCGGTTTTGTGGTGGAGCACCTGCGCGGCATGTCGCCCACCGACCAGCAGGCCGCGGGCGAACTGCTCGACGTGCTGCGCAGCTACGCCGCCCCATGAACCGCATCTTCATCAGCTACCGGTCGTCCGACGGCAAGAAGGACGCCGACCGGCTGTGCGCCGACCTCAGCCGGCTCTACGGCGCCGACCAGGTGTTCTTCGACAAGCAGGATTTGAGAGGCGGACATTCGTGGCGCAGCGCGATCATGGCGGCGCTGGGCACAAAGCCGGTGGTGCTCTTGCTGGTCACGCCCGAGCTGCTGGGCATGGTGCACCCCGAAGGCGGGCGGCGCATCGACCGCGACGACGATCCCATTCGCGGCGAGGTGCTCACTGCGCAGGCCCACGGTGCCACCATCGTGCCGCTGCTCACCGAAGGCGTGTTGATGCCGGCCACGGGCGACATACCGGCGCCGCTGCGTTTTTTGAAGGAATCGCACGCGCTCAAGCTGCGCACCGAAGACTGGGCCGGCGACCTCGACAAGATCGTGGCCGACCTGGCCACCCACGGCATCCACCCGCTGGTGCCGCGCGACCCCGAACGCCTGGGCAAGCGCACCTGGTTGCAACGCATGCAGCGCGGCTTCATGTGGATCGGCGGCATCTTCGTGGGGCTGGTGGTGATCGGCCTGCTGCTACCGGAAGACGAGAACCAAGCCGTGCCGACGCCCGCACCGTTCGTGTCGCCAACACCGTCGCCCCTGCCCGACCAGAGCAGCCGCGATGTCTCGGGCCTGTGGTGGTCCATCGACGAAGACAACCGGCGCCTGCGGGTGCAGTTCACCGTGAGCAACGGCGCGATCCAGCTGCAGACGGACGCGTTCCCGATTGCCTGGTACCCGCGCTGGCAAGCCTATGCCCAAGGCGTTCGAGAGATGGGCCTGATCGTCAACGACGTGCGATACGTCGGCCAGGGTGTGCTCACCGATGTGATGGGCACCCCCCGCATCGAGATTCCGGTGCAGGCCGTCACCGGCGACGGCCGTGGTCCGTTGGACACCGGCAGCCTGGTGCTCACGGCGAGTGCCGACGGACGCGAACTCACCGGCCAGCTCTGGAGCAACGGCGAGCAGGCCGAAACCCCGCTGCGGCTGGTGCGCAACCCCTGACCACCAACCACCGAGGAGACCCCATGTCCAAACTCGTTCACGTCTGCACCCAGCGCCTGCTGCCCGCCGAGCTCATGCAGTTCCAGCCCACCGTGCGCAGCCGCGGACGCACGCGCGCGATCATGCCGCTGGGCAAACTCTGGATGAACGGCAGCACGCTGCGCGTGCGCTTCATCGGCGGTACCGCGGCGCAACAGGCCACCGTGCGCGAGCAGGCGTCGTGGTGGACGGCGCACGCCAACCTCAAGTTCGACTTCAACAACGCACCCGACGCCGAGATCCGCATCAGCTTCGACCCGGCCAAGGGTGCGTGGTCATACGTGGGCACCGACAACCGCAGCATCCCGCTGGACCAGCCCACCATGAACCTGGGCTTCATGGACGGCGGCACGGTGGCGCACGAGTTCGGTCACGCCATCGGGCTCATGCACGAACACCAGAACCCGGCGGGTGGCATCGAGTGGAACGAGGCGGCGGTTATCCGCGATCTCTCGGGCCCGCCCAACAACTGGAGCGAGGCCACCATCCGCCACAACGTGCTGAACAAATACCGCGCCGATCAGATCAACGGCACCACCTTCGACCCCGACTCGGTGATGCTGTACTTCTTTCCGGGCAACTGGGTGCAGAGCGGCGTGGGCACACGCGCCAACCCGACGCTCTCGGCCCTGGACAAGGCCTTCATCGGCGGCGCCAAGGCCTACCCGAAGGCCGCGCCCACGGTCGTGGACGCGCAGGAGCTGACGATCAACGCCACCCGCCGCACCTCGGCCGCCATCGGCAAGGTGGGGGACGAAGACCTGTTCCAGTTCAACGTGAAGACCGGTGGCAGCCACACCGTGGACACGCTGGGGCCCACCGATGTGGTGATGAAACTCTTCGGGCCCGACAGCCCCACCGCGTTGATCGCCGAGGACGACGACAGCGGGGTGAACACCAACGCGCTGATCCGCGCCAGCCTGATTCCTGGCCGCTACTATGTGCAGGTGCGCCACTACAACAAGGCCAGCGGCATGGGCAACTACTCGGTGAAGGTGCGGCGGGCCTGAACCCTTTGCACACGCCGGACATGAAAAAGGCTTCGGTTGCCCGAAGCCTTTTTCCATCAGCGCATCGCCTTCAGGCGGCGACGGCCTCGGCGGTTTCTGCAGCCACCACCGGCTGACGGATCAGGTAGTCGAAGGCACTGAGCGCGGCCTTGGAACCATCGCCCGCTGCGATCACGATCTGCTTGTACGGCACCGTCGTGCAGTCGCCCGCCGCGAACACGCCGGGCACGTTGGTGTGGCCCTTGGCATCGATCTCGATCTCGCCGTAGCGGCTCAGGTCCACGGTGCCCTTGAGCCACTCGGTGTTGGGCACCAGACCAATCTGCACGAACACACCTTCCAGCGCGACGTGTTTCACCTCGCCGCTCACACGATCCTTGAACGACATGCCGTTGACCTTGCCGCCCGCACCCGTGATTTCGGTGGTCTGTGCGTTCACGTTGATGGTCACGTTGGGCAGGCTTTTGAGCTTGCTCACCAGCACCGCGTCGGCCTTGAGGGCGTCGGCAAACTCCACCAGCGTCACGTGCTTCACGATGCCGGCCAGATCGATCGCAGCTTCCACGCCGGAGTTGCCGCCACCGATCACCGCCACGGCCTTGCCCTTGAAGAGCGGGCCGTCGCAATGCGGGCAGTAGGCCACGCCCTTGTTCTTGTACTCGGCTTCGCCGGGCACGTTCACATTGCGCCAGCGCGCACCGGTGGAGAGGATCACGCTGCGTGACTGCAGCACCGCACCGTTGGCCATCTGCACCTGCACCAGACCGCCCGGCTCGGTGGCCGGAATGATCTTGTCGGCGCGCTGCAGGTTCATGATGTCCACGTCGTAGTGGCGCACCTGAGCTTCGAGCGCGGCGGCAAATTTGGGGCCGTCGGTCTCCAGCACGCTGATGTAGTTCTCGATCGCCATGGTGTCGTTGGTCTGGCCACCAAAACGCTCGGCGGCCACACCCACGCGGATACCCTTGCGGGCGGCGTACACGGCCGCAGCAGCACCGGCCGGGCCACCACCGACGATCAACACGTCGTAGGGGTCCTTGCCGTTGAGCTTGGCGGCTTCGCGCTCGTCGGATTTCACGTCCAGCTTGGCGACGATTTCTTCCAGCAGCATGCGGCCCGAGCCGAACAACTCACCGTTGAGGAACACCATGGGCACGGCCAGGATCTGGCGCTCTTCCACCTCGGCCTGGTACAGACCACCGTCGATGACGGTCGCCTTCACGGCCGGGTTGAGGATGGACATCAGCGTGAGCGCCTGCACCACGTCGGGGCAGTTGTGGCACGACAGGCTCATGTACATCTCGAAATTGAAGTCGCCTTCCAGGCCCTTGATCTGATCGATCACGGCGGCCTCGACCTTGGGCGGATGTCCACCGGTCCACAGCAGCGCCAGCACCAGCGAGGTGAACTCGTGGCCGAGCGGGATGGCTGCAAAACGCACGCCGGTGGTTTCACCGTCGCGAGCGATCACAAACGAGGGCTTGCGCGCATCGGTGCCACTCTCGTCGAAGCTCACCAGATCGGAGAGCTCGGCAACTTCCAGCAGCAACTCCTTCATCTCGGCCGCGCCTGCGCTGGCGTCCAGCGACGCGATCAAACGGATCGGGCGCTGCAGCTTGCCGAGATAAGCCTGCAGTTGCGTCTTGAGGTTGGTGTCGAGCATGAAATTCTCCTGAATGAAGTTGAGGCATCAATGCCGCCGGTGGATGGGCCAGAGCGGCCCATCGGTCTGCGGTACTAAAGACTGCGGGGGACGGTCAGATCTTGCCCACGAGGTCCAGCGAAGGCGTGATGGTCTTCGAGCCTTCGTTCCACTTGGCAGGGCAGACCTGGCCTGGGTTGTTGGCCACGAACTGGGCGGCCTTGAGCTTGCGCAGCGTTTCTTTCACGTCGCGAGCGATCGCGTTGTCGTGGATTTCGGCGGTCTTGATCACGCCTTCGGGGTTGATGATGAAGGTGCCGCGCAGTGCCAGGCCTTCTTCTTCGATGTGCACGCCGAACGCACGGGTCAGCGTGTGGGTCGGGTCACCGATCAGGGGGAACTTGGCCTTACCCACGGCGGGCGAGGTCTCGTGCCACACCTTGTGCGCGAAGTGGGTGTCGGTGGTCACGATGTAGACCTCGGCACCGGCCTTCTGGAACTCGGCGTAGTTGTCGGCAGCGTCTTCCACTTCGGTCGGGCAGTTGA
>LNFM01008019.1_pt1 | contig 16187 bp, 10 predicted proteins | sample 596031 | NCBI WGS metagenome assembly LNFM01 (sample SAMN04254537, study PRJNA301005) | activated carbon metagenome | isolation source: dual media filters at the Ann Arbor, Michigan drinking water treatment plant | place: USA: Ann Arbor
CTGCCGCCAAAATAGCGCCAGGAACGGTCGCGCTGTGTCCCATCATTTTGAGCATGGTCAGTGCGTCACCTTCAAACATAGTGATATTGGCATGAGCACCTGTTGTAAATGTCACTAGCATACTATCCTCCTAGAAAATAAATTTTTACTCTGGCATTGCCAATCATACTGGCTCGATATTTCTTCATAATGACACCGCTCTAGTCATAAGATCGGGCTTTGGGTTATACCATCCGCCATCGGCCGTGATGAGCACATCAGCTTCCATCGGTCCCCAGCTACCGGGCTTATAGAATCTGACCGGCTGATGCTCCGTCAGAACATTATCAAGCACTGCCCAAGCCGACTCAACTGCATCCTGCCGGGTGAAAAGCGCACCGTTACCAGCCAATGCATCACCCAGCAGCCGCTCGTAAGGCGCTTGCTCATCTGGCTGTGCGTTGAGAAGGTAAAGTTCTTTCTGGTCGCCGACATATTCCTCTCCCGCTCGCTTGACGCGCGCGGCCAAAGCAATGGCGGGATGCGGTGATAATTGGAAGCGCAAATAATTAGCCCGGCAAGCCTCCGGCCCGGTATCTTCAAACAGTTTCTGCGGAGGCGCCTTAAGTTGAACCAGAATTTCTGCAGCAGTTTCGGCCAAGCATTTGCCTGAACGCAGATACCACGGCACGCCTGCCCAGCGCCACGAATCAATAAATAGCCGCAGGGCACAATAAGTCTCCGTGTCAGAATCCTTAGCGACACCAGTCTCCTGAAGATAGCCTTCAAACTGACCTCTTACCAGATCTTCCGGTTTTAGTGCATGCATCGCTTGAAATACCTTGGCTTTTTCGCTTCGCTGGGCTTCAAAATCTCGCCCGGCTGGAGGCTCCATGGCCAGAAGCGCAACTATTTGAAAGAGATGGTTCTGAATTACGTCGCGCAGGCAGCCGACTCCGTCGTAGAAACTGCCTCTGCCTTCCACCCCAAAATCTTCCGAAAGCGTGATCTGAACACTCGCCACGTAATTGCGATTCCAAATCGGCTCCAAGAACGAATTTGCGAATCGGAAATAAAGGATGTTTTCAATCGCTTCTTTTCCAAGGAAGTGGTCAATGCGAAAGATCGAAATTTCTGGAAAAACCAAATGTGCAGCGCGGTTGAGCTCGCATGCCGAGGCCAAATCACGCCCAAAAGGCTTTTCCACAATGACGCGGGCATTCTCCGCCAAGCCAGAAGAACCAAGATCTTTGATGATGGCTGAGAAGAAGGCAGGCGGAATGGCGAGATAGAAGGCCGGATGCAGTGCGCCGTTAAGCGTTTTTTTGAGCGTTTGAAACGTTTCCGGGTTTTTATAATCACCGTCTACATAACGCAACAACGAAAGCAATTGATTTAAGACGTTCGAATCGACGTTTTTAATGACATTTTTTATACCGTCTATTGCGCGATCGTGTAGTTGCGCTAGCGTCCAGCCCGAAAAACCAACGCCTACGATCGGAATCTTTAATGACCCTCGTTTAACCATCGCGTAGAGCGATGGAAATATTTTCTTGTGTGCAAGATCACCCGTTGCGCCAAAAAGTACCAGTGCGCCTGATGGCGCAAGACCGCTTGCGGGTTTGTCCATGTCATGTACCATCCTTTGGCTTTTCATCATGACCGCCAAACTGCTTGCGCATGGCCGAGAGAATTCGATCGGCATAATCCGCCTCTCCCTGGGATTCGAAACGTCCGAATAATGCAGCACTGATAACTGGCGCTGGCACGCCTTCGTCGATGGCGGCGAGTGTGGTCCAGCGACCTTCACCTGAATCCGATACGTGTCCTGAAAATTGCTTTAGCTCCGAATCTCCGGCAAGCGCGGCCGCGGTTAAATCGAGCAGCCAGGATGAGATCACGCTGCCTCGACGCCATACTTCGGCCACTTTGCCGATGTCGATGCGGTATTGATAGGCTTCCGGGTCACGCAACGGAGTGGTCTCGGCATCCTGTGCTCTTGCACGAAGACCTACATCTGCATGTTTGAGAATATTGAGTCCTTCCGCGTATGCGGCCATCAGGCCGTATTCGATGCCGTTGTGAACCATCTTCACAAAATGACCCGCGCCGGCCGGGCCACAGTGCAAGTAACCCTGTTCTTCGGGACCCGGTTCGCCGCCGCGCCCGGAAGTCCGTTCTGCGGCTGCAACGCCTGGTGAGATGCTTTTAAAGATCGGATCGAGATGCCGGACTACGTCTCCCTCGCCGCCAATCATCAAGCAGTAGCCTCGTTCGAGCCCGAATACGCCGCCGCTGGTTCCACAATCAACATAGTGAATACCTTGTGTCTTGAGGGCTTTAGCACGTACTTGATCATCGCGATAATAGCTGTTGCCGCCATCGATGATGATGTCGTTCGCCGCAAGCAATACTGCCAGATCTGAAATTGTCTTGCCGGTAACGCCGGCAGGTACCATCACCCAGATCACACGCGGAGCGGACAGTTTGGTGACAAAATCATCCAACGAATCGGCCTGTTCAATAGCCTGGCCGGTTAGTGCCTTGACGGCAGCCGCATTGACGTCATAGACCACACACGAGTGGCCTTCTTTAGTCAAGCGCCGCACTAGGTTGGCTCCCATGCGTCCTAGACCAATCATCCCCAGTTGCATGCAATCCTCTCCTGTATTGATTCAGATCTAAACATCAGACTCCCAGAACATTTGAAAATAAACCGCATAAATCCAGTAATTTTCTGGATTCGATCAATTGTTCCGTTCAGAAAAAATCTGAACGGAACAACTTCTTCTTAACAAAACTGCAACGTAGAACAGTTGCGCATACGAATAAAGATCCAGTCTGCTTTTCATGCCTTGTTTTTATAATGAAATTATCTACTACGACTGTCTGTGCGCTATCGAACACAGTCACACTGTGATTCAATCGATGCCAGGCGCAAGCAGTTTGCTGGCAAACTTACCAGAATAATTATCTATCGCCATATTACGCCACAGCCTGTCTTTGCTGCGTCAGTAAAAAAATTAATTAAAGGTAATCCTCGATTTGCCATACTGACCCATGATTCATCCGCATCTTCGTCATTAACCGGTAACGAGATTTTTTTCGCATCGATAGCGGCTGTTAATCGGCTTAGTGCTTGAGGAACATCTGCAGCCGGAATAGCGCCAGTCTCGGCAGCACTGTATCCCATCATTTTCAGCAAGGTAAGCGCATCGCCTTTAAACATAGTGATGTCAGCATAAACATCGGTTGAAAAGATTGTAAATGTTAAAAGCATACCGTTTCTCCTTTAAAAAATAACAAATTACTAGGCGTACACTTGCACAAGTCCGTTCATGCGATGCTGCGCAAAACTGTTTGGCGCCTCCTGCAACTGCTAGGGATTAATTCCACCGGGTTGAAAGTGTTTGCGGGCAACATTTTTTGCTGCAATGCAATCCATTAGATCTTTCCAGGATTCTGCAAAAGACTGCACGCCTTCACGCTGGAGTTTAGCTGCGAGCACCACATCATCCACATTAACCCGTGCAAAAGCGGCAAGCACCGCTTCGGCATCACCGCCATCGCTTGGCATAGTCGTTTGCACTTTGCCGTGCTCGGCAAAAGCAAGCAATGTCTTATCGGGCATCGTGTTGATGGTATCCGGCGCCACGAGTGCCTCGATGTATAAGGTATCCGAGACATTGGGATCTTTGCTGCCCGTGCTACCCCAGAGCAGGCGTTGCGGCCGTGCACCCGCGCTGGCCAGTTTTTGCCAGCGGGGTGAGGCCAACAATTCCCGGTAGGATTTGTAGACGCGTTTGGCGATGGCGATACCGAGGCGGTTATGCAGCACCTGCGGGGCTTTGTCCTTGATGGCCGTATCCCAGCGGCTGACGAAAATTGATGCAACAGAATAGACTTTTGGATCAAGACCGGCAGCGATTCGCCGCTCGATCCCTTGCATATAGGCTTTGGCAGCTGCCATGTAGTGCTCGCACGAGAACAACAACGTCACATTTACCGGCACCCCCGCGAAGATGCTTTCCTCGATCGCGGGAATTCCTGCACGAGTGCCTGGAATCTTGATAAAAAGATTAGGGCGCTTTGCTCGTTCATAAAGCATCGCTGCGGCCTTGATGGTGCCGCCCGTATCATCCGCGAGCAAGGGAGACACCTCCAACGATACCCAACCGTCCATTCCACCAGTGGTATCGTGGATTGGACGTAACAGATCGGCAGCCTGTGTCAAATCCTCCAAGGCTAGCTCGAAGAATAACGCCTCACCCGATTTGCCCTCAGCGGTTTTTTGATCGATGGCGGCATCGTAGAAATCCCCGCCCTTGATCGCTTTGTCAAAGATCGTCGGATTGGAAGTCAAACCAGTCACTGAGAGTTCACTAATGTAATGGCGTAGCTTGCCGCTCGTCAGCAATTCGCGGGTGATATTATCGAGCCAAACACTTTGGCCGAGATCATGCAGTTGTTGCGTCGCTTTCATCATGTTCCTTATTCAGCGTATGAATGGTTGGATTTGGTTCGAGCGCTTTGTATATTTTCACGTCGACCGTATGCTCCAGGCGATCATCGACCAGTGGAATTATTTTATCGGGGCATTCGATGCCATCCACCGTCACACGCATCGTGTTGTTTTGCATCGCATCGCTCGTATCCATTTCCATTTGCGATACGGCAATATGGTAGACAGTCTCGTGATAGCGGTAATGCAACTTGAATGTTTGCCAGGTTGCAGGCAAGCAAGGCACGAAGTGCAGTTTATCCACTTCCAGCCTCAAGCCAAGCAGGGATTCCACAATCAGCCGGTACATCCAGCCGGCGGAGCCTGTATACCAGCTCCACCCGCCGCGGCCGGCATGCGGTGAAACCGCATACACATCGGCAGCAACGACATAGGGCTCGACTTTGTAGATCGCTACACCTGCTGCGGATTTTCCATGATTCACCGGGTTAATCATGGTCAATAATTCCCAAGCGCGCTGGCTGTCGCCCAAAGCTGCAAATGCCATTGCGGTCCAGATGGCGGCATGCGTGTATTGCCCGCCGTTTTCGCGTACGCCGGGAACATAACCTTTGATATATCCGGGATCCAAATCCGACGTGTCGAACGGCGGATCGAGGAGCTGGATCAGCGCATGATCGTGCTGCACCAAACGGGCGTATACAGCATCCATACCCATGCGCGAACGCACACTATCACCTGAGCCGGAGAGTACCGACCAACTTTGCGAGATCGAATCAATCTGACATTCGGTATTAGCTGCCGACCCTAGCGGCGTACCGTCATCAAAGTAAGCGCGGCGGTACCATGCGCCATCCCAGGCAGTTTGCTCAATACGTTGGCGCAGTTGCGCGGCTTCGGTCCGGCATTGTTCGGCAAATGTCACATCGCCCTGCCGCTGTGCCAACTCAGCGAAGCGCATCAACACTTCATATAGGAAAAAGCCGAGCCAAACGCTTTCGCCTTTGCCGTGCAAGCCCACCAGGTTCATGCCATCGTTCCAGTCTCCGGAACCAATCAGCGGCAGACCATGTTCGCCAAATGTTAGGCTATGGCGGATGGCGCGGACACAGTGCTGATACAAACTGGCCGATTCGGCGGAGTATCCGGGCAGATCATAATAAGAATCATCCTCGGGACTGACTGGACGGCCTTCGAGGAAAGAAATGGATTCATCAAGCACACTGGTATCACCGGTGCACAGCACATAGCGGCACACCGCCAGCGGTAACCAGAGATAATCGTCGGAACAACGGGTTCGTACGCCGCGATTTGATGGAGGATGCCACCAGTGCTGTACATCTCCTTCCACAAACTGATGCGCTGCGCATAGCATAATTTGCTCACGCACGCGTTGCGGTTCGGCGTGAACCAGTGCCATTACATCCTGCAGCTGGTCGCGGAAGCCGAAGGCGCCGCCCGATTGATAATAGCCGCTACGTGCCCACAGGCGGCAGGCAAGCGTTTGATAAACGAGCCAGCCATTGGCCAGCACATTGAGAGATGCATCTGGGGTTTCCACCTGGATTGCGCCAAGGGTATGGTTCCAATACTGCCATACCGATTTAAGTGCGGTGTCTGCGGCTGCCGATCCACGGAAACGATGTATCAGTGCGCGCGCACCATCAATATCGTGATTTCCGGCTTGGCCTAAGCGGAATATAATCTCGCGTTCTTGCCCTTCCGCCAAATTGAAGTTAACCTGGATCGCGGCGCAGGGATCGAGTGCCGCACCTGTCTTGCCGGAAAGCCGCGTGCGCGCCATCGCCGCCGGATCTTTAAGCGAGCCGTTACGTCCAATGAATTCAGCGCGATCGCAACTGATTGAGCGATTGGTCTCGTCGACATCGAAGAAAGCAATCCGGTCGGAGAATTCTGTGTTGTAAGGGTTGCGTGCGAACAACGCGCCGCTCACGGAATCCACTTCAGTCGTCACGTGCATGGCCGATTTCGGCCGCAAATCGCCCAGCACCCATTCCACGTAGCCGGTCGCGGAGAGCCGTCGTGACCGGCCGGATGCATTGCGTACTTTCAATACCGAGAATTTGACGGCTGCATCCATGGCCACGTATACCCACAGCTCGGAAACGATACCGCCTTCTGTATGTTCAAATACACTGTAGCCGAATCCGTGTCGACTGACATACGCATCCAAACCGCGGCAGGGCAGTGGTGTGGGTGACCAGAAATGACCGCTCTCTTCATCGCGCAGGTAAAAAGCTTCGCCGCTTGCATCGGATATCGGATCGTTGTGCCAAGGCGTGAGACGAAACTCATGCGCGTTGTCGCTCCAGGTATAAGCTTGGCCGCTTTCAGAAATGACTGTACCAAAATGTGGATTCGCCAGCACATTCACCCACGGTGCGGGTGTCACTTGTACGGCTGTGGTAGTAATGATGTATTCGTGTCCGTCCGCGGTAAAACCGCCCAGCCCATTGTGCAGAATCAGATCTCGCCGCAGCAACACGCTACCGGCTGGAAGATCGGCGCGGCGGCTTCGGCTTGGCCGGAAACGCGGCATTTGTACATTCCTTATGCTACGGTGATTAATCTGTTCCGCCAGCGTTCCCCGGCTGTCGGCTATGATGGCACGTGCGACCGATTGGAACAAAATACGATCTTCGTTTGATATTTGTTCCGCGTGGCGCACGAAGATACCGCCCGGTCTGTCAATGACATGCGCTTCAATACCTGCCGCAATCAAGCCGATAATCTGATCCTGGAGCAGCTGCCGGTAGCCGGCACGATCTTCGTTCCAGATCACCAAATCTACCGCCAGTCCCTTCAAACGCCAATACGCGTGAGCCTGCACTAATTGCCGCACTAATTCGATATTGCTTGCATCGCTGATCTGCAACAGTACGATCGGCAGATCGCCGGAAATGGCATAACCCCACAAACCGGATTGTCCGCGGCGATTCTGCAGCAAAATCTCGGCGTCGGCGCGTAGCAAGGCGTTGGTATAAAGCACAGAATTGGCTAAACGCCCATAGAGTTGCGCATCGGCCTCACTAGCGTTGAGCTGTCGCAATACCACTTGCGCATGTGTCCAAGCAACATCAAAGACACGATCCGCGAAGCGCCGGTCCTGATATTTTTTCACCAGGCCTACTGCGGCATCCCGCGTTTCCGCCATGCCGCTTATCATATCGATGGTGAGCGTTTGATCCGGATCAAGCGTGATGGCATAGCGGATGGCGACAACCGGATCCAGCACCGAACCCTGGCTACCGGAGAGCTTCCGGGATAAAGCGTCGCCCAGCGCCTGTGGATCGGCAGTAGTGTGGCCACGACCGATGAATTGTGATCGATCCGTCTCGTAGGAAATATCATCAATGTCGGTTCCGTTTGCCGTCATCAGGTGAAACATCCACGGTGTTTGCTCGTTACGTGAACGCGGACGACGTGTACAGAGAATGGCGTGGTGTTTCTCGTCAATCTCGGTCTGCACAAATAGTTTGCTGAAAGCGGGATGCAATTCATCGGCGATGGATTCGGTCAGCACCACTTCGGCGTAACTCGTTACCGTGATGGTTCGACGGCTACTGGCGCGGTTAGTGATGCGCAAGCGGCGCAGTTCGATATCATCTTCCGGCGACACCACAATATCAGTATGGGTCTCGAAATCGTTATCGCGCCGGCGAAATTCGGCGCGGCCTTCGGAAAAAATCACTTCGTAATGCTGCGGCTGTTTCAATGTCGGCTGATACGCGGTAGACCAAAATTCCCCGCTGCTCTCGTCACGCAAATAACAGAACGATCCCCAGTGATCGCAAGTCGTGTCTTCGCGCCAGCGGGTAACGGCGAGATCCTTCCAACGGCTATAACCGCCGCCGGAGTTGGTGATCATCACATGATAGCGGCCGTTGGATAACAATTGTACTTCCGGTGTTGGTGTATTGGCGCTGTTAAAAACACGAATCGATGCTTCCGGCGCAGAGGAAGTGGGTCGAATGTCAGACAATTGCGCCGTGCGCGGGAAGAATGCCATCGCCCTGGGAATCCGCTCCTGGAGTAGCAACAAGGTTGCCTGGAACAGTGGATCCGACTCGAAGCGCTTCTGCATCGGGCAATCCAGCAGCAGATAGGCCAGGGAGAGCAGACTCATCCCCTGGTGATGGGCCATATAAGATCGCACCACGGTGCCCGATTCCCCGCGTCGTTGACGTGATGGTGTGTAATCAATGGCTTCATAAAAGCCAAACTTTCCTTCTAAACCTTCCATGGTGAGTTGTTGCAAATTCAGGCATGCTTCCTCGGGAGCCACCATCAGCGCCAACACTGTGGCATAGGGTGCAATGACCAAATCATCGGCGAGTCCGCGCTTTAATCCCAGACCAGGCACACCAAATGCCCGATACTGGTAGTTAAGATGGACATCGACGAGATTGTAGCCTGATTCTGACATACCCCAAGGCACGCCGCGCTGCCGCCCATATTCAATCTGCCGCCGTACCGCTGCTTTATAGGTTTGGTCAAGCAACGTGTTATCAAAGTTCGGCATCACCAGGAGCGGCATCAGGTATTCGAACATCGAGCCGCTCCATGATAAGAGAACGGGTTCGCCGCCAACGGTCGTAAGCAAACGCCCCAAGGCAAACCAACTCTCTTGCGGCACTTGTCCCTGCGCGATTGCGACGAAATTGATTAATCGGGCTTCCGAAGCTAACAGATCGTAGCAACTTGTATCCCGGCGTAACTCGTCCACGTTGTAGCCGATCGCCAGCAGGCGCGATGCCTTGTCATACAGGAAATCATATGCCATGTACGAGAGATCTGCGGTTTGTAGGGCTAATCGTTCGATCGCTGAAATCCTTTCATTGGCGTGCTGAGCGGCTTGTATGATGCATTCTCTAAATGCATGCAGCCATTCACGTTCTGCGGACACTGCGCTGCTGAGAATTCGCTGTTCGATGGTCGGCAGCAATTTTTCCTCGATACTGATCAATTCCCGCAATGTTGGGATTGCGGTGATGCCGAGGCCCTCAACAGATCCACTTGGTGAAGCCGGTAACGCTAGCCAAGGGGCAAGAAACGTCAGTTCGTCAAGAACAAAACGGATTTGCCGGACCAGCGTATGTGCCCACCAATTTGCATCGCTCTCGGAAGTAATCTCAGAGACGACTGCACTGGCATGGTCCAGAGTGGGGTGGTGCGTGGAATCTTCATCTGCCTTTAGGTATCCCCCTGTTTCCGCATGCAGTTTTCGTTCCCGTTCTTCGGCTGATGCTTGTGCACTTCCTGTTTGAAACAACGCTGCCGAGGTAGCATCAAGGCTATCAGCAAGCTCCGCTGCGCGTCTCGTCAGCCGGTCAAGGTATTGCCACGTTAGTGCCAGTGTGGTTGGCGGAGAGTTGCAGGTCGATTCGATATCTGTTTGTAATTGGGTGAGCAGTTCTGATGGAATGTTTCTCATCGCGTCCGCCAAAATTCCCAGCGTGTCGCGGAGACCATTGCACCAGCGTGTGTTCAGGATTTTGTCATCGGCAAGCGCGATCAGTCCCGGTCGCAAAGTTAATAAATGGCCTGCAAGGTTACCGCTATCCACCGTCGAAATATATGCCGGATGCAGCGGTTTCAGCGATTGGGTATCGTACCAATTGTAGAAGTGACTGCGATGGCGCTCCAGTATTTGCATGGTGTCAAGCGTATGCGCAGTGCGCTTGAGGAGGTGTCCGGCTGGAATATAGCCGAAATCATAAGCCGTTAAGTTCGCCAGGAGGGCCATCCCAATATTGGTCGGCGATGTGCGATGTGCAACTGCGGCACCGCGATATTCCTGATAATTATCCGGCGGCAACCAGTTATCTTCCGGGCCGACAAAAGTTTCGAAAAACGCCCAGGTTTTGCGTGACACTTTGCGCAGGAAAATGGTTTGCTCAAGCGTTAACTGAGCTTTGCGGCGCGCAATCGGCTGACCTATCCACCAGGCAATCGCGGGCGAACTCAACCATAGCATCAGGATAGGTGCCGCGACCGCGAGCGCCGCAAATTTGAACAGCAGCAGATAAGCTGTTGCGGCCATGGCAATCAGCGGCGCAATCCACATCGTACGTAACGTGGCGGAAAAATCCGTGCGACTGCTACGCGCCACTTCGCCTGATGGATGCCATTCGAGCAGCCGTCTGCGTGTGAACGACATGCGTCCGATCGTGCGAACGATCGCATCGATACTGAAGTAAGCTTCGTAGGGAAGGCAGGCTAGGTTAAAGGCCGCTTGCGTCAAGCGCTGAGTGGTCGTGTCGAGAGCGACGGCAAGATGCTGTCTTAACAACACGTCACATGGTTTGTTAAATAGATCCAGAATTGAGGTGATCAAGGGCGGAATCAGGATAATACTGATCACTGCCAAAGTCCAAAGCCAGGGCGATGCCAGGATGGCCCAGCCTAACAGCAGCAGTACTGTCAGGGTCATCGGCACGAGACTGCGTCGCAAGTTGTCGAACAATTTCCATTGTGATAACCGCGAGAGTGCGTTATTTAGCCGCAACGTACCCGGGCCGGGAATGCTTGGCAGCAGCCAACCCAGCAATTGCCAATCACCGCGTATCCAGCGATGACGGCGATTCACATCCACGTTGTAATGTGCAGGATAATCCTCATACAAATTTACATCGCTCAGTAAGCCAGCGCGCGTATAACATCCCTCCAGCAAATCGTGGCTGAGAATCTGATTTTCGGGAAAGCGTGCACTCAATGCGCGTTCGAATGTATCCACTTCATAGATGCCTTTGCCGATGAACGAGCCTTCGCCAAACACGTCTTGGTAAACATCGGAGATGGCGTGGGTATAGGGGTCAATGCCGACTTCGCCACCATGCAATCGAGCATAATGTGAGCGGTTGGTGCCTTCTAAGCTTACGCTGACGCGCGGTTGAAGAATTCCGTAGCCTTCACACACGCGCTGCTGCTGTTCGTCATAGCGCGGACGATTCAATGGATGCGCCATGGCGCCAACTAACTCCCGCGCGACGTCACGCGGTAGTTGTGTATCCGTATCCAGAGTGATGACGTACTTCACGTTTGCCAGGCAAGCGGTATTGCCAACGATGCTTGAGAAACGTTTGCCGGCATTACTATGCGTTTCATCGCGCAGCAATGCATTCAAGTCCGCAAGCTTACCGCGTTTACGCTCGTAACCCATCCACATGCGTTCTTGCGGATTCCAGCAGCGCGGGCGATGAAACAGGAAAAAAATACTTTTTCCTGTCGTGCCATATTTTGCATTCAGCGCCTCGATTCCTGCCTCAGCCAGTTGCAACAGTGGCGCATCCTCGTCGAGGATTTCTTCGGGCGCGTCACGAAAATCGGTCAAGAGGGCAAAATACAGATTGTCGTCCTGATTCGCCAGAAATCGTACTTCCAATGCTTCGACCAGGTTATCGATGCTATCCGGATGTGTAAGCATCGTTGGCACGACGACCAACGTTCGCGATTGCACTGGTATACCGGTGGAAAAATCCATGCGTGGCAGTGGTTGTGGGTGCACGAATAAAGTTGCTAGCCAATTCACCAGAGCGAGCGCCAATTGACTGGTGGCCAGCAATCCGAGCATGCCGATCAGTATCAGCAACGCACCGGGCGCACCCTGAGTATATGCAATGGTTATCAAACCGGCGCTGAAAAGCAGCGTAAGCAAAGCGATGGCGCCAAGATATACGCTCAATGCGTGTTGCGATCCCATTTTCATGATTTTTTCGGCAGCAGAAGGACGTACCTGCGTCCGGGCTTCTAGCTCAAGCAAACCTCGGTCGATCAGATAGAAACCAACATGTGTTACGCGTTCGTCGCTATCCGGATGCGCCGCTTGCGCGAGCTGGATCGCACTTCGAGCGACTTCCGCTTCAGTAAGGGAACTTCGCTTCGCAATTTTTTCAATCGCATGACGATAACGGTCACGGCTGGAAAAATCCATTTTGGCGTAGGCACCATTCGGATCTTCGCGCAATGTTTGCTCGACGATGCTCATGCTTTCGACGAATTCACGCCAATCCATACCACCCAGAAAACGCAAGCTGTTAATGCTGTTGCTGATAGATACCTGGTCGGCGGCCTGAAGTTGGTTTCCAGTATGCACCAATTGCTCGATGGTCAACCCTGATTCGGCAAGCACTTGTTCTATCCAGGTTAGTGGCAGTGCCAAAGCAAGGCTTTGTCCTTGCAGACGGCGCGTAAATTCCGATACGAATGGATTAGACATTGGCGGTTGCGAACGTGCCATGTCTGCGATCATTAACACCAGGCTCTTCGGATCCTTCTCCGCTACCGCCATCATTTGCTCCGCCCATGCGCTTGCCAGGTCGCAATCGACTCTGTCGGCGGCAATGCGAACTGCAACACGCCGCAGATTCTCAATTAATGCCAGCCGCAGCATAATGGGAATAGCCCACAATTCGCCTAATTTGAGCACGCTAACTGTTTGATAGGCCGCAAGGAAACGACTGAGACTTTCCGAATCTACCCGTCCATCTCCGTGTGAAATAATCTCTAGCGCGATATCGTACACACGCGGCAAACCGGCTGAAGGGCCGTTCAGCAAACGCGGCAACTCCTGGTTATATCCCTGAGGCATGTGGCGCCTGGCAGTGCGGATTTGTTCTTCGATCAAATAGAAGTTATCGAGCAGCCATTCGCTGGCCGGCGTAATCTGCTGGTTTGCTTTTACCACCGCAGTGAGTTTTCCGCAGACGCCGGTCAAAACGACTTCATTCACCGCCAATCGCGCCATTAATCGGTCTCGCGGGCGTTTCTGGGTTAATTTGTGCATGGCTGCGAGATGCTTGCCATGCTGTTCCATTTGATCGGCGCTGAACAATTCCGACCGAAGCGGCGGCTCATTAAAAGAGTGCGTTAGCGGAATGCCGCCAGCGCACAAATTCGCCCTCAACTGGCGTAAATACTGGAAGAAACGAATGTCTTTGGTGTCCATTTAGAAATGCGCTCTGCGTTGGATAGGAATTTCACTGCATATCTCTCGATAAAACCAATCAGTTAATGGATAGGAAACTAACTTAAAGTCACTTGAAGCACGGTATATCCAAGTAGAATTAATTTCAGAAATGAAAAGGAGCTGATCCGTCTTGTTGGAAAAATGTGAATTATTGATCTTTTTCATACACAAATATCCTAGAAAGAATCGCTCGTTAAGTAGCTAAAGAATGCCTCACTTGCAGTGATATCGGATCAAAAGCCACACGCACACGACTTAGGAAAGCTTTAGAGTTTCCCACTAGTGTGGTGTGGTAACGGGAAAGTAATTCAGCCGCAGCGGCTATAAGGATTTGAATATTGCACGGAAAATCTTTCTGCTTGCCGCTCCCAACTGGATAGCCCGCTACGAATAACAATCCAAGTGCGATGATAAAAATATACGGGCATTCTGTTCGGAATTTGCCTACAGGGATGACTAATCAATACAACGATCTACCGTTTATTTAACCCGCATATCATTCTTGATAGACTTCACACCATTGACTTTACGAACCACTTCGGCAGCTTTGTTGATATCAACCTGGGAATTGACAAAGCCGCTGAGTTGAACGACGCCCTTGAAAGTTTCGACATTGATTTCTGCGGATTTCAGCGAAGGTTCATTGAGAATTGCCGCTTTAACCTTCGTGGTCACGACGGTATCATCAAAATATTCTCCAGTTCCTTCTTGTTTGGACGTTGATGCGCAACCCAATAAAAAAATCATGAGAGCAATTAAGAAAAAAGTGGAAAAACGGTTATTAAGTTGTGTCATGGTAAAGTTCTCCAATAAGTATTCAAAAGAATCAAAGTTGAAGTATTACAGGGTTAGCGCAACTAGTATGTGCGCTAACGCACAAAACAAACTCGCTGTTAAATATACTATTACCAGTCATAACGATGATCAGTATAAACTATGATGAATTACTAACTCGTTGGATCAATGGCGTGTAGAATGATTCTTGAAGGTGAGAAGTAGATACTCTAGTATTGCCCTGGAAGCCTAAGGGTGTTAACTTTTACCAATAAACTCTAATCATTATGCGATCAGTTCTTTTATTCTTATTACTGTCTCTATCCACTCCAGCTTGGGCTGACACGGCAGCAGAAATCAGTCAGTTAGAAAAGACATTAACCCGCATACAACAAGAATCACAATCCACTTATCAGCAATTTCTGATGATTCAAGAATTGCGCCGTAATGAAATAGATGCGCCACTACCAATAACAATACCGCCCAGCCTATCTTCGAATAGCATACCGATCCCGAAGTATGAGGAATTAGTTAAGGAAAAACAGGAAAAAGAAGAACGGATTAAAAAGTATACAGATGATTTGGATCGCCTAAAAGCACGCTATACTGAACTGGAAAATGAAAAAAAAGAAATCTTTGATCGAATTAATTCACTGGAGAACAAGGCGGAAGAATAAGTTTGTATGAGGGTATCTTCGACGGTTCTTACGAGCAGTCTATATGCTTGATAATTGCATATCCTTGTTTAAGATTACATCCCTATCGCAGGGTTCTGAGTACAAACCGCAACTTACTACTTGCCTTCAAAATTTTTGTACCAGATATCATAAATCTCATCTGACCATAAAGACTTTATCCAGACAATCACATCATCGACTTGCTGTTCTGTCAATTTGCCTTCCCAGGCCGGCATGGAGCCAATATCAGGAGGCGTCCCTTTGAGTATGGTTTTCTTCAAAACTTCTGTTGAATGATGCCAAGCATGCGCGGTGCTGTCCAATGGGGGGGGCGGATATTTTCCATCCGGACCCGGTTTGCGCCAATCCGGTGTCGCTTCTCCATTGAGCCCATGACAGCCAACGCAATTTGCGGCATAAACACTTTCACCCCGTTTGATCTGTGTTTGGTCAAAATTTCGTTTGACCAAACCCGTTTGACTATCGATCTGAGATTGCCCGGATAAAGCGCGAAGTGGTGCAGAATCACCACAGCCCAGTAGCAATGCCGCTATTCCGCACAGCAGTATATTTCGCTTTGCCATTAAAAGTTACGATTACTTTAAACGCATGACCGAACCGCTCTTCTCTGGCTCGGGATTGGCTGGCTGTGACTGTTCTACTTTCTTGGCATAAGGATCATAACGGTTATAAATGGTCGTATCCTTGCGTACCTCGTCGCGCTCTTTGATCAATAAGACATTATAAGGATCACTACGAGCACCTTCCATACCTGGGGTTCCGTGCGGCATATCCGGTACAGCCAGTCCAACTGCTTTAGGTTTTTCTTTGAGTAAGCGCAGGATGTCAGGCGCTGGCACATGCCCCTCGATCGCATAGCCATTAACCAAAGCCGTATGGCACGAACCCAGAGTTTCAGAAATACCTGATTTTTTTCTTATTTCTTTATTGCCAACATCATGCGTTTTTATGGTAAATCCGTGCTCGCGCATATGATCGACCCATTTATCGCAACACCCGCAGGTCGGGCTTTTATAAACGTCTACAGTCGCTGTGGCAGCCGCTTGTGAAACAACACTCAACAAACCGACAGCAATGATTGATCCAGCTATTAGGGTACTTACTCGTATTTTCATTTCTTCTCCACAATTATTATTCCACGCATCTTCTTAAAATGACCCGGCAACGGGCAGGCAAAATTAATGGTTCCCACACTGGTAAACTGCCAGATAAATTCCTTTTGCTCACCCGGTTCAAGTTGTACCAAATGTGCTTCAGAGTGATCCTTTTCAGGAAACATGCGCCG
>LNFM01015487.1_pt1 | contig 16185 bp, 21 predicted proteins | sample 596031 | NCBI WGS metagenome assembly LNFM01 (sample SAMN04254537, study PRJNA301005) | activated carbon metagenome | isolation source: dual media filters at the Ann Arbor, Michigan drinking water treatment plant | place: USA: Ann Arbor
TTCGCTGCTTGGCACGACTTACGGAGGTGACGGGATCAACACCTTCCGGCTGCCGGATCTGCGTGGACGCGTCGCCGTCCATGCCGGGTCCGGAGTCGGGCTTTCGCCGCGTTCCCCTGGCGAGGTCTTCGGAAGCGAGTCCGTCACGTCTGGGTTGGATCAGGTTCCACCGCACCGGCATGAACGTGTTGTCGCCGATGTATCAAGTGCTTCGGACCGCAGGCAGGGCGACATGCTTGCGCGTTCAAAAATTCATTCTGAAACCAGTGGGCCCACGCTGAACCCACTGTCCATCACTTTGACCGAAGGCGGCCAGCTGCATGGCAACATGCAGCCAAGCCTTTGCATGAATTACATTATCGCGTTGGAGGGCATTTACCCTTCGCCCCACTGAACCCCGCAATGTCCCTGTTGCGGGCTACTGGCCGGTGTCGACCCCCTCGCGCCGGCCCGGACCTGCGAGCCTCCCCGTGGCTTGCAGGTCCATCCTTGTCCGAAACCCCGCCGGACCAAATCGGGGAACAGCATTTCGCGGTGGCGGCAGGAACAAATCCCTGGGCGCACGGTTTTGCATCCCGAGCGGCGCAGACTTGTCAACCGGACGCGACGGCATGTGGGACATCAGCGGTTTTTCCGGTTTCCCCGATGGCCTTGGGATTGGCACCCACCACTATCCCGTCAGTCCTGCGTCGCTCGCCCGCCTCGGTGGGCAGGCGATCAGCGGAAGCGGACGTTTCGGCGCGGGGGTCTAAACCGTGATATTTGCCGAAGCTGGTTGGTGGAGTGGTGGTGCAGAGGACCGCCAGTCCGCCATTGCATACTGTAGCAAGCCGCTGCGCCGCTCCGACATCCCCGCAATAAACTTCAGTTACTTCCATGCGCGCACGTCGCAGAGCGTTGTATCTCGGCGCTTCCAGTGACAGATTTTTAGGCGGGTAAGATGCGAGTAACGGGTTTGCCGCCCGTCGCCAAAGAACTCGGCCCGCTGGACGTGAAGCGGGCAACTCACGCCGGGGGCAAGGGCTACACCATGCTTCCGGTCGGAGGCGTTGCTGGTCTTTACCTGCAAATCACTCCCAAGGGCGGCAAGACGTGGATACTTCGTACGGCGATGGCTGGACGGCGGGTGGAGATGGGCTTTGGCGGATTTCCGACCGTGACCCTCGCCCAAGCACGCGACAAAGCGCGGGAAGCGCGGGACAAAATCGAGCGCGGCATTAACCCCATGGCCGAACGCAATGCTGCGCGGGAAGCCTTGGCCGCAGCGACACGCAAGGGACTGACGTTTTCCGAGGCAGCGAAGCTCTTCCTGGACGCAAAGCTGGACGCCTACAGCAACGAAAAGCATCGATACCAGTGGCGGGCGACCCTTGAGCAACTCGCCTTCCCGCCTTTGTGCTGAAAGCCCATGAGCTTTCTGGAGACCCAAAGAGCGCCAGCACAGTAACGGTTGCACTCCAGCGGCATTTTCAAAGGTAACATACAAGCCGCGGAAAATTTAATCGCGATGTACTTTGGACACGACCGATAGCGTTTCGGCAGGTTGCAAGCACATGCAATCCACCGGAGTACGCATCATGTCGTCGCCTGAAGTTTTCCTCACAGATACCGATTTGGCTGCTCGCTACGGCGTGCATCGCTCGACACCTTGGCGCTGGGTAAAATCCGTTCCCGATTTTCCGGAGCCTACTACGCTTTCCCCGGGCTGCACGCGCTGGAAGCTAAGCCAGATTGAGGCTTGGGAAAACTCTCGATCGCTCGGGAAGGCAAAAGCTGCCCGCACCACGGTTTGCACCTGCGGCCGAGGAGACAGCTGATGGGGCGAGACAGAAAAAACGAACTACGCACCGACCACTACACGATGATGGTGCGCAACTTGATGCAGACCGAGGCTTGGCGAGCACTTGGGTCAATCGCGCAAACGCTCTACCCGTGGATAAGGCTCGAATGGCGCGGAAAAAACGCCAACAACAATGGCAAGCTTCGGCTGTCCGTGAGACAGGCGGCTGCACTGATGGGCTGCGGCAAAAACGCTTCGGCGCAAGCGTTCATTGACCTACAGAAGAAGGGCTTTCTGGTTGTCACTGAAGCTGCGACACTTGGCATTTCTGGCGAGGCAAAATCATCGGCCTATGAGTTGACTGAGATCAGTCTGCCAAACAATCTCTCTGGCCGAAAGCTATACCATAGCTGGCGCGAGGGCGGCGATTTCCCAGTGATTAAAACACTCACGAACAACCCCACCGGCAGAAATGGGAAGATAAAACCCTGTCCCCGAAATCAAGATAGCCCTGTCATCGAAATAGGGATGTTCAAGCAAAACCTGTCACCAGAAGCGGGACGGCCTGTCCCAAGAAGAGGGACAAAATGAGTAGTTCTCACACCTTCCCTGCCCCCAAAGGGAGGACATCCTTAGTTACCATACCCTAAGGTGGCAGGTCTATCCAACCCGCGCTGCCTGCGCCAGTTCCGGACCAAGGTCGGGAACGTCTGGCAGCGCCCCAATCTTTTACCTAGGATGTGTGCTTTGTCGAACGTCATCCCCGGTGTCCAGGCCCGGATGTCCGCCTCGCGCACCTTGGCACAGTCGCCAGCCCACGTGCGTGACGAGGCGATGGGTGATCAGGCCAGCGCGGGGCTTTTCCGACCGCGCGCTCGAACGGGTCGACAGCCTTCCCGGCGGCCGGCAGCAACGTGTCGGCATCGCGCGAATGCTGATGCAGCGACCCGCCTTCATGCTGGCGGATGAACCTGACACCAGCCTGGACCCTCAGACTGGCGAGCCAGCGCCGCCGGGCTCCGCCACTTCTTCGACCATGCCGAGGCCGCATGAACACTCTTGCCCCCGCCAGAAATGCGCGGCCCTTCTGGCCTGTGCTGGCGCTCGTCGTCAACTCGCTGGCCGCCACGGCGCCCGCAGTGGACAGGCTTACTGGCTTCTACTTGGCGATACGAAAGCTTTCAGTAGCTTCAGCATCTACGCTTTGAATGAGAAAGAAGAATCTTCCCACCCTAACTTGTAAACTTCCTAGTTGCGGTCTCTGCATAAACGGCGACTACGGTTGGATCGACCTGGCGTAGGTATCCGCCCCCGAGCAACTGCAACTGTCGCTAAACTTTCTGTCGACCGTCATCCACCTGTCGCAACCTGCCGCCATACCCGCGTCGAGATGGAGACCTTCTGATGGCCCTGCCGCAGCCCACGCTTGCCGACCTGCGCGATACTGTCGCTTTTGAGGCGCTGATGTGGGCCATGACCAGGCCCGGCACGGTGCAAAGCCTGCCAGAGGGCGTGGCCGACCTGGCGCTGGCTCTGCTGGACCGGGAAACCCGCGTTCATGCCGAGGACCCGTCCCTGGCCCGCCGCATCGCTGCGACCGGGGCGGCGCTGGCCACACCCGACCGGGCTGACCACGCCTTTTGCGCGACGGCTGCGGGGGCGATGGCCGTGCTGGCCGTGCTGCCGGTCGGATCGGCGCTTTATCCCGACCAGGGTGCGACGCTGGTGATGCCTGCGGCCATCGACTCCGGGTCCCTGTTGCGGCTGACCGGCCCCGGGGTCGACGGGCAGTGCGAGCTGCGGCTGGGTGGGTTGCCCGAGGGGCTCCTTGATTTGCGCAGTGCCCGCTGTCGTTATCCCGAGGGGATCGACCTGGTTTTTGTCGACGGGCGGCGCATAGTCGGTTTGCCCCGCTCCACCGCTGTGGAGGTGCTTTGATGGCCTATGTGGCGACCCGGGGCGGGGAACGGGCTATCCAACAGGCGGAACGGCTCTATCGTGCCGCACTTGGCCCCATCACGGCCGAACGGGTGGATCACGTGCGCGATGCACTGCCGTTCCTGGTGGACAGGGTGATGGGCGAGGCTTCGCTTTACGCCCCCGATCTCGCTGCGCTGGCGCTGGCGCACCCGCATCGGTGGGCAGGTGCAGCACTGGGACATCTCGCATTTCCTGCAGATCGGGCGACGCGATGCCGGGCCGGCGCTGAACCCCAAGGGCGGCTTTCGCCTGCCCGTTGGCCATTCCATAGCGCTTTCCCAGCCCGAGATCGGTTTTGCCGACCTGAAGCTGCTGGTCGAACCGATGGTGATGCGGGGCGGCGAACCGGTCCGCTTCGAGTCTATGCGTATCCGGTGTCTGAACCATGCCCTATCCTGATCGGCATCCCGGAACGAAACTGCTGACCGAAGTGCCCAACGTCCACGCCACTGCCACGGTCATCGATTGCACCTTGGGCAAGTGGACCGAGGTGATGGCCCATGTGACAATGCGCGAGGTCACGTTCGGCGACTACTCGTACATCGTGAAGGGCGGGAACGTGGTCTGGTCCACCATTGGCAAGTTCTGCTCGATCGCCGAGGGCGCGCGGATCAACCCCGGCAACCACGCCACATGGCGGGCGGCGCAGCACCATTTCACCTACCGCGCCGCGCAGTTCGGCCTGGGCGAAGATGACGCGGGCTTTTTCAAATGGCGCCGCGACCACTGGGTGACCATCGGCCATGACGTCTGGATCGGTCATGGGGTCACCCTCTTGCCGGGGGTCACGGTGGGCGACGGCGCGGTGATTGGCGCGGGGGCCGTTGTGTCGAAGGACGTCGCCCCCTACGAGATCGTCGGTGGCGTTCCAGCACGCCATATTAAGTGGCGATTCGACAAGCCCGAGGCCGACGTCCTGCAAGAGATCGCCTGGTGGGAGTGGGACCATGCCCGGCTAAAGGCGGCCTTGCCCGACATCCGGGCGCTGGAGATCTGGGCGTTCATTGAAAAGTATCGCTAGGAAGCGACCGTTTGGCACCGGTCGCTTTGCGTTAAGAACTTCACAGCGCGGGCACGGCATGGACCGCGCCAACCTGGGCCTTGGCCTCAATCCGCTTGCCGCTGGCCCCGTCGAACAGGTGGGCATGTCGCAGGTCCAGGGTCAGTCCGGTCACCGCACCTTCGGCGATATGGGGGCGGGCCTCGGTGATCAGGCTGAAGGGAATGTCCTCGATCATCATGCTCCACAGCCGGGCAGCGCCGAGGTCCTCGACCAGTTCCAGTCTGGCGTCGATCATGCCGTGGCCGGGAGCGCGGAGGGACACGTGTTCCGGTCGAATGCCAAGCTGGACAAGCTGGCCGTCGGTGGCCTCGTGATCGGCGGGCAGGCCGATGACGGCACCGCCTTCCAGCACGACGGCGCGACGGGCCGCGCTGTACTGGCCGGGCAGGAAGTTCATTGCGGGACTGCCGATAAAGCCCGCGACATATAGCGAGGCGGGACGGTCGTAAATCTCGGCCGGGGTGCCGACCTGTTCGACGGTGCCCTTGTTCATCACCACCAGCCGGTCGGCCAGGGTCATTCCTTCGTGCTGATCATGGGTGACAAAGACCGAGGTCGCCTTGATCTGGTTGTGGATGCGGCGGATTTCGTGGCGCATCTGGACGCGCAGCTTGGCGTCGAGGTTCGACAGAGGTTCATCGAAGAGAAACACCTTGGGCGAGCGGATGATGGCCCGGGCCATCGCGACGCGCTGGCGCTGGCCGCCCGACAGCTGGCCGGGCCGGCGGTCGAGGAAATCGCCAAGTCCCACCGATTTCGCCGTGTCGGCGACCCGCTTCAGTCGTTCGGCCTTGGGCACACCCGCGACCTTCAACGCATAGCCGATGTTCTCGGCAACCGTCATATGCGGATAAAGCGCATAGTTCTGGAACACCATCGCGCAGCCGCGTTCGCGGGGTTCCAACTGGTTGACGACGGTCCCGGCGATGGCAATCTCACCGCCCGTGATCTCTTCCAGACCGGCGATCAGGCGCAGCAGCGTGGACTTGCCGCAGCCCGAGGGGCCAAGAATGACGACGAATTCGCCGTTATGGATGTCGAGGTTGACCCCCTCCATGATCGTGGTCTTGCCATAGGTCTTGGTGACGTTGCGGATGGCGATCTCAGCCATTGGGTGCCTCACTTGTCGGTGTTGATCAGGCCGCGCACGAACCAGCGCTGCATGAGGATGACGATGGCGATGGGGGGCAGCATGACGGCCAGGGTCGCGGCCATCGCAAGGTGCCAGGTGGGCGTGCCGCCTCCGGTGGTCAGCTGGTCTGGGACGAGGTCGGAAAGCTGCACCACGACCATCCCGTAGTTTGCCCGGTCTGTGACGACCAGAAGCGGCCAGAGATACTGGTTCCAGGCATAGACGAACATGATCGTTGCCAGTGCGGCGATGTTGGTCTTCGACAGCGGGATCAGGATGTCCCACAGGAAGCGCAGCGGCCCAACGCCGTCCATCCGCGCGGCCTCGACCAGCTCGTCCGGGATGGTGAGGAAGAACTGGCGGTAGAGGAAGGTGCCGGTGGCGGTGGCGACGAGGGGAAGGATCAGGCCGGTATAGGAGTTCAGCAGGTTCCACTCCAGTGCGACCTCGATGCCGGACACCGTCGTGATCAGCCAGCTGATCCCGGTCCAGTCCATGATGGTCTGGAACGGTGTCAGCGCGTTGGCGGCCACGGCATAGGTGGGAACGATCCGCACCTCCAATGGCAGCATCAGGGTGATGAAGATCATCCAGAAGATCAGCATTCGACCGCGGAAGTTGAAAAACACGAGGGCGAATGCGGTGATGCAGGCCAGGGTGATCTTGCCTATGACGACTCCGGTCGCGACGATCAGCGTGTTGACGAACTTCTGGCCGAAGTCCGACAGCGCCCAGGCTTCCTTCAGGTTCACCCAAAGCTGGTCGCCCGGCCAAAGCTCGATCGGAGCGCTGTTCACCTCTTGCAGGGACAACGTGGCTCCGACAAAGGCCAGCCAGATCGGCACAAGGATGAGGATCAGCCCGAAGACCAGGATCGCATGGGTCGCGATGTTCAGGATAGGCGTGCGTTCGATCATTGGCGGCCCCCTCAGGTGTAGTGGACGCGCTTCTCGACGTACCGGAACTGCACGAAGGTCAGCGCCATGACGAGAAGCATCAGGATGATGGATTGAGCGGCGGCACCCGAGTAATCAAAGCCCCGGAACCCGTCTGCATAGATCTTGTAGACCATGAGGTCCGTGGCCCGGAACGGACCGCCCCCGGTCAGCGTGTCGACGATACCGAAGCTGTCGGTAAAGCTGTCGGTGATGTTGATGACCAGAAGGAAGAAGAAGGTCGGCGTGAGAAGCGGCAGTTGCAGGTCCACCATCCGGCGCAGCGGGCGCGCGCCATCCATTGCGGCGGCCTCGGTCAGGCTGCGGGGGATGGATTGCAGCGCGGCCAGGAAGAAGACGAAACTGTAGGCGACCTGCTTCCATGCGCCGGCCACGACAATGGCGGTGACGGCCTGCCAAGGATATTTCGAAAGGTCCCACCAGCCAGGGGCGATGGTGTTGATGTAACTGAAGATCCCCGCGCCGGGGTTAAAGACGAACTGGAACGCCAGGCCCACGGCAGGGGCGGCAACGGCATAGGGCCAGATGATCGCAACGCGGTAGGCCTTGTAGCCCGAGAGCTGCCGATCGACGAAGATCGCCAGCGTCAGCGCCATAGTCATCGCAAGCACCGTCGTCGCTAGCGCGTAGATAACCGACACCCGGACCGACCCCCAATAGTAGGGGTCGCTCAGCACGTTGCGGAAGTTGTCGAAGCCCACCCAGGTATTGCCGCCGCCCCAGGGCTGCTCCAGCGTGAAGGCCCAGTAAAGCGCCTGCGCGGAGGGCCAGTAGAAGAAGACGAAGATGATCAGAAGCTGCGGTGCCAACAGCGCGGCAGCGATCCAGCTGAACTTGAAATAGGCGCGGCGCATGTTTGGTCCCCCAAAATGAGAAGGGCGCGGCCTTGGCAGGCCGCGCCGAATTGCGGTTAGGGGAAGGACTTGCCCGCGTAGGTTTGCGCAAAGCGGGTCAGCTGATCGTTCCCGCGCGACACAGCGTTGTCGAGCGCCTCTTTCATCGTTTTTTGCCCGGCGAGGGCCGCTTCGACCTCGGACTGCCACTCCGAGCGGATCTGGATCATGCCACCCAGGCGGATGCCGCGGGTCAGTTCGGTCGGCTCGGTGTAGGTCAGAGACTTCATCGCGATGTCGCGGTTGAGATAGGGGGCCTTGGCGTAGAAGCCTTCGGCCAGCAGGGCCTCGTAGGTCGACTTCGTGACCGGGATGTAGCCCGTGTTTTCCAAGAGGAACTGCTGTTCCGGCTTGGTGGCCAGGAAGGCCAGATAGGACGCGGCAGCCTTGTATTCGTCCTCGGTCTTGCCGGCCAGAACCCAGAGGGATGCGCCGCCGACGACGGTGTTGTGGCGTTCCACCCCTTCATAGGTCGGGATGATCTGCACATCCCAGCCAAAGGCCGGAGTCAGCTTGTGGATCGTGTTATGGTCCGCGATCGACGAGAAGAAGACCGAGCATTCACCTTCGACAAAGCTGTCGCGTGAGGTCTTGCCGGCGGCCTGGGTCCGCAGAAGGGCGTAGCCTTCGGTGATCCAGCGCTGGATGTTCTCCATGTGCTGGACATGCAGCGTGGTGTTGAACAGAAGTTCAGTGTCCAGCCCGTCATAGCCGTTGTTGTTCGAAGCGACGGGAATGTTGTGCGCCATCGAGAACTGCTCAAGGTCGATCCAAGAGGACGGGGCATAGGCAAGCGAGCAGGCCTGACCGCTAGCCTTCAGCGCCTTGAACGCCTCTTCCATGCCTTCCCAGGTCACCGGCGCTTCGGTGATCCCGGCTTTGGCGAAGTGGTCCTTGTTGAAGTAGTAGACCGGGGTCGACGAGTTCCAGGGCATCGAGAAGAACTCGCCCGACTTCGACGAATAGTAGTTGGCGATGCCGGGGAAGTAGTCGGTCCAGTCCACGGTGACGCCGGTATCGGCCATCAGTTGGGTGACGGGGTAAAATTCGCCCGAAAGCATCAGGTCGGCAGTGCCGGCGTCAAAGGACTGCAGCAGCGTCGGGTGTTTGCCTGCGCGGAAGGCGGCGATGGTGTTCTGCACCGCCTTCTCATAGCCGTCCTGGCCGACACAGACGGCCTCGAACTGGTCCTGGGAGGCGTTGAAGCGGTTGCAGGTCTCGGCCACGACGGCACCGAGGTCGCCGGTCAGGCCATACCAGTATTCGAACTTGATCTTTTCGGCCGAGGCCGAGCCAGCGGTGGCGGCAAGCACCAGCGCGGCAGCAGCAAGTCACGGGTGCAGCGCAGCGACCTTATGAAAGGATTCGGTGACGAAAACGCGACACTAAAACTTGAAAAACTGTTACGTTTCAAATGGTTGATACGAATCTGTCAAAGCCCGCCGGACCATGTCCGGCGGGTAGTGACGGAGGTTGGTGCTGCGCCTGGACCTAGTGGAAGAGGCCGGGCGCCATCGTCAGGTGCCGCTCCAGATGGTCCTGGAAATGCACGGTCACCCCATCGTCCGTGGCCAGCACGACGGCCATCTGCGCGGGCCCCTCCAACTGGCGTTGGCGTCCCGGAACCCCCGGAACATGCGGGGTCACCGAATAATGCGACCCGGCCATCGTTGTCATTGGGATGCCGCGCCAGACGGCGGTCGAGGGCAGATGAACATGCCCGGCAATGACCTGGCGCACCTCGGGATGACGCCGCAGAACCTCGACATAGTCCTCGGCGTTCTCCAGAATGATCTCGTCCACCGGAAGCGACAGCGGGTTTGCATGGTGATGCTGGACAATGATGACCGGGCGGTCCAGTGCCTCGTCCAAGCGGGCGGCCAGCCAGTCGAGTCTCCCCCGACAGAGGCGCCCTCCAACCAGGCCCGGCTCGGAGGTGTCGAGAAGGATGATCCGGTGGTTGCCCGCGTCGATCACCTGAGACACCCGCCCTTTCGGATCGTCGCGGTCCGGCCCGAAGACGGACAGGAAGGTCGACCGGTCGTCGTCGGCAGGGAAACGATGATGGATTGCAGCAAGCTGTAGGCCCCGGCCTCGCCGCGGTCAGCCAGATCCCCGGCAAGAAGGACGAAGGCAGCGTCGGAATGGTCGCGCGCTATGACCTGAACCGCTTCGGTTAGGCGGGCGGCAGTGTCGAGACCATTTACCGGCTGCTCCGGCAGGCCAAGGTGCAGGTCGGAAAGGACGACGAATTTCAGAATGCTCATTCGGCGATTCCCATTTCCTTCAGATAGGCGGCGGACGGCAGGACTCCGGCCTTGTCGCGCAGCTCCAGGATCAGCCGGGGGTTGGCCCCGGTGTGGGCGATGGCTGAAAAAACCGATTGCCACAGGATCGTGCCATGTCCGATCTGCCAGTGCCTGTCGGCAAAACCATCGGCGTCCTGCAGGTGGATGTGGCCCAACCGCGACCCTGCGGCGCGGACGTAGAAGTCGACCGGCGGTGCCCCGGTCGAGACATGGGAGTAATGCGCGTGGCCAGTGTCGACCGAAAGCTCAAGGGCCTGCCAGCCAAGTGCTTCGCACAGCATGGCACGGTCGCTGGGTTCGATGTCTTCGATGTTCTCCAGGACAAACGTGACGCCCATATCCTCCGCCCGTTTCAGAGCACCACCCAATGTGTCGCGGGCGGCCGAGAGCATTCGGTCGGTGTCGGTTGGGTAAAGGCCGCGATGGTTGTAGCCCCAGGTGGTGAAGGGCGAATGGATGACCACATGGGTGCCGTTGACCGCGGCGCAGACATCCAGCGCCTGATCCATCCGGCGGGCGACGATGCGGCGGACCTCGGGGTCGTAGGACGCGATGGTAAAGCCCCAGAACGGGCCGTGGATGCCACGGCGGCCCTGGTGGCCGTCCAGAAGCTGGTTGACCTCGGCAGCCAAGCCCGACCAGTCGCCTTCCAGAACCTCGGCATCGACGAAGTGCTGGAGTTCAAGATCACGCGGCGCTTCGCGCAGCCAGTCGACATGGGCGGCAAGGCTGGAACGGCAAAGCGCCGCGCCAAGGATCGGACGGGAGGTCATCGGGGTGCATCCTGCGTTGTTGACGCGCGGATGCTGCGCCGGTCTCGCGACAGAACCGTTCGACTTCAGTGAAAGATTGACGACGGATCGGTGACGCGCTGTGCCACCATTTTCTGGGAGGGTCTAAGGGTCAGGCCGCCGGTACGACCGCGCGCTTTCGCCTGACCTTTGCGGCGGGCTTATCCTCGGCCGCAGGTTCCGGCTGTACTGCCACTGCTTCTTTCACCACAGCATCCGGGACGGCGGCGGCCTCCTCGATCGGACCCGGCTTCGAAGCATGTGCCGCAACCCAGTCCCGCATGAAACGGCGGATTTCGCGCGCGGCGCTGGTGTCCAGCGTGTCGCAGAGCTTTACGAAAGCGTCCCGCTCGCCCGCATCAATGCGGATCACCAACTGGCTGGTCTTCTTCTTCTTTTTCTTGTCGTCCGACTTCTGCTTACCCATCATGGTCCCTGAATGCATATGCAATGTATATGCATATTATCACCGGCGTAACAGCGCTGCAAGCCTAACGTTTCGGAAATGGAACCGTCCCGAAGGGATGCGGAAGTGCCTGTTTAAGAAGTTCTGGGTGTTGTTGAGCCTGGCCCCTGTATTGTCGCGACGCCGAGACACGCTGGAGTTAACATGATGCACCGGCACTTTTCCCATGGCTCGACGCGACGCTGACGGAGCACGCCGGCACCAATGTCGTCGCCGTTTCATGAGCGATCCGTCCATCCCCCGTGCGCGTTTCCCCTACCATCTGGAACTCGTTGTCATACGGATCAGAGTCTCTGGTTGGATTTCAGCTTGGAGATACTGCCTGGCGCTGGTCCAATTTGCATGGATTACGCGCGTTTCGTCATGGTAGGAGGCTATTGACCTGCGCATGGACCGTGCCCGAGACGAGCAAGAGCTGGCTCAGGTCCTTTGCTAAGTCCTGACTGAACCGGAAGCAAAAATCCTCGACCTCGCGAGCAGCGCGGGGACGTTTGCTCACAGGACGATTCCCGCCAAGTCAGTCGGGCACATGAAGGCGCACGTACACTCACTGCGAGGACATGAACGTTCAGACGGTTTGAATTGGGCGGGCACTTAGGCGGGTATTGCGTGAAAATCCCGATTTTACCCAATAAAATCAGAGATACTTGGTGGAGCAGAGGGGGATCGAACCCCTGACCTTATCATTGCGAACGATACGCTCTCCCAACTGAGCTACTGCCCCGCCGCGACGGTGTTTTCATCGCAAATCCCGGGCAGAGTCAAGCCGGGTCCGCAGCGGTTCAGCGGGCGTGCTGGCGGACGAAGGCCACGATGTCGGCGGTCGGGCGGGCGCCGGCAAGGCGGGCGATCTCGCGGCCGTCGCGATAGAGGATGAGCGCCGGGATGCCGCGGATGCCGATGCGCGCAGAGATCTGGGGATGGTCCTCGGTGTTCAGCTTCATCAGCCGCGCCTCGGTCGCCACCGCCTTGGCGGCCTTGGCAAATTCGGGCGCCATCATCCGGCAGGGGCCGCACCAGGGTGCCCAGTAATCCACCAGGACCGGCAGGCCATCGCCCCGCGTCACCTTGTCGTGGGTGGTGGCGTCCAGTTCCGCCACACTGCCATCCAGCAGCACGTCACCGCAGGACCCGCATTTCGGCGCGTCGCCCAAGCGAGCGGTCGGTACGCGGTTTGCCTGACCGCAGGTGGCACAGGTCAGCTTGACGGCATCGGCGACGGGCATGGAGACACCTCACATCTAGCAAAGCCTGAAGATGTGGTGCGCGCGGCTGCAGCGCAAGGCGGGATCAGAGAAAATCCTCTTCCTCGCCCGTCACGTCGATGCCCAAAGCCTCAAGCCCGCCTTCCAGGTTCTCGGCCAGATGCGGCATTCCCATCAGGTAGTCGGCGGTTGGCGTGGTGGCCTCGGCCGTCGCGGTTGCCAGCGCCTCGTCGAAATCCTCGGGTTCGAAAGCCCCGCGTCCGACCCAGGCCACGGCGGTGAGCTGAGCCTTCTCGTCGTCGTTCAGGCCGTCGATGAACGCGTGCAGTTCGGCATCGCCTGCCCCGGCCTCGCGGGCCAGGTAGATCACATGCACCACCTTCTGCGGGTTTATCTCTAGCATGGCAGCCCTCCCCTTTTGCGCATGGTCGCGCATGGCGGGGCTTCGCGCAAGCGGTCAGCCAAGCAGCCAGACCGTCCCGCCATGCGCCACGGCCCCGGCCAGCGTGGCCAGCACGACAGAACGGCGGGCGGCCCAGGTGACGAGGACCGCCGCGGTGCCGGTCAGGATCGGGGCAAGGCGGGCAAGGTCCGGGGTCAGCGCGGGCAGGATCGAGGCGACAAAGAGGGTGGCGATGGCGGCAGGTCCGGTGGCCGACAGAAACCTGCCCAGCCAGCCGCCCGCTGCCATGCGGTCCATGTGCAGCAGGATCGGCAGGGACCGGAAGGCCCAGTTGGCGGCTCCGGCCATCAGGGCGACGGTCAGGAGTTCCCAGTTCATCGCCGCGCCAGCCCTGTGACAGCGCCTGACACCATTCCCAGCAGAATGCCGCTTGTCGCGCCAAGCATCAGCGTTGCCGCCACGGTCACCAGGCCTGCAACCGCGATCACCGGAACCTGCGGGCGGCTGATGATCGACAGCAGAAGCGCCAGGAACAGCGCCGGCAGCATGAAGCCAAGGCCTGCGTTCAGCGCGGGCCAGCCCTCCAGTGCACCGCCCCCCGCATAGGCCCCCACGACCGTACCCGTAACCCAGCTGGCATAGGCCCCAAGCCCAAGGCCAAACATGTACGGCTCGGAAAACCTGTGTCCCCGTGCCAGCGCGCCCAGGGCTTGGCCGAACACCTCGTCCGTCAGGCCCCAGGCCCATGCCCAGGCGTGGCGGCGGCCAGCGCCCGAACCTGCCTCGCGCATCAGGGCGGGGCCGTAGAGCATGTGCCGCAGGTTCATCGCGATCAGCGTGAAGCCGGCCACCAGCACGGGCGCGCCCGAGGAGAGCAATGCCAGCGCCAGGAACTGCGAAGCGCCGGCATAGACGACCAGCGACAGCGCGAAGGCCTCCAGCCCGGTGGACCCGGCGCGGGTGGCGGCGACCCCGAAGGAAAAGGAGATGGGGAAATAGCCCAGGACGATCGGCAGGCTGGCGATCAGGCCGTCAAGGAAAGGCGGGCGCGTGCGGGTCATCGGGCGAAACGGCTATCGTGGCGGCCGGTCGCGGTCAATGCCGCCCGTCCGCTGCGGAAACCCTGACTTGCGCCTCGCCGCCCGTCTCTGCATTCTTGCCCCAGAAACCTCCTCAGGATCCGCCCATGCGCTGCCTTGCCCTTGCGTCCGCCCTTACCTTGGCCCCCCTCGTCCCAGCCTCTGCCCAGGACATGCCAGGCTCTGCGTTCGAGGCGGGCAACTGGGTCGGCGGCGCGATCCCGGATGACCGCGGGGCGTTCTCGCACTGCTACACCTCGGTCGGATACGTGAACGGCCAGACGCTCTGGGTCGGGCTTTACCCCAACGACACGGTGTCCATCCTGTTGTCGCAGCCCGAGGTGCGCTTCGAGCCAGGCCAGAAGTTCGAGCTTTGGGTGATGATGGAAACCGGCCTGCCCGCCATCGGCGACGGCGAGGCCTGGGACGAAAGCTTTGCCGGCATCACCTATGACGGCATCCAGCCGACCGTCGACTTCCTTCTCAGCGGTCGCTACCTGCGGATGCTGGGCATGGGCATCGACGACGGCTTCGACATCGACGGAATTGCCCCGGCGCTGGAACTTGCGCAGGACTGTCTGGCCCGGCAATCCGGGGCGGGTGGCAAGGTCCTCGGGGTGCCGGACCTGTCAAAGCCCAAGACCAGCGGCGTCGGCTCGGGCGGAGGACTTGGCACCCGGCCGGGCGGAGCGCTCGGGACGCCCGCGCCAAAGCCGCAGCCCTGACGCAACGGCCCCCAGGTTTCCCCGGGGGCCAAATTTCTTAAGCAAGAAATTTGTCAAAATCCTTGCTCAAGGATTTTGGCTCCTCACTCCGCCGCTTCGGCATAGCTTTCCACCGGCGGGCAGGTGCAGATCAGGTTGCGGTCGCCAAAGACGTTGTCGACCCGTCCCACCGGCGGCCAGTACTTGTCGACCCGGAACGACCCCGGCGGGAAGCAGCCCGTCTCGCGGCTGTATTTCCGGTCCCAGTCGCCGACCAGCGCCGCCACAGTGTGCGGAGCAAAGCGCAGCGGGCTTTCCTCGGCCGCGATCTCGCCCTTCTCCACCGCGCGGATCTCCTCGCGGATCGACAAAAGCGCCGTGATGAAACGGTCGATCTCGGCCTTGGTTTCGGACTCGGTCAGGACATCGTCGGCGCGTGGAAACCATTGTCGATCAGACGCTTGGCGATGTCGTCGACCGTGACGCCCACCTCGGCAAAGGGCCGGGTGTCCAGGATGCACTCATGCGCGACCCGGCCCTTGTTGCCCATGAAGAGGATCGGATAGCTGCCCGCCAGCCGCGCCGCGATGTAGTTGGCGTTCAGGATCGCAACCCGCGTTGCCTGCGTCAGGCCCGGCCCCCCCATCATCAGGCAGTAGGCCCAGCTGATCAGGAGGATGCTTGCCGACCCATAAGGCGCCGCCGAAACCGCGCCGTCGCCCCCGGTCTCGGGATGCCCCGGCAGATGCGGCGCCAGGTGAGCCTTCACACCAATCGGCCCCATGCCCGGCCCACCGCCGCCATGCGGGATGGCGAAGGTCTTGTGCAGGTTCAGGTGGCTGACGTCGCCGCCAATCTCGCCCGGCTTCACCAGCCCGACCAGCGCGTTCATGTTCGCGCCGTCGATGTAGACCTGCCCGCCGTGGTCATGGGTGATCTGGCAGATCGGAACACCCCATGCGTGGACGGATAGGTGATCATGCAGGCCGCCAGCTTGGTCCCCGCCGCCACGGCCTTGGCGCGGAAGTCCTCGACATCCACGTCCCCGTTGGGCGAAGCCTTGACCACCACCACCTCCATCCCCGCCATCTGTGCCGAGGCCGGGTTGGTACCATGCGCGCTGGTCGGGATCAGGCAGACCGTCCGCTGGGTATCGCCCCGGGCGCGGTGATAGGCGAGGATGGTCAGTAGCCCCGCATATTCCCCTTGCGCGCCCGAGTTCGGCTGCATCGACATCGCGTCATAGCCGGTGATCTCGCACAGCTTGGCGGAAAGGTCGCTGATCGCCTCATGATACCCTGCCGCCTGATCGCGCGGCACGAAGGGGTGAAGGCTCCCAAATTCCGGCCAGGTGATCGGCATCATCTCCGCCGCCGCGTTCAGCTTCATCGTGCAGGACCCCAAGGGGATCATCGCCCGGTCCA
>LNFM01018851.1_pt1 | contig 16185 bp, 18 predicted proteins | sample 596031 | NCBI WGS metagenome assembly LNFM01 (sample SAMN04254537, study PRJNA301005) | activated carbon metagenome | isolation source: dual media filters at the Ann Arbor, Michigan drinking water treatment plant | place: USA: Ann Arbor
GGAATATCGGACAGGATAGGGTTGCCGCCATATTCAAGGACTTGCCAGGCGCGCATAATTGTCCCCTTTGGCCCCCCGTTGTTTCTACTACCTACAGTGTAAGGGTTTTATCCGGTGTACAGTTTCTTGCAATGGAATGATCAAGTTTTTCGCAAAATGCAATGAGCGCCCAAGCGCGTATGCAAAATGCAACGCGAAATGCGATACCACTATAGGGCGAGTGCTGATTCGGCTCTGCTGCTCTTGCGGGCAGGTAAGGACAACCGCACCGTGTGTTATACGCTTGTGCAATTGGACATATCCAAAAGGACAGGTTTTGGCTCGCGGCAGATTTTTTTCGTTAACTTCTTCCATCCGGCCAATCTTGGCACGATATTTGCTTATACAACACCGAGGGGAACGGACACACGTTTTTGGAGTATAGAATGAAGCATCCCGTAGACGCCCATGTAGGCAAGCGCATCCGTCACCGTCGTTGGATGGTGGGCATGACCCAGCAGCAGCTGGCTGACAAGGTAGGTATCAAGTTCCAGCAGATCCAGAAGTATGAGACCGGCATGAACCGTGTCAGCGCCTCCCGCCTGTGGGACGTGGCCGACGCACTGGGCGTGCAGATCTCGTTCTTCTTCGAAGGCCTGGGTGACGGTCAGGTCGCCGCTGGTTACGCATATGGCGACATGATGTCCGACAAGGAAGCTCTGGAGCTGGTCCGCTCGTACTACGCGATCCCGGAGGCACAGCGCCGCCGTCTGTTCGATCTGGCCCGGGTTCTATCCGAAGCGGCCTGAAAGGTGCCTTGACCTCGTCCCCTTGGGCGTTTAGCGCGCCCGGGGACGGACCCCTCTATTGCGGTCCGGCAGGCCATGAGGGACAGGATGCGGGTTTCCACGGGTTTGGCGTCCGAGCTTATCGCAACGGCGCATGAATTGGCGGATGTGGCGCGGGTCGCCACGTTGTCGTACTTCCGGACGCGGGATCTCGCGGCCGAAACCAAGGAAACCGAACGCTTCGACCCGGTGACAGCCGCCGACCGCTTGTCCGAAGAACGCATGCGCGAAGTCCTTGCCCGGCGCCGTCCCCAGGACGGTATCCTGGGCGAGGAGTTCGGCGCGCGCGCAGGAACGTCGGGCCTCACCTGGGTCCTGGACCCCATCGACGGCACGCGAGGCTATCTTTCCGGCACACCGACTTGGGGCGTGCTGATCTCGGTCCGCGATGCCCAGGGCGTGCTTTATGGCATCATCGACCAGCCCTATATCCGTGAACGGTTCGAGGGCGGCCTGGGCCGCTCTCTGGTGAACGGGCCGATGGGCGAGGCTGTGCTGTCGGTACGCGCGCCACGGCCGTTGTCGCAGGCGATCCTGTTTTCCACCTTCCCCGAGGTCGGCACCCCTGCAGAAGGCGCGGCCTTCCGGCGTGTGGCGGCGGGGGCAAAGCTGGTGCGTTACGGGACCGACTGCTACGCCTATGCGCTGGTGGCGGCGGGCCAAATCGACCTGGTGATCGAGGCGGGGTTGCAGGCATATGACGTGCAGGCCCCCATCGCGGTGATCGAGGCTGCGGGCGGCATCGTGACCGATTGGCAGGGACGCCCGGCGCTTGAAGGTGGGCAGATCGTTGCAGCATCCTGCCGGGAACTGCATGCCGAAGCGATGGCGCTCTTGAACGGCTGAGGCCGCTTTCCGAGGGAACCCGACCCCGTTATACTGCCGTCGCCGCGCGTGTCCTTCTCCCTTCTGACGGGCGGTCTCCGGGCATGGTGCCGGGCCGAAGGGTGCAAAGGTGCACCCATGTCCGATACCCTGATCCGCAATGCCGATGTCGTGGTCACGATGAACGCCCGCCGCGCCGAGATTGCGCGGGGTGATGTCTATATCAGGGACGGGGTGATCCTTGCCGTCGGGACCGGCCTAGCCGCCGCCGAGGCCGAGGTGATCGACGCGACCGGCTGCGTGGTGACTCCGGGGTTGGTGAACACGCACCATCACCTCTACCAGACCCTGACCCGCGCGGTGCCGGGCGGGCAGGATGCACTGCTGTTTGGCTGGCTGAAGACGCTCTATCCGATCTGGTCGCGCTTCGGACCCGAGGAGATATTCACTTCGGCCCAGGTCGGGTTGGCCGAACTGGCGCTGTCGGGCTGCACGATGACGTCGGACCACCTCTATCTTTACCCCAACGGCGCGCGGCTGGATGACACCATCGCGGCCGCCGGTGAGGTTGGCCTGCGCTTTCATCCGACGCGGGGGGCGATGAGCATCGGCGAAAGCGCCGGAGGTTTGCCGCCTGACAGCCTGGTCGAGAAAGAGGCGGCGATTCTCGAGGACATGATCCGTGTGGTCGATCGTTTCCACGATCCGAAGCCCGGGGCGATGGTGCGGGTAGGGCTGGCGCCCTGCTCGCCCTTCTCGGTCAGCCGCGAGCTGATGCGGGATGCCGCCCTGTTGGCGCGCGACAAGCGGGTCATGCTGCACACCCATCTGGCCGAGAATGACGAAGACGTCGCCTATTCCCTGGCGCAGTTCGGCTGTCGCCCCGGACAGTATGCCGAGGACCTGGGCTGGACGGGACCTGATGTCTGGCATGCGCACAGCGTGAAGCTGGATAGTTCGGAAATTGACCTTTTTAGCCGGACACGGACCGGTGTCTCCCATTGCCCATGTTCGAATTGTAGACTCGGTTCCGGGATCGCTCCGGTGCGGGCGATGCGGGACGCCGGGGTTCCGGTGGGGCTTGGGGTGGATGGTTCGGCCTCCAACGACGCCGGCAACCTGGTCGCCGAAGCGCGGATGGCGCTGCTTCTTCAACGTGTGGCGCGGGGGGCCGATGCGATGAGCGCGCGGGAAGTGCTGGAGATCGCGACCCTGGGCGGAGCGCAGGTCCTGGGCCGCGACGACCTGGGGTCAATCATGCCGGGCAAGCGGGCGGACCTCGCGATCTGGGATATGCGCGGCGTCGAGGTGGCGGGAAGCTGGGACCCGGTGGCGTCCCTGGTGCTGTGCGGGCCGACGCGTGTGCGTGGCCTGATCGTCGAGGGGCGGCAGGTAGTGCGCGACGGCCAGATGACAACGCTGGACCTGCCTCTGGTTCTGGAGCGCCAGCGCCGCCTTGCCCTGGCGCTGGCCGGGTAGCGTCGGGTTTTCCCCGCCCTTCCGCCGCGCGTGGAACGGCGGCACGGTCGGGGCATCCCGGATGCAGAGACTTCGATGCGCCTGGCCGTCCTGACGCTGTCCCTTGCTTTGACCCTGCCGGCTAATGGGCTTCTGTACCCGCGCCGAGTAAGGTAGAAGGCGGGCAGGGAGACCCGTCATGGACCACAATTTCGAAACCCAGCGTCGCGAGACCTACGATACCTTCCGGCAGTCGAAGGGGATCAGCCTGCCGAAGACGGCGGTGGTGGAGTATTCCTTCTTCATCGAGGAGACGGATGCCTCGTGGCCGGCCTTGGAGCGGGCCTTGCGGATGGAGGGGTTCCAGACCCGGCGGTTGAAGGACGGCGAGACGCTGGTCGCGTCGATCGGACCGATTCCGGTCACCGCCGAGGAGATCTGGAAGTACGAGCGGATCTCGACGACGGTCGCATTGAAGCACGACTTCTACCCCGACGGCTGGGAGTTGGCCGAGTAACCGCCCGCGCGTGGCACGCATCTTGGTCTGTTTGAAATCAACAGGTTGGCCGCGGGCGTTAGGCTGGGGTTAACCTTTGCGATGGGTGCGTTCAGGGCCGTCCCCGCTTCGCGAAGGGCGCGCGGATCTGGCGCGACAAGCTGCCCGGTGGTCCGCGGGTGGGCGTGGTCATCATATTGAGCGCCTTCGGCGCGCGCCTTTTGTCTCGCCTCTGAGCCTGCGGCTCAACCGGCTCGGAGGTGCCTCCGGCGGGGATATTTGGATCCAGGTGAAAGGGCTTGCGGTCAGCCTGGCAGTCGCTTGCCCCCCACCCAGACTTCGGCCACGGCGCGGTCGTCGCCCATCATGATGGTGGGGAAAAGCTCTTGCCAGAGGTCTTCGGCCCGGCGGGTGGCCTGTTCGATGGCGGGGGTGGAGGCGAGGTCGATGACGACGAGGTCGGCTTCCAGTCCCGTGACAAGGTTGCCGATCCTGTCTTCGCAGTGCAGCGCGCGGGCGGACCCTTGCGTGGCAAGCCACCAGAGCTGCGCGGGATGGAGCGACTGGCCGCGCAGCTGGGCGACCTCATAGGCGGCGGCCATCGTGTGCAGCATCGAGAAGTTGGAGCCGCCGCCCGTGTCGGTGGCCAGACCGACGCGGAGGCTATTCGCGAGGGTCATGTCGAAGAGGCCGGAGCCGATGAAGGTATTCGAGGTCGGACAGTGGACGAGGGAGGCCCCGGTCTCGATCAGGCGGGCACGCTCGCGGTCGGTCAGGTGGATGGCGTGGCCGTAGACGGCACCTTCGCGGAGGAGGCCCTGGGCTTCGTAGGTGTCGAGGTAGTCGCGGGACTGGGGGAACAGGTCCTTCACCCAGGCAATCTCGTCGGTCTGTTCGGAGAGGTGGGTCTGCATCAGGCAGTCGGGGTATTCGCGCCAGAGGGCGCCGAGGGCCTGAAGCTGTTCGGGAGTGGATGTCGGCGAGAAACGCGGGGTGATGACATAGGAAAGGCGGTCCCGACCGTGCCACTTTTCCAAAAGCGCCTTGCTGTCGTCGTAGGCTGACCGGGCCGTATCGCGGAGGCCTTCCGGGGCATTGCGGTCCATGCAGGTCTTGCCGGCGAAAAGACGCATCCCGCGGGTCTGGGCGGCGGTGAAGATGGCGTCCACGCTGGCGGGATGGATCGTCGCGTAGGTGGAGACGGTGGTGGTGCCGCGGGCGAGAACGAGGTCGAGGTAGCGGTTCGCGATCTCGGCCGCGTAGGCGGGATCACTGAAGCGCATTTCCTCGGGGAAGGTATAGCTGTTCAGCCAGTCGATCAGCCGCTTGCCCCAGGAGGCGATGATGGCGGTCTGGGGGTAGTGGACGTGGGCGTCGATGAAGCCGGCGGAGATGAGTTTTGCGCCGTGGTCGTGGATGCGCGCCTGCGGGTAGCGGGCGCGAAGATCGCCAGCCTCTCCAACGGCGGTGATGTGGGAGCCGTCGATGGCGACGGCGCCCTGGGTGAGGACGCGGGCGGCGGAAAGCCCTGCGGCGAACGGGTCGCCCGCGTAGCTTAGCACCTGGCCCAGGATCAGTTCGGTCATGCGGCATCCCCCCAACGCGGGCAGCGTAAAGGGTTTCCCGCCCGTGGTAAATTTTTCAGCTTCAGAACACGGCTTGAAACTGTTTCGCAAAAGCGCGAAGGCGCGGGGGTGGGGCAACGGCCTTTGCGGTTGTCCCGCAAGCGGCCTAAGGTCGGCAGCAGGCAGGGAGGCGCGCATGGCGGAAATCATGGTCAGGACAACGCCAGAACTGCACGCCGCACTGATGGAAGCGGCGATCGATGCTGCGCGCGCAGGTGACACGGCGCGGGTGGAGGCGTTGCTGCAGCCAGTCCACCCGGCGGATGTGGCCGACCTTCTGGAACAGGTCAGCGATTCCGACCGTGAAGCGCTTCTTGCGATGGGCTCGGCGGTCATCGATGGCGAGGTGCTGTCGGAAATCAGCGATGCGATCCGCGAAGAGGTTCTGGATGCGCTGCCGGATCATGTGGTTGCGGAGGCGCTGAGCGAGCTGGACTCGGACGACCTTGTCGACATCGTCGAGGATCTGGAAGCTGCCGACCAGGGCCGCCTTCTGGGGGCGATGCTGGCCGCCGACCGGGTGGCGGTGGAACAGGCGCTGGCCTGGCCGGAACATTCCGCCGGGCGTCTGATGCAGCGCGAGCTGGTGGTGGCGCCGGAGCACTGGACTGTCGGCGAAGCCATTGATTTCCTGCGGGGTGCAGAGCATCTGCCGGACCAGTTCTACCATGTGATCCTGGTTGATCCGCGGATGACTCCGGTGGGCTATGCGACCCTGGGACGGGTCTTGTCGTCCGGCCGGGATGTGGCGCTGAAGGCGATCACCGAGGACAGTTTCCGCACCGTGGCGGCGACGGATGAAGAGGCGGACGTCGCCTATATCTTCAACCAGTATCACCTGATTTCCTGCCCGGTGGTGGACGGCTCGGGTCGGCTGGTGGGCGTGATCACCATCGACGACGCGATGAACGTGCTGGACGAGGAGCACGAGGAGGACATGCTGCGTCTGGCGGGCGTGGGCGACGAGGCCGATGTCAGCGACGGGCCGATCGACACGGTGAGGCAGCGGCTGCCCTGGCTGGTGATCAACCTTTTCACGGCGTCCTTGTCGGCGCTGGTCATCAGCCGGTTCGAGGCGACGATCACGCAGATCGTGGCTTTGGCGGCGCTGATGCCGATCGTGGCGTCCACGGGCGGGATCGCGGGGACGCAGTCCCTGGCGGTGGCGGTCCGGGCGCTGGCGACGCGGGACCTGACGCGGGCCAACGCGGGGCGGGTGGTGCGGCGCGAATTGCTTGCCGGGGTGATGAACGGGGTCAGCCTGGCGCTGATCCTGGGGGTGGCGGGGGTGCTGATCTTCGGTGACTGGCACCTGGGCCTGGTGCTGGGGCTGGCGATGGTCGTGAACCAGATCGTGGCCGCGCTGGGCGGTGTGCTGGTGCCGCTGACGCTGGAGCGGATGGGGCTGGACCCGGCTTTGGCGAGCGGGACTTTCGTGACGACCCTTACGGATGTGATGGGGTTCTTTGCCTTTCTGGGGCTGGCGACGGTGATGCTGACATGAACGATATCAAGACTTTGGCGCGGGCACAGGCCTTCGCGCGACGGGCCGAGGCTTTTGCGGCGGGGCAGGGGCAGGCGGCGGAGATCCTGGCGGATTATCTCGCGAGCCAGCGGGGGCGCGTGCTGGCGGGCTACATGCCGATGCGGTCGGAGGTCGATCCCTTGCCCGCGATGGCGGCGCATCAGGGGCCCGTGGGGGTGCCGGTGATCGTGGCCAAGGCCGCGCCGCTGCGGTTCAGGGAGTGGTCGCCGGGGTGCCGACTGGTGGAGGGTGCGTTCAAGGCGCTGGTGCCGGAGGAGGGGGCCTGGGTCGAGCCCGAGGTGCTGATCGTGCCGATGCTGGCCTACGACGCGCGGGGCTACCGGCTGGGCTATGGCGGGGGGTTCTACGACCGGACGCTGGAGCTTCTGCGGGCGCGGGGGCCGGTGCTGGCGGTGGGGTTTGCCTTCTCGGCGCAGGAGGTGGACGCGGTGCCGACGGACGCGTTCGACCAGCGGCTGGATGCGGTGGTCACGGAAAAGGGCGTCACGGTTTTCGCGTGACGCCCGAAATTCGCAAGGAATTCGGCCTTTGGATCAGTGGTCGATTTCTTCCTGCCGGACGAACATGTTGCTCCAGGCACGGTCGATAAGCTCGGGCGTCATCTGGTAGGGAATGTTCTCGAAGTCGCAGACGGCGATCATCTGGTCGATCAGGTAGACCGGCTGATAGTTCGCGTAGTTGTTGGCGATGGTCGGGAACTTGACCTTCATCAGGTGCATGAGCGCGGTTTCGTCCAGCGGCATCTTCTTCTTGCGGGCGACCATCGCGAAGATCTTCAGGAAGTTTTCCTGGCTGGGGCCGTCGATCTTGATCTTGAAGAAGATACGCCGCAGGGCCGCGCCGTCGAAGATCTGGTTCGGGTGGAAGTTGGTCGAGAAGATGACCAGCGCAGGGCAAGGATGTCGCGGCTTTCTTCCAGCGGCACGATCCAGCGGTTGACGATCTTCTGCGGCGGTTCGGCCTGACGGCCAAGGTCGTCGATGATGAAGATGCCGCCGGTGGCCTTCAGCTGGAGGGGAGCCTGGTAGGTGCGGGACGTGGGGTTGTAGTTCAGATCCAGCATGTCAAGGCTGAGTTCACCGCCGGTGATCACCGAGGGACGCTCGCAGAAGACGTAGCGGTTGTCGAAGCGGTTCGAGGTGCGGCGGAGCGAGTTCGGGTCGTCCACGGCGGATTCAGCGGCCGAATGCACGATGGGGTCGTAGACGCTGATGATCTGGCCGGAATACTCGATCGCGCGGGGGACGTAGACCTTGTCGCCAAGGGCCGCGCGGATACCGTGGCTGATCGAGGATTTACCGTTGCCGGGCGGGCCGTAGAGAAGGATCGAACGGCCCGAGGTCACGGCGGGGCCGAGGTTGTCGATCAGGTCCGGGGGCAGGATCAGGTGGCCCATCCCGGACATCAGCTGTTCGCGGTTCAGCCGGATGTCGCGCACGGATTGGCGCTTGATCTGCACCGAATACTGGTCCAGCGGCACCGGCATTGCGCCGTAGTATTCCGACTGCGACAGCGCGTCCAAGGCGCGCGCCTTGCCGGCGTCGGTCAGCTCGTATCCCATCTCGCCGCCAGAGGTGGCGTGCATGGTGCCGGTGGCGGTCAGAAGCTTCTGGGTCCGGGCAAGGTCTACGAGTTCCTGCGTCAGCGGGACCGGCATGCTGATCGCCTTTGAAAGCGCCGTGACCTGATCCTGGTTGGTGCGGAACATCGTCTTCAGCAGGATGTCCCGCATCATGACGGTGGACAGCCCCGTATCGGCGAGCGAACGGGGCGAGGGCGGCGGTTGGACGCCGGACACCGGTGCTTCAGCGTTCATAGGTCAAGCTCCGTGGACAATCGTAGCAAACTGCTTCGATTTGAGTCGTAAACGTAACTTGTGTCAGCCCTGTGGCCAGATGGCGGCAAGAAGGTAGAAGACCACGATGCAGGACAGCGCCAGGCCGAAGGGGAAGAAGCGCTTCCGGTTCCAGCTTTCCCAATCGGGCGTCGCGTTGCGGACGAAGGAGAGGCTGCGCAGAATGCGGTGCAGGAGCAGCGACCCGATCATCGAGACGAAGGTGATCAAGAGGATTTCGCCGATGTTGCCACCAACGAAAAGGCCCGCCATCGCGGCGCTGTACTTGGCATCGCCGGCGCCAAAGGTGCCGGTCAGGTAAAGCAGGAAACCCGCCACGAAGACCACGGCCATGATGGCAAAGCCCCAGAGCCAGGATTCCCAAGGCACCAGATACCAGCCGACGAGCGGCCAGATCGCAGCCATCGCCAGGACGGCCGTGTTCGGAATCTTCATCCGCTTCAAGTCGGAGGCGGCGGCCCAGATCGCAATCGGCAGAACCGGGACGAGAAGGATCAGTGCATCACTGGGTTCAAGCATTTACATCTTCACATTGGCATCAAGTGCTTCAAGGCTGCGGACGGCAGCTTCGAAATGCTTGGGATGGGTTTCGACTGCCTGGTTCAGGAGACCCTTGCCGACCGAGACGTCCCCCTGCTTGATCGCCGCAAGGCCCATCGAATACAGGAGCTCGGCGCGTTCGGTCTGGGTCATTCGAACGACGGGGAGGTCATACTTGCGCTGTGCCGCACGGGCGAGCACGAGGTTGTTCTTGGCGGTGAAAAGCGCGGGATCGTAGGTCAGCGCTTCCATGAACAGCTTTTCCGCACCGGAATGTTCGCCGCGCGTCAGCTTGGAGAAGCCCCAGTTGTTCAGAACCCCGGCTGGCTTGGTGGTCAGGCCGGCTGCGATTTCGTAGAAGCTGTCGGCCTTCTTCCAGTTCTTGTCACTGTCGGCCACCATCGCTTCCAGCCGGTAGCGGTCGAAGCTTTCGTGCGTGGGCGGGATCAGGTTCAGCTCGGCCTTGGCTTCGGGCCACTGGTTCGAGCGGATCAGCGCATCGGCCAGCATGACGCGGTCTTCCGGGGTGGCGTCGGTATGGGCGACCGCACTGCGCCAAACCTGGGCGGCTTCGGTCGGCTTCTGCGCCCGCACCAGCGACCGCGCCAGACCGCGCATCACGTCGATGCGGTCGGGGTTCTCTTCGAGGGTACGAGTGAAGTAGCTGACCGCTTCGTTCGGGTCGGCGACGGTCAGCATGACGTCGTTGAGATTGGTCTCGTCGATGACGTTGACGTCCTTGAGAGCCCGCTGCACCTGTGCGTCAGAGTCTTTCTGACAGGCAGACAGGGCAACCGTGCCGCCAAGGCACAGCAATGCAAAAACCGGATGGCGCATGTTAAGCGTCCTTTTTTGTTGACTGCTCAGAGCACCGCCTAGAGATCGGACAGGAGTACGAATTTGCCTTTTTCCTGCCGGACCAGACGGAACCCGCCTTTTTCTTCTTCTTGTTCGGGATCATACACACTCGCTTCACTCCGGGCGATAGCGAGCATCAGATTTTCGCGGATCGAGTCCGTTTCGCCACTATCCAGCGCGAAGGCTTTCTGGAACAGCACCCGGGCTTCGCCGGTCTTGTCCTGCTCCATCATGACGACACCAAGATTGTTGATCGCCGGGACGAAGTTCGGATCCAGCTCGAGCGCGCGGTTCAGAATCTTCTCGGCCTGGCCCAGGCGCCCGAGCGCAAGATTGGCCGACCCGATCGAGGACAGCACATCGGCGCTGATACCCGTTTCACCGGCACCGCGCAGATAGGCCTTGAGGGCGAGTTCGTGTTCGCCGGCTTCCATCAGACGATGGCCCACGGTCATGCCATCGACCGCGTCACCGCGGGCATCTATGCCAAAAGGACTGTTTCTGGAAACGCCACCGGCCGGCGTACAGCCGGCCAGCAACAGGGCGCAGACGGTCAGTATGGCCGCGTGGCGCAAATCGTTTCCCGTTTTAGAGGCTGCCCGCAAGCTCGCCCATCATTGTCACCATTCCGTAGACGGAAGGCCCGATGAGAATGACCAGAAGGGGCGGAACTGTAAACAGCATTGTGCCAAGCGTCAGTTTCGTCGGCAACATGTTGGCTTTCTCTTCCGCCCGCATGATGCGCTTGTCCCGCATGTCGGCGGAATAGACCCGCAGCGCATCGGCGACCGAGGTACCGAAAGTGGCGGACTGGATGATCGTGGTCACGAAAGAGGCGACGTCGGGGATGCCCACTCGTTCGGCCATGTCCTTCAGGACCGAGGTCCTCTCTTTGCCCGCCTTGACCTCTTGCGCGATCAGGTCGAATTCGTCGGCCAGCGCGGGGTAGCCAGCGCGGCTTTCCTTGCCGACGCGGATGATCGACTGGTCCAGCGACTGGCCGGCCTCGACGCAGACCAGCATCAGGTCAAGCGCATCGGGGAAGCCCTGGATGATCTCGGTCTTGCGCTTTTCGACTCGCTTGTTCACCCAGTACCGCGGGACATAGTAGCCGATGGCGCAGGGCAGAAGGCTGTGCATCAGAAGGTCCATGCCGGACATTTCCTGCGACATCGACTTGATCAGGGCGACGATCAGACCACCGATCAGGAACAGGATCGCCGTCAGGAACTGGATGGCGTGGAACATCCGCACCGCGTTCTTGCCGGTATAGCCGGCGCGGAGCATGTTCAGCTTTGCGGCCGACAGCTCTTCCTTCTTCTGCGGTTCCAGGAACTGGGCGAACTTTTCCAGCTTGTCGATGCGCTCGACCTTGCGGAGCGCGCGCTTCTTGTCGGCCCCGGCCTTCGGAACCTGATCCTTCAGCTCGCGGAAGCGGTCGCGCTGGCGCTTCATCACCACCGGCAGCGCCAGGAGGATCAGCAGGAGGCCCAGGAGACCCACCGCCAGAAGCGGTGCCATCGGGCCGAAACGCTCGGTCAGTCCGGTCATGAAGTTGGAAAGGAAGTCCATGTTCGACCTACACTTTGATGTTGGTCATCACCTTCATGTAGATGATGTTGATGATGAGGAAGGTGATGACGAAGAGAGCGGCCGGAATGTAGGCGGTGGTTTCCTTGACTTCGTCGTAATAGTCCGGCTGCACCACGTTGATCATGACCAGGGCTGCGATCGGGAAGCCCGACAGGAACATGCCGGACCACTTCGCCTCGGCCGTGATGGCGGCGACGCGGCGGAAGAGCTTGAAGCGGGCACGGACGACCTTGGCGAGACCTTCGAGGATTTCGGCGAGGTTGCCGCCTGATTGCTGCTGGATCGACACGGCGACGGCGAGGAAGCGAAGGTCCTGGCTGTCCATGCGTTCGGCGAAGGCTTTCAGCGATTCCGACACGTCGCGGCCGTAGGCGGCTTCATCGGCGATGACACCGAATTCGGAGCCCAGGGGATCGGGGATTTCCTTGGCGACGATGCCGATGGCGGTCGAGAACGGGTGGCCGACGCGCAAGCTGCGGACCATCAGTTCAATGGAGTCGGGCAACTGCTCTTCCAGAAGGCTCATCCGCTTCTTGGCCGTGCGGTTGACCCAGGTGAAGACGCCGCCGATGCCCATCGCGATACCAAGGGCGACGCGCAGGCCGGTCTCGGCCGCGGTGAAGACCGAAAGCATCAGGAAGGCAAAGACCGAGAGGACTGCCATGAGGCCGATGAGAGCCTGCGGCGAGAACGCGATGTTTGCCCGCTGCGCCTTCTTGGCCAGCATGGAGTAGAGCGGAATGTTCTTCGCGTTCAGGTGCTGGTTCATCTCCTTGCGGAGCTGTTCCAGGACCTGTTCCCCGGCTGTTCAGGCTGATGGATTTACCAAAGACAATCAGATAGATACCGTTGACGATCACGACGACCGCCACGAAGATCATGATATAGATCAGGGGTGCTGCGCTGATTTCCATGGCGGTCAGACAATCGGTTCGTAGATGGAGGCCGGCAGGTCGAAGCCCCACTGACGGAAACGGTCGGAGTATGATGAACGGATGCCGGTCGCGTTGAAACGGCCGATGATCTTGCCCGAAGGCTCGACCCCCAGGCGTTCGAAGCGGAAGACTTCCTGCATCGAGATGACGTCGCCTTCCATGCCGGTGATCTCGGTCACCGAGGTCATGCGACGGGTCCCGTCCTGCAGACGGCTGGCCTGCACGAAGAGGTTGACGGCCGAGGCGATCTGCGACCGCATCGCCTTGAGCGGCATTTCGATGCCGGACATGGCGACCATGTTTTCCAGACGGCTGACGGCGTCGCGCGGGTTGTTCGCGTGGATCGTGGTCATCGAGCCGTCGTGGCCGGTGTTCATGGCCTGGAGCATGTCGATGACCTCTTCACCGCGGGTTTCCCCCACGATGATGCGGTCGGGACGCATACGCAGCGCGTTCCGGAGGCAGTCCCTTTGCGTGACGGCGCCCTTGCCTTCGACGTTGGCCGGGCGGCTTTCCATCCGGCCCACATGGACCTGCTGAAGCTGAAGTTCGGCCGTATCCTCGATCGTGAGGACGCGTTCGTGGTTGTCGATGAAGGAGGACAGCGCGTTGAGCGTGGTCGTCTTACCGGAACCGGTACCGCCCGAAACGATGATGTTCAGACGGCAGGACACGGCGGCCTGGAGGTAGGCGGCCATTTCTTCAGTAAAGGCGCCGAAGCGGACCAGGTCCTCGATCTTCAGCTTGTCCTTCTTGAACTTACGAATGGACACCAGCGAGCCGTCGACCGCGATCGGCGGGATCATGCAGTGCAATAGGGGTTGGATTCGTCGACCCGGCGGCCCACGGCGGAGACGATCTTGTCGATGATGCGCAGAAGGTGGCGTTCGTCGCGGAAGGTGACGTCCGACAGTTCCAGCTTGCCCGCGCGTTCGATGAAGATGCGCTTGGGACCGTTGACGAGAATATCGTTGATCGTCTCGTCCTTGAGCAGAGGCTCCAACGGACCAAGGCCCATGACCTCGTCGTAAAGCTCTTGCGTGAGGGCAAGGCGGTCGTCCTTGTTCAGCGCGACCGACATGTCGTCCAGTGCTTCGGTCGCCAGCGAGCTGATCTCGGTGCGAAGCTGCTGTTCGCTGGCCGATTCCAGTGCCGAGAGGTTGAGATCTTCAAGCAGGCGCTTGTGGATTTCGACCTTGAGTTCGGTCAGGCGCTCCTTGCGCTTCTTTTCCTTGTCGGCGACGATGGCTTCGGCCGGCGGGCGCTGCTGGACGGCGGCCTGAACCGGTGCAGCCCGGGCTGCCGCCGCGGTCGTGGTCGTCGTCGAAGCCGCTGCGGGCGCAGTCCCCATCGTGGGGCGGGCACCGGGCGGCATGTCTTTCTTGAAGCGGCTAAACACTGGTCATTCCCCTTGAATCAGGCCTTGGCGGTTTCAGCGGCTTTGTTCAAATCGTACAAGGACTTGGCAAGCTTTTGCAGTTCCTTGCGCAGCGGGTTCTTCGCGGCGCTTTCGGAGATGGGCAGGCCGTGGTCGTTGGCCTGGGTCACCTGTTCGCCGCCATCCGGAAGCTGGACCTCAATGGTGATGTCCAGGCTTTCCGCCATCCGTTTGACGCGCGCCTTGGCCGACAGATCGGTGAATTTCGGCGCGCGGTTCAACACGTAGCGCACCTTTTCGTGCGGCAGACCTTCGGCTTTGAGCGCGCGGACGAAGCGCAGGATGTTCTGCGCCGAGCGCAGGTCAAGCTCCAGCAGGGCGAAGTAGACGTGGCTGCGGGTCAGGATCGCCTCGGTCCAGGCCACCACCGTCGAGGGCATGTCGACGATGACGAAGTCGAAGTTCGCCTGCGCGGTGTCCAGGATGCGGCCCACGTCTTCGGGCGTGATCATCTCGAGCGGAAGCATGTCGGCAGGCGCGGTGAAGACGTGCAGCTTTTCGTTGAAGGTCAGCATCGACTTCATCAGCGAGTCGGCGTCGACCGAGGCGGTGTCGGTCAGGATTTCCAGCACGGCTTCCTTGCGGGGAAGGTCGAGGTAGGTCGCAACCGAGCCGAACTGAAGGTCCAGATCAATGACGCAGACGCGCATCCCTTCGGAGTCGGGGGTCAGCGCCAGTTCCCAGGCGAGGTTCGCGGCGAAAGTGGTGGCACCGACGCCGCCAGCCATGCCGTGCACCGGCAGGATGACGCCGTTGCGGTCGCCTTTGGCCTTGAAGACCGGGTTGAACAGGCCGGTATCCGGGTCATAGCCATCGGGCATGACCGGGGCGGGCTTGCGCAAACGCTCGATGGCATCGTGCAGCGAGCCTTCGGGAAGCGGGTAGGGCACGAAGTCGTCGGCGCCAAGCTTCAGCATCTGGTGCAGGACGGACGGGCTGACCTGGTTGGCGATGAGCAGAACCTTGATCTTCTTGGCCTTGGCCGCCTTGATCACGTCGTTCATCTTGGACAGTTCGGATTCGTCCTCGCTGTCGACAGCGATGGCGACGAACTGCATCCCGGTGCTGTCCGGCTGCTTGAGGAAGACCAGCGCATCCTCAAAATTGAGGTCGCCCCAGGCTTCGCCCAGCTCTTGCTCCATGTCGTCGATCAGAAGATCGAATCGCTGCACGTCACGCGAAATCGTGCAGGCGAGGATCGGCGCCGGATCGCTTTGTACAGTGGCTTTGCTCGTCATCTCGCGTTGCGTCCTTTCGGTACGGGGTTTTTATTGCATGATTTCCGTGGTTTGACCGGGCGTCCAGCGGGCCGGTGGCACCTGGGGAAATCAGACCCCCAAACTCATCCTATGGTGGGGACCTTGTTCAAGAATGGTGGCGATAATTGGGCTAAAAGAGCCTGTTTCTGGGATTATCACTATTCTGGAAACGAAGAGGCCGGGCGCAAGGCCCGGCCCCTGATTCATGCTGTAGCCGAGGATCAGCCGCCAGCACCTGCGTCAGCGCGTTCGCCAAGATGCTCACGCGTGCCGCTGATGATGTAGTCGCGCCAGATGATCTGGGCGTACTTGCCGTTCAGCACCAGCGGGTGGCTGCCGACGAACCCCGAAACCTCCGTCACGGTGCGGCGGTTGCGCACCTCGGGGTCCTGGGTCTGGATGATCGGCTGCGTTTCGCCGTAGGAAACCACCGCCTCGAGCCGCGACCGGCTGATGCCGAGCGAGCTGAGGTAGCTGACGGCGGCCTGGGCCCGACGGAGGCCGAGACGCTGGTTGTAGCTGTTCGAGCCGACCTTGTCCGTGTGGCCGAAGACGCGGAAGCGAACCTCGGGGAACTGGCGGATGAAGCCGGCTTGCTTGGACAGGATCGCACGGGCTTCGTCCGACAGCTCGGCGCTGTTGAAGGCGAAGTTGATCGTGTCCGGCACCTCGGCGGCAAAGCGTTCGGCCAGTGCCACGGTGTACGAGATTTCACCCGTCTGGATGAGCGTGTTGTTCATCGTGGCGTTGCCGAACTGGCCCTTGTCGACTTCGGAGCCGAGTTCGCGGTCCCAACTGCGGCTGGTATCACCGCAGGAGGCAAGCGCGAGGAGGGCAGAGGCTGCAAGCAGCTTGGGAAGCATGCGGGTCATCTCCTTACTCCATCACATAGCCGTAGGACGAGCTGAAGTCCTGGCCGGCAACTTCGGC
>LNFM01036732.1_pt1 | contig 16182 bp, 18 predicted proteins | sample 596031 | NCBI WGS metagenome assembly LNFM01 (sample SAMN04254537, study PRJNA301005) | activated carbon metagenome | isolation source: dual media filters at the Ann Arbor, Michigan drinking water treatment plant | place: USA: Ann Arbor
CCCCGACCTGGACTCGAACCAGGGACCTGCGGATTAACAGTCCGTCGCTCTACCAACTGAGCTATCAGGGAACAGCCTCGAATTATAGCGTTGATTTTTTCGTTTTTTGGCTTGGGGCCGGACTTGCGAAAAATATCTCGCGCTCAGTCGGACACCGCAGGCGTGACGCCGAGCACCCGGTGCAGTTGCGTGCTGGTGGTCGTGTATTGAAGCATCACCTTCTTGTCAGGGAACACGAAGCGGGCCGCACCGAAGGCCGCGAGCGTGGCTTCGTGAAAGCCCGAAAGGATGAGCTTCTTTTTGCCGGGGTAAGTGTTGATGTCACCCACAGCAAAGATGCCTGGAACGTTGGTGGAAAACTTTTCGGTGTCCACCACCAGTTGTTTGCGTTCGATATCCAGGCCCCATTGGGCAATGGGGCCGAGCTTGGGAGACAGGCCCAGGAAAACCAGCAACACATCGAGCGGCACGGTGTGCGTTTGTGCCTGCGGATCGGTGATGTGCACGGCAGTGAGTCGGTCTCCCCCGGATTCAAAGCCCGTGGGTTGGCCGACCAAGAAGCGCATTTCGTTGCGCTCGCAGAGTTCGCGCATGCGCGCGATGTTTGCGGCTGAGGCCTGAAAGGCATCGCGCCGGTGGATCAGGGTCACGCTCGCGGCCTTGTTCAGCCCTTGCGTGGACAGGGTTGCCGCCCACTCCAAAGCCGTGTCGCCACCGCCAACGATGACGATGTTGCGGCCGGCCCAGGCGTTGGGTGAACTCACCCGGTAGAAAAGTTGTTTCTCGTGGAACGCTTCGATGCCATCGAGCTGGAGGGTGCGCGGCTGGAACGCGCCGACGCCAGCGGCGATGAACAGGGTCCTGGTGAGAAAGCGCGTGCCTCGGGTGGTGCCCACAAAGAAACGCCCATCGTCCTGCTGCTCAACAGCGGTGACCTCCTGACCGAGGTGGAACGTGGCGCCGAAGGGCTCGATCTGTTTGAGCAGGTTGTTGACCAGTTCCTGACCGGTGCAGACCGGAATCGCCGGAATGTCGTAGATGGGTTTGTCGGGGTACAGCTCGGCAGGCTGGCCGCCGGGGAAGGGCAGTGCGTCGATCACGTGGGCCTTGATCTCCAGCAGGCCCAGCTCGAACACCTGAAACAGGCCGACAGGGCCGGCGCCGATGACAACCGCATCGGCTTCAATGGGACCGTCGTGGGCCATGCCGCTCAGCGCAGCAGCTCGGGCAGTTTGCCGGTGCGGTCTTTCCAGTCGTCGGCGTCGGGCAGCGGAGCCTTGCGCTTGGTGATGCTCTTCCAGCCAGGCAACACGGCCAGGTCGGCGTTGAGCTTGGTCATGTGCAACTGGTCCTTGGGCAGATCTTCTTCTGCGTAGATGGCACTCACAGGGCATTCGGGGATGCAGACTGCGCAGTCGATGCACTCGTCGGGATCGATGGTGAGGAAGTTGGGGCCTTCGCGGAAGCAGTCCACAGGGCAGACGTCGACACAGTCGGTGTATTTGCAACGGATGCAGGCTTCGGTGACAACGTGGGTCATGGTGGTCTTGGGAATCGGTGGAAGCCGTGATTTTAGGGTTTCCGGCGAGGGCGTGACACAAGTTAAGGGGATGCGGGTCGCGTGCGCTTTCGCGCGAGGCTCAGTGCACGAGCAAGGCGCCTGCCGTGCGGTGGCTCGCCGTGTCCACCAGCACCAGCGAACCCAAAGCCCGCGATTGCGCAAACGGCAGCGTGACCAGAGGTTCCTGCAACGCCAGTTCGATGTGGCCGATGGCATTGGGCTCCAGCTGGGTCGCGTCTTCTTCGGCCAGGGTGTGGATGTCCAGGCGGTGCACGATGCGCTTGATCCTGGCCTTGACCCAGCGGTGGCCGTGCAGTGCCCAGTAGACGCGACCGGGCACGAGGGTCTCGTCGTCGAGCCAGGCCACGGTCGCACGGATCTCGCGGCTGCCGGGCAACGAGCCGTCGGTATCTTCGGCCAGCAGCCAGTCGCCGCGCGACACATCAACCTCGCGGTCGAGCACGATGCCCGCGCTGTGGCCAGCCAACACCGCTTGTGGTTGGCGCACGTGGTTGAGCACCTGGGCGACCACGGCGGTCTGGCCGTTGGGCATGATGCGCACGCTCTGGCCGACTTGCACGCCACCGGTGGCAACGCGGCCCCAGAACACGCGGCGGCCCTGGGAGGTGTCGGCGGAGCTGCTGAATTTCTCCACCCACTGCACGGCGAATGCAAAGGGCAGTGTGCTGTCGGCTGGCGTGACCGGCAGGACTTCCAGAACCTGCAGCAGCGTGGGACCGCTGTAGCCGCACCAGCCAGCCTGTTCGCTGGCTTCGACCACGTTCCAACCCTTGAGCGCCGAGATGGGCACGACGGCCGTGACGGGAATGCCGGCTTGCGCGGCGAATTCGCGCAGCGCAGATCCGATGTGTTCGAACGCGAGCTTGCTGTCCTCTACCGCGTCGAGCTTGTTGATGGCGAACACCACTGAAGGCACACGCAGCAGCTTGAGCAGCAGGCTGTGGCGGCGGGTCTGGGGCAGCAGTTTGAGGGCAGCATCGGCCCAGGCCAGCTTGGTCGCGTCGACCAGCACCACGGCGGCGTCGGCGCTGGATGCTGCGGTCACCATGTTGCGGGTGTACTGCTCGTGGCCCGGCGCATCGCCAATGATGAACTTCCGCGCCTCGGTGCTGAAATAGCGGTAGGCCACGTCGATGGTGATGCCTTGTTCGCGCTCGGCCGATAGGCCGTCGGTCAGCAGTGCAAGGTCGGTCTGGCCGTGACGCTGCACGCCGGCCAGGTGGTCCTGCAGCACGGCCTTGCTGTCGACCAGCAAACGGCCGATCAAGGTGCTTTTGCCGTCGTCGACGCTGCCGCAGGTGATGAGGCGCAGGGCGGAGCGCGTGTCGATGGGTCCGGTGGCGGTTTGTGGCGCGGTGGCCTGGGGGGCGAGTGTGGTCATGTCAGTGTCCTGGGTCGGTGCGGCTTCAGAAGTAGCCGTCCTTTTTTCGTTTTTCCATCGAGGCGTCCGAGGTCTTGTCGTCCATGCGCGTGGCGCCGCGTTCGCTCACTTCGGCGGCCAGCGTCTCGATCACGATGTCGTCCGCCGTAGCGGCCAGGCTCTCCACCGGGCAGGTGCAGGTGATGTCGCCCACGGTGCGAAAGCGCACGTCTCGCACCTGCACGGATTCGCCGTCGCGCGGCGGCGTGAGCTCGGTCACCGGCACGAGCAGGCCGCGGCGATCCACCACCTCGCGCTGGTGCGTGTAGTAGATCGAGGGCAGGGCGATGTTCTCGCGGGCGATGTACTGCCACACGTCGAGCTCGGTCCAGTTGCTGATCGGGAACACGCGAAAGTGCTCGCCGGGCTGCAAACGGGTGTTGAACAGGGTCCACAGCTCCGGGCGCTGCGCCTTGGGTTGCCACTGGCCGAAGCTGTCGCGGTGGGAAAAGATGCGCTCCTTGGCGCGGGCCTTTTCCTCGTCGCGGCGCGCGCGCGGAACTCTTCAATGGCTTCAAGCAGCGTGACCGACTGGTGCACGTTGCGGCTCTCGCCCGGGTGCGCCAAACGCACGGTGCCCCGCGCCATGGAGTCTTCAACACTGCGCACGATCAGCTCGGCGCCCAGTTCCTTCGCACGCAGGTCGCGGAAGTCGGTGACCTCGGGGAAGTTGTGGCCGGTGTCGATCATCAGCAGCGGGTAGGGTATGCGGCCCGCACCGAAGGCCTTTTCGGCGCACTTGAGCATGACCAGGGAGTCCTTGCCGCCGGAGAACAGCAGCGTGGGGCGCTCGAACGCCGCAGCCACCTCGCGCAGGATGAAGATGGTTTCTTCTTCCAGCGCGTCCAGGTGGGCGTTGCTCAGGTGGTGATCACTTGCGTGTTGCAGGGCGGTCTGGATCACGGCGGTTTCGGTGCGGGCGTTCATGAGGGGGTCCGTTCGATGGAGGACACGAGAGGGGATGTGGCGGACTGCACATGCAGACCACATTCCTTGGCGCTTTCCTGTTCCCACCACCAGCGGCCGGCGCGAAAGTCTTCGCCGACGCTGATGGCGCGTGTACAGGGTGCGCAACCGATGCTGGGGAAAAACTGGTCGTGCAAGGCGTTGTAGTCCAGTCCGTGCAGGCCGACGAAGTGCCACACGTCGCCCCAGGTCCATTCGACGAGGGGGCTGATCTTGACGCGCCCGGTTTCCTGAATGACTTCACCCACCTCGGCGCGTGCGTTGGACTGTTCACGGCGCAGGCCTGTGATCCAGCCGTCGTGCCCCGCGAGCGCGCGGGCGAGCGGCTCCATCTTCCGGATGTCGCAGCAGGCTTTGCGCAGTTCGATGCTCTGGTACATCGCCTCCTCTCCGTTCTTGCGCACGAAGTGGATCACCGACTCCTGTTTGGGGCGAAACACCTGCACGCTGATGCCGTAGCGCCGCTCGATGCGGGGGATCAGGGCGAGCGTCTCGGCGTGCAGCTTGCCGGTCTCGAGCACGAACACGCTGGCATCAATGTCCGCCAGGTGCAGGAGGTGTGTGACCACCATGTCTTCGGCGCCCAGGCTGGAGGCCTGGGTCAGCTTGGGGTGATTGGCGGTGATTTCGCGCAGCAGACCGATGCTGCGCGCGACCTTCGCCGCAAAGTCCGGCGAAGGTTTGTCGTAGAGTGCTAAAGCGGTCATGTGGGCGGCTCTTTTCGCTGTCAGGCGGTGGCGAAATGGGGCGCCGTGTGCACCGCGTCGCCCTGGTAGAAGGTGGGGTAGTGCGCCAGCAGCGCCTGGCCGTGGGCCAGGTTCTGGTCGGCGCGCAGCACAGCTTGGGTAAAGCCGCTGCGTTGCATCTGCACGAGCTGGTCGATCAGCACGTCACCGCTGGCACGGATCTGGCCGGTGAAGCCCAGGCGGCGGCGCAGCAAAAAGGCCTGGCTGAACGCACGGCCGTCGCTGAATTTCGGGAAATTCAGTTCGATCACGGTGATGCCGCTGAGATCGGCGTCGCGCGGATCGGCGTCGTTCGCCAGCGAAAGGCGCTGCACCTCGGCCTCGGTAGGCAAGAAGGCATCGGCGTGGAGGAGTTGCAGGGTCTGGCTCATGGGGTTCCTCAGGCAGTGGCGCGCGCCGTGCTCGTGCGCACCGCGTTGGCGGCGGTCTTGAACGGATCGGCGCCGGTGCGGCGCAGAGTGGTCACGAAGGTTTCGGTGCCGGTGCGCTGGGCGCGGTAGGTGTCGAGCAGGGCTTCGATCACATCGGCCACTTCGCTCGCGGCGAACGAGGGGCCAATCACCTTGCCCGGTGCCGACTCACCCGACAGGCGCGTGCCGTCAGAGCCACCGAGCGTGACCTGGTACCACTCCTGGCCATCCTTGTCGACACCCAGGATGCCGATGTGGCCGCTGTGGTGGTGGCCACAACTGTTGATACAGCCGCTGATGTGCAGGTCGATCTCGCCCAGGTCGTGCAGCTCGTCAAGGTCTTTGTAGCGGCCCAGGATGGCTTGCGCCAACGGCAGCGAACGTGCATTGGCCAGGTCGCAGAAGTCGCCGCCGGGGCAGGCGATCATGTCGGTCAACAGGCCGATGTTGGGCTTGGCCAGACCCAGGCGGCGGGCTTCGCGCCAGAGCTCGGGCAGCTGGTCGCAACGCACCCAGGGCAGCAGCAGGTTTTGTTCGTGCGTCACGCGGGCTTCGCCGGCGGAGAAGCGCTCGGCCAGCTCGGCGGCGCGCTCCAGTTGCTCGGCTGTGGCGTCGCCCGGTGCCTGGCCGAAACGCTTGAACGACAACGTGACCGCGCGCAGGTCGGGGTTCTGGTGCGGCTTCACGTTTTGCGTGAGCCAGCGGCTGAATTCCATGTCGTCTTCGGCCGCGGCCTTGAGGATGTGGGCGATCTTCGCGTCGGCACTTTTGCGGTCGCAGTTGAGCTGCGGTGGCACAAAGAAGGCGCTCACGCGGTCGAGTTCGGTCTGACTGATGGTGTGCGGCGCGCCGTCTTTCTCGATGATGTCGCGGTACTCGGTTTCCACCTGGTCGGTGAACGCCTGGCCCTCGGCCTTGACCAGGATCTTGATGCGGGCCTTGTAGATGTTGTCGCGGCGTCCGAAGCGGTTGTAGGCGCGCACCACGGCTTCGAGGTAGTTCAGGATCTGCTTCCAGGGCAGGAACTCGCGGATCACGCTGCCGATGATGGGCGTGCGGCCCATGCCGCCACCCACGCGCACCTGGAAGCCCAGCTCGCCGTCCACGTTGCGCAGCAGGCGCAGGCCCACATCGTGCCAGGCGGTGGCGGCGCGGTCTTCGCGTGCACCGGTGATGGCCACCTTGAACTTGCCCACTGGCGCATGATTTCAGCGAAAGGCCGCGGGTCGGCGACCTCGTCAACCGCGATGCCGGCCAGCGCATCGGTGGTGATGTTGCGGATGCAGTTGCCGCTGGTCTGGATGCCGTGCATGCCCACGCTGGCCAACAGGTCCATCACGTCGGCCGAGCGGGCCAGCGGAATCCAGTTGTATTGCACGTTCTGGCGCGTGGTGAAGTGGCCGCAGCGGTCGGGCAGGGTGGGCACTTCGGAGAGGCCAGCGTTGGCCTTGGACACGTCGTGCTCTTCCTTGTGGTCGAAGTCGCGCGCGATCTTCGCGAGCACCTTGAGTTGTGCGCTGTTGATCTCGCCATAGGGCACGGCAACGCGCAGCATGGGCGCAAAACGCTGCACGTACCAGCCGTTCTGCAAGCGCAGCGGCTTGAACTCGTCTTCTTTCAACGTGCCGGCCTGCCAGCGGGTGAGCTGGTCGCGGTACTGGTCGGCGCGCAACTGAACGAACTGGCGGTCAAAGTCGGAGTATTGGTACATCGTCGTGGGCGGTGAATGTCAGAGAGTGATCAATTTCAGGCCGGCGTAGGCCAGCAGCACCGAGAGGGCGGAGCGCACCAGCCGCTCGGGCGTGTGGCGCATCAGGCGCGTGCCGAGCCAGATGCCGGGCAGCGAACCTGCGAGCAGCTTGCCCAGCAGCGGCCAGTCCACCGAGCCCATACTGGCGTGACCGAGGCCGGCCACCAGCGTGAGCGGCACGGCGTAGGCGATGTCGGCGGCGACGATGCGAGGCAGCGGCAAGAGCGGGAACAGCAACAACAGCACCGACACGCCGATGGCACCGGCACCCACCGAGGTGAGCGTGACCAGAACACCGATGACCGCGCCGAAGAGCACGGGCAGGCTCCAGTGGCGCGCGTGGGTGGCGTTGTCCAACTGGCCATCTGCCAGGCTGCGAGGCAGTTGTTTGCCGCGTGCGGCCTTGTACAGCATGGCGGCGGCGGTGAGCAGCAAGGCGACACCCAGGGTGCCGGTCATCAGCGACTGCACCATGGGACTGGCGGGGCCGAGCTGGTGCAGGGCGCCCAGCGTGACCAGTGCTGCGGGGATGCTGCCCGCGCACAGCTGGCCCACCACGCGCCAGGGCACAAGCTTCTGGCGCGCCAGGCTGACCGTGCCACCCATCTTGGTAAAGGCTGCGAACAGCAGGTCGGTGCCCACAGCGAGGTAGGGTTTGACGCCGAAAAAGAAGATCAGGATGGGCGTCATGAGCGAACCGCCGCCCACTCCGGTGAGACCCACGATGAGTCCTACGGCGAATCCGGCCAGGATGATGGCGATGTCAGGCATGGGCGCGACTGTACGGAGCCGGGCTTATATCCCAAACGATTTTTTCTTCATGGGGGTATGCCTCAGATGAATATAGAGGTTCTCGCGTGTGGCATGGCACGCCGTGTGGGCTGGGACGACGCACGTGCTGCTCCATCAGCATGCAGTGACGTAACATCGCCGCCATGCAAAAACAGCGTGTTCTCGTCAGCGTGGTGGGCTTCTCAGATGTGGAGCGCCACGCCTTGAACACCGTGTTTCGTCTCTCCCGGACCCGCGATCTCTCCTATGCCCCGTATGCCCCCTTGAGCGCACCCGGTGTGGCGGCGCCCAAAGGTGTGTCGGAGGTGGCCTTGGTGGACGGCGAAAGCGCCGAGGCTATCCTGTCTCACGCCAAGGAAATGCCCACGGGCCAGCGCCTTATCTGGGTCGGCAAGGACGCGCCCGAACACGCCTGGCGCGTGATGGACCGACCGATCGACTGGGCCGCCGTGCTGCACGACCTGGATGCGGTCTACGCGGCCAAACAAGCCGACTCCGGGCTGCTCGATCTGGATGTGACCGCACCGGCGCCGCTGGATCCGGCGTTCGGCGAGGATGTGATCGGGGTGCGACGTGCCCTGGTGGTGGGTGCCGATGAACAGGAACGTACCTATCTGCGCACCCGGCTGGCACTCGCGGGCGTGGCCCAGGTGGACGAGGTGACCACCACGGAAGCGGCGATTTCCATCATTGCCCGCAACGACTACATCTGTGGCGTGTTCAACCTGGACGACCCGCAACTGGATGTCTGGTCGCTGATGCGGCTCTTCTCCGAGCACAACCCCAAGGCGTTGACGCTGGCCACCAGCGAGTTGGCCGGACCTCTGGCTGGCTGGTGGAGCCGCCGGCGCGTCCGGCGCAACGCCCAGCGCGCCGGCATTTCCGCTTTGTTGGCCCGGCCGATTCAGCCCCCCGAAATTTCGGTCTGGCTCAACCTGCTGTAGACAGCGCCTGTGAGCCGCCTTGGCGGCGTGCGTTTTTGACCGCAAACCGCGCAGGGTCCAGCGCCGCCATCAGGGCGGGGTCGACGGGTGAGGACGCTCCATCGATCTGCAGGGCGAGTTGCGCGGCACACCACGGCCCCAGGGTGATGCCGCGTGAACCCAAGGCGCACAGCAGGTGCAGTCCGGGCCAGCGCGGCACATCGGCCAGGGCCACACGTCGACGTTGCGCCCGACCCACCTCCTGCTGCTGGCGCAGAGCCTGCGCATCCGGCGCGGCACCCACCAGCGGCAACCGGTCGAGCGACGCACAGCGCACCTGCGACCAACCCAGCAGCCGCTCTTGCGCCAATGCCGTTCGAAGACCTTCCGCCGCCAGCGGGTGGATCGTCTGCAGGCTGCGGGCGTTGCGTTCGTGAGCCTCGGCCGTGATCTTGGTGTCGGCCGCGCCGCGCTCAAAGGTGGATCCCATGGACCAGATGCTGCCGGGCCATTCGGGCGGCAGTCCCAGATCGCGGTACTGCGGCACAAAGACCCCGTCGTTGCGCTGTGGCCTGGCCGCCAGAGGCTCGCCCTGCTGAGCCCCCAGGCTCATTTGCCCTTTGACCGGGTTCAGCGGCAGATCTTCCTTTGACATCGGACCTGCATGGTTGGCAAGCAGGGCCGAACTGCCCAGCGCAGCGGCCACCACAACGACGGGTGCCTCGCCCACGCAGCGGCCCTGCGCGTCCCAGGCTTGCCAGAGGGTGGGGGAGGTGGGGTCGCCGGTGGCAAGCATGGTCAGGCGTTGCACCGCGGTGTTCCATTGCCGGCTGAGCGCGCCCAAGGCTTGTGCTTCCTGCAGCCAGGCGTGCACCAGAGCGGCGGGACGTACCAGCGTGGCGGGCCAGCGGCCGGGATCGTGTCCGAGGTTGTCCACCTCGCAGGCTTGCCAGCCAGCGCCCCGAGGCACCAGCCGCTGAAGTTCGGCCAGCGTGTGCGCAACGCCGAGCGCCGAGAGCCGGGAGAGTGGAGTGGGGGTGCGCGTGACGTGGGGACTGAGCATGCCCACAGGCAGACCCGAGGCGCGTTGGGCGGGTCCGCCGGCCGCGTCCAGCAGCGTGATGCTCCAGCCGCGCAGCGCCAGGGCCGAAGTGGCAGCCGCACCGGCCAGGCCGGCGCCGATCACCAGCGCATGGCGACGGGCGTCAGGCATGAAATGAGCGAAGGAAAAGCAGGATCAGGCCGCCGGTGGCGGCACATAGCCGGCCGCCGCGTCGGCACCTTCGCCGAAGAAGTGCTTTTCCATCTGGCGGGCGAGGTACTGGCGCGCGCGCGCGTCGGCCAGGTTCAGCCGGTTTTCGTTCAGCAGCATGGTCTGGTGCTTGAGCCAGGCGGCCCAGGCCTCCTTGCTCACGCCTTCATAAATGCGCTTTCCCAGCTCGCCGGGGTAAGGCGGAAAGTCCAGGCCTTCGGCTTCCTTGCCGAGCTTGATGCAGTTGACGGTGCGTGCCATGGGGTGTCCTTGGGTAGGGGTCAGATGATTTGGTTATAGGCTGGCGAAGGCCGGCATGATGCGGGCTTCGTGCGGCAGAGGGCGACTGTAGCAACCTTTGATCGACCGCAATGACTTCAGGGCCTCAGCCCCGGATGATCGATTGCTCGCAAGTCCGTGGTGGACACGCTGCCGCGGCGCCCTTTTTACAATAGTCCCCTTCGCCTTCACAGGACCCCTCATGAGTGCATTTCAGGAAGAGCGCGTGCTCAGCGTTCACCATTGGACCGACCGGTTGTTCAGTTTCACCACCACGCGCGATGCGTCGCTGCGCTTCTCCAACGGTCACTTCACCATGATCGGCCTGCGGGTGGATGGCAAACCGCTGCTGCGCGCCTACAGCATCGTCAGCCCCAATTACGCCGACCACCTCGAGTTCCTGAGCATCAAGGTGCCTGACGGCCCGCTCACCTCGCGCCTGCAGCACATCCAGGTCGGGGACACCATCATCGTGGGCCGCAAGCCCACCGGCACCCTGCTGATCGACTACCTGCTGCCCGGCAAGCGCCTGTACCTGCTGGCCACCGGCACCGGGCTGGCGCCGTTCCTGAGCGTGATTCGCGACCCGGAAACCTACGAGCGTTACGAGCAGGTGGTGCTGATCCATGGCGTGCGCCAGGTAAAGGAGCTGGCCTACCGCGAGTACCTCAGCGACACCCTGACCCACGACGAGTTCCTGGGTGAGATGGTCCAGCAGAAACTGCTGTACTACCCCACGGTCACGCGCGAACCCTTCGTGCACCAGGGCCGCATTCCACAGTTGCTGGCCGAGGGCCAGGTCGCCAAAGACCTGGGCATTCCCATGCTGAACCCGGCGGAAGACCGCATCATGATCTGCGGCAGCCCCGAGATGCTGCGCGACTTGAAGGCGCTGGCCGAGAAGCTGGGCTTTGAAGAAGGCAACACCAGCCGCCCGGGTGCCTTCGTGATCGAGCGTGCGTTTGCCGGAACTTGATCCGCGCTTGTCTGCTCTGTCTCGCAGCTCTCACTCACCACAGGCCTTCTCTTGATCACCACCATCCCGACCGTTCGACCCTCGTTTCTTGAACGTTACCCGCACCAGATCCTGGGTCTGATCGCCCTGGTCTGCGTGGGCATGTTGGCTTTCGGCCTGTACCTGCAGCATGTGGTGGGGCTCGAGCCCTGCCCGATGTGCATCGTGCAGCGTTACGCACTGATGGTTGTGGCTCTGGCTGCAGGCGTCACGGCGTTTCTGCGCAGTGGGCGGGCTTTGTGGGGAGGCGTCGCGGTCATGGCCTTGTTTGCCGTGTTTGGCGCTGGTGTGGCTGCGCGGCAGAGCTGGCTGCAATGGAATCCGCCCGAAATCCTGAGCTGCGGACGCGACTTTTTTGGAATGATCGAGTCGTTCCCGCTCAGGCGCGCCATCCCGATGATCTTCAAGGGCAGCGGTGACTGTTCCAAGATCGACTGGACGTTCCTGGGTCTGTCGATAGCGAACTGGGCTTTCTTGTTTTTCACGGCCGTTGTTGTGCTCGCCGCAGCGCTGTGGCTTCGGCGCTCGGGGCGCTGACCCCTGCCAGGGGCAAGGTCAGAGGATGGCACTCCCGGGGCGCTCGCCGCGTTCGTACACCACATGGGCACGGCCCACAATGAGTGAGTCCAGAGATCCCAGGTTGTCGGGCTCCTTGTTGGCGTAGGGCAGTTTTTGCAGCAGGTAGCGCATGGCGTTCAGCCGCGCGCGCTTCTTGCAATCGCTCTTGATCACGGTCCACGGTGAATCCGCCGTGTCGGTCTCGAAGAACATGGCTTCCTTCGCCTTGGTGTAGTCGTCCCATTTGTCCAGCGACGCCAGGTCGATCGGGCTCAGTTTCCACTGCTTGAGCGGGTGCGCCTTGCGCTCCTTGAAGCGGCGGCGTTGTTCTTGTCGACTGACCGAAAACCAGAACTTGATGAGATGCACGCCGCTGCGCACCAGCTGGCGTTCGAACTGCGGAGCCTGCCGCATGAATTCCTGGTATTCACCCTCGCTGCAGAAGCCCATGACCCGTTCAACCCCGGCGCGGTTGTACCAGCTGCGGTCAAACAGCACGATCTCGCCAGCGGTGGGCAAGTGCTGCACGTAGCGCTGGAAATACCACTGGCCGCGTTCCACTTCGCTGGGTTTCTCCAGAGCCACCACACGGGCACCGCGGGGGTTCAGGTGTTCCATCATGCGTTTGATGGTGCCGCCTTTGCCCGCCGCGTCACGTCCTTCGAACAGAATCACCACGCGCTGACCGGTCTCCTTCACCCAAGCCTGCAACTTGAGCAGTTCGACCTGGAGCAGGTACTTCTGCGACTCGTACACCTGTCGCGACAGCAGGTTTTTGTAGGGATAGGTGCCACTTCTCCAATCCGCAGCCAATGCCTCGTCGGGGTTGACCATGGCCCTGGCTTCGCTGCGCACCGCCTGCGTTTGCTGTCTAAGCAGTCGGCGAATGGCCTTGGCGTCGTCGGGTGCTGCACCTTCCAGAATGGCCCGCAGCGATTCGGCCTTCTCGCGCCGACTGCTTGCGCTGCGCGAGAGTATGTCTTTCACGGTGGCCACCTGGGCCGCCTGGCGGGATGCGACGGCCTGAGAAACGGCGTTCTTGCGGATCTTGTCGGGTTGGCTCGTGCCGCTGGTGTCGCCGAGCGACACACGGCGAGGCCGTTCTGCGGGGGTCTTTGCCAACGCTGGCGGGGCTTTCGCCTTGTTGGCCGACGCTGCCCGGCGTGGGGCACCCGGCAGCGGTTTTTCAGAGCGCGGACTGCCCGGTTTGGCCGAAGCCTTGGCAATGGAAGAGGCGGCCTTGGTCACTGCCGTGGCGCGGATCGCTGTTTTCGTCATGGGATGTCATCTGTTTGTCACGCAATGCACCAGTATCGAAATTGAGCGGCGCAAGCGGTTGACTTGCGTCAAGTCAGCCCCGAAAGGGGCGAACAGGTGTGTGCCTGTCTACGACAGTTTTTTCACCAGCACCTGACTCTTGCGGTCCCAGTTGTACTTGCGCTTGCGGGCCTCGGGCAGCCAGTCCGCGTTGACCTGCACGAAACCACGCTTGATGAACCAGTGCATGGTGCGCGTGGTGAGCACGAAGATGCTTTGCAGGCCCTGCGCCTTGGCCCGCAGCTCTGCGTGTCGGGTGACACGGTGAGCGCGGCCATTTCGCCGGTGCGCGCTTCCGGGTAGGGGTAGAGCGCGGCGCAGCCGAAGATCACGCCGTCATGTTCGATGATGGTGTAGTTGCCCGCGTCGCGCTCGATCTCGGTGCGGTCGCGTTTGACCAGCGTGCCGTCCTTCTCGAACGGTTCGATCAGTGCCACGATGCCGCTCACGTCGTCCATGGTCGCCTCGCGCACGCTCTCGAGCTTTTCGTCCACCACCATGGTGCCGAAGCCGTCGTGGGTGTAAATCTCCAGCAGCAGCGCACCATCTACCGCGAACGGCAGGATGTGGCTGCGTTCCACACCGCCTTCGCACGCGCGGATGCAATGCTGCAAATAGAACGCCGGGTCGGTGGGCAGGTCGGGCGCGGGCAGGCTGGCGAGCAGCTTCTTGGCGTCGGCCAGCGGAATCTCGGTGTCGATGTCGCTTTCCGGATCGGCCAGGTCGGCGCGCAGGCCGGGCACTTCGGTGAGGAACATCAGCTTGTCGGCCTGCAGCGCAATGGCCACCGAGGTCGCCACGTCTTCCATGGTGAGGTTGAAGGCCTCGCCGGTGGGTGAAAACCCGAACGGGGAGAGCAGCACCAGCGCGCCCATGTCCAGCGTGCGCTGGATGCCTTCGGTATCGACCTTGCGCACCAGTCCCGAGTGCTGGAAGTCCACCCCGTCCATCAAACCCACCGGGCGCGCGGTGATGAAGTTGCCCGAAATCACGCGCACCGTGGCGCCCGCCATGGGCGTGTTGGGCAGGCCCTGGCTGAATGCGGCCTCGATCTCGTAGCGCAGCTGGCCGGCGGCTTCCTGGGCACAGTCGAGTGCCACCGAGTCGGTGATCCGCATGCCGTGCGAGTACCTGGGCTCGTGGCCCTTGGCGCGCAACTGTTCGTTGACCTGCGGACGAAAGCCGTGCACTAGCACGATCTCCACACCCATGCTCTGGATCAGGGCCAGGTCCTGCGCCACATTTTGCAGCTTGCCGGCCGCGATCGCTTCGCCGGCGATGCCCACCACCAACGTGTTGCCGCGGTGTTTGTGGATGTAGGGCGCCACCGAGCGGAACCAGGGGACGAAGGTGAAGTTGAAGACGGTGGACATGATGGGTCAGTCTTTGAGCAATTGGAGTTTCTCGGGAGGCAGGAAGCGGGTGAAATCCCGGTCGAACGTGCACAGCGTTTCGCCGACCTGCAGGACGGTGGCGGCAATCCAGGCATCGGACACGAGGTTGCCGCTGGCTTGCTGGTTCCGGCACATTTCACGAAGGCCGGACCAGCCAGCACCCGCTGCCTGGTAGTCCACCCCGGGGCAGGCCAGCAGCGTGTCGACAAAAGTCACCACATCGTCCAGCGAATCAACTTGCTTGAACACCCTGGGATTGGTGGTGACCCGCAAAAACCCCGTGACGACCATGCCGAGCAACACCAGCGGCGTGTGCTTGAAGGCCGCCTGCTGGACGGCGTCGTTCAGCCAGGTGCGGGCAGGGCTGTGGTGGGGGTGGTCCGGGCGGAAGGCCGCGACCAGCACGTTGACATCCGGCGTCATGAAACCCGACCAGCCTGCTGGTCGGCGTCCATCGCGTCCAGCATGGAGCGGTGGCTGTCGGGGTTGATGTTCGGCATCAGCCCACCCTGGGCCTTGGAAACCGGCAGCGCCGGAATGACCACGGGCACGGTACCCGAAGCCGGCTGCGCGTAACTGGCGACAAATTCGCGGATCTTGGCGCTCAGCGATGTGCCTTCCTGGATGGCTTTGATTCGGGCCTGCTTCACCAGGTTTTCATCTAATGAAATGGTCAGATTGGTCATGTTCAAACTCCCGGTGCGACAACACGAAAACACGTGCTTCACGTGAACCTGTGCCCTGCGATAATACCGCCGTGAACGACGCTGTCAATTCCCCCTCCGCCCCCCGGCCATCCCAGCCCCTGCACATCGAATTTCCCGAGTCGCTGCCTGTTTCGGCGCGCCGGCATGAGATCGAGGCGGCCATGCGCGAGCACCAGGTCGTCATCGTCTGCGGAGAAACCGGCTCGGGAAAAACGACGCAGATCCCGAAGATTGCGCTGGCCATGGGTCGGGGCAAGTGCAACGCAAAACCCGGCCAGCGCGGCCAGATGATCGGCCACACGCAGCCGCGGCGCATCGCCGCCTCCAGCGTGGCCAAGCGCATCGCCGAGGAGTTGAAAACGCCGCTGGGCGACGTGGTCGGCTTCAAGGTGCGCTTCCAGGACCGGCTTTCCAAAGACGCGTCCGTCAAGCTCATGACCGATGGCATCTTGTTGGCCGAGACTCAGACCGACCCGGACCTGCGCGCCTACGACACCATCATCATCGACGAGGCGCACGAACGCAGCCTGAACATCGACTTCCTGCTGGGCTACCTGCGCCAGTTGCTGCCGCGCCGGCCCGACCTCAAGGTGGTGGTGACCTCGGCCACGATTGACGCGGACCGCTTTGCGCAGTACTTCGCGTCGAAAAACGGCCCGGCGCCGGTGATCATGGTCTCGGGCCGTACCTTCCCGGTGGAGGTGCGCTGGCGTCCTTTTGAAGAGAGCCGTGACTACGACCTGAACAGCGCGATCACTGACGCGGTGGACGAGTTGTGGCGTGGTTCGCAGGGTGGCGACATCTTGGTGTTCCTCCCCGGTGAGCGCGAAATCCGCGAAGCCGCGGACCACCTGCGCAAACACCTCAGCCACATTCCCACGTTACGCAACGCCGAGGTGCTGCCGCTGTTCGCGCGGCTTTCGCAGGCCGAGCAGGACCGCATCTTCCAGGAGCACGGCGGGCGGCGCATCGTGCTCTCGACCAACGTGGCCGAGACCTCGCTCACGGTGCCGGGCATCCGCAACGTGATCGACGTGGGCACCGCGCGCGTGAAGCGCTACAGCTTCCGCC
>LNFM01009539.1_pt1 | contig 16176 bp, 13 predicted proteins | sample 596031 | NCBI WGS metagenome assembly LNFM01 (sample SAMN04254537, study PRJNA301005) | activated carbon metagenome | isolation source: dual media filters at the Ann Arbor, Michigan drinking water treatment plant | place: USA: Ann Arbor
GGCACGCTCGATGCCGCCCAGCTTTTCCAGCCCTACGCCGAGGAGCTGATTGCCTCGGGGGCGGGCCATCTCTGGTACGCCGCCGCGACGCGCGGCCTCACCGCCTACACCACCCTGGTGACGCGCCGCGGCACGCTCGAGTCGCGGCACGACGAGCTGCTCGCCATGACCACGGGCATGCAGCGCACGCTCACCTGGTTCGCGGCGACCCTGCCCACCGAGATCGCGCGGCTGCTGGCCGGCTACTTCCCCGACATCGATGCGGCGATCTTCGCCGCCTCGATCGCCCGCTACCGTGCCCTCGACCTGTGGGGACCCGACCCGCTGATCCGCCGTGCGGGCTACGACTGGCTGCATACGGCGATGCGCGCCCATGGCACGCTCGCCCGCGACGTCGCGTACGAAACCTGCGTCGATACCGGGCTCGCCCGCCGCGCCATCGCCGCTACGGCTTGACGGTCACGCACGCGGGGTCGATCGCCTGCCGGGCGATCTCGACGAAGCGCTCGACCGGGCAGGCGCCTTCGTGCAGCGAGCCGGCACAGGCCGGCAAAGGGACGGCGACCATGCCGGGCGGCCGGGCGAGGTCGAGCGGCGTCCGGCCGCGCATCTGCGCCATGGTCTGCGCGTAGTAGGCGAGCCGCACGTAGCGCCGGCCGGTCCGCACGTCGCGATACAGCTCGAAGGCGAGCGCGCCGCCGGGCGACAGCTCGTTGGGCTGGAAGCCCGCGATCTGCCAGCCGACATTCAAGAGACGCGACAGGTTGGCGAGGTTGGTGCTGTGGCCGACCAGCAGCGCGAAGCGCACCGGCTGCGCGACACGCGGCTGGCCGGGAAAGTCGTGGCCGTCCTGCAAGGTGGCGACGATCTGGCTCAGGAGCTTGGAGCCGTGCTGGCGGGCGAGCGGCAGGGTCTTGTCGACCAGGTCGACCTCGAGCCGGTGGATCTTCAGCAGGTCCTGCAGCCCGGCCTCGCCGGAAAGTCGTCCCCAGGCGACCTGCAGCCCCTCGGCGTCCTCCATGGCGAAGGTCTCCGCCGCGGTCGAGGCGTAGCCGATCGGGCCAGTCAGGCGGACCGTGCCGTCGGGCCGGCTCTCGAGGCCCGGCTGCCCGGTCGAGAGGCCGCACGCCTTGCCGGCGGCGAGCGACGGCGGGCAGAGCGTCTGCTGCATCAGCGTGAGCTGCGGGGCGTACTCGCGCAGCACCGAGTCGAAATTGCCGCCGATCCGCGCCAGCACGGCGGCGCGATTGGCCGCCCCGTCCATCGGGCAGCTCGCGGTCGGCTGCGGATGGAACAGCGGATCGGGCACCGTCGGGTCGTCCTGGTTGCGCACGTCGAGGGTCGGGCAGCGTGGGTACATGCCGGTGAGCAGCGCCACCGCGCTCGCCCGCGTGCGCTGGTCGAGATCGGCCCATGCCGACACCGCCCCGCGCGGCGGGCAGTCGTCGGACTGCACCAGCCCGCGCCCGCCATAGAGTACCCGGTAGTAGCGCCCCATCAGGCGCAGCAGCTCCTCGCCGCGCGGCGTCAGGAAGCCGGGCGGCACCGGCCAGGCCGGCCACGGGCTGGCCGAACGGCTGTCGAGCTCGGCGTTGGTCAGGAAGGGCGCCCGCACGCCATGCCGGCTGACCAGCACCGCCCGCTCCATCTGCCATCCCGGCGGGACCGGCAGGATCTGCGCGCTGGCCGGCAACACGGCGCCCAAATGACGACGTTTCATTCGCACTTTCCGAGCCTGGTTGGCCGCCTGCGCTGGCCACCGACCCTATCGCATGCCGCACGCCCGCGGTGGAAGCGCCGCCACGCGGCAGAGCGCGGCTTCGCGCCGCGCGGTGGTTGCCGGGAGCGCGCCACTGGCGGGAACCACGAGCAAAGGTCCACCGCTGCGCCCCGGGATGACACCGACTCTGTCGCAAGCTGTTCAGATTTCCTCCCCAGCTTCGCTGGTGAGGTGTCCGCGCCTGCCCTGAGGCGAAGCCGAAGGGTCTAAAGGCCTTTGGCCGCCCTGCGGCCAAAATGCCGACGCGGACGGAGGGGTCGTGAGCGGCCTATGTGTCGTCCGGTCATGAATTCATGTTCAGGCTTCGGATCGAGGCTCATGACCCCTCCGCCCCTTCGGGGCACCTCCCCGCGCTTCGCGCAGGGAGGAAACCAAGGTCACGCCGTCGTCCGGTCCCACCAGTCGCGGGTGCGGTACCACGCGCCGACCAGCGGCAGGAACCACGGATTGCCCGAATAGAACCCGCCGGCGATCTTGCGCGCCGTCTGGTAGCCGAGATAGCTCATCATGGCGACGCCCGAGCCGTTGCACGCCATCAGGTAGTGCACGCCCTGCTCGGCGCCCTCCTTCGCGGTGCCCATGTGCGGCAGGTAGTCGAAGGCGAAGGCGACGTTGCCGGTCCAGGCATGCGTCACCTTGGTGCCGGCGAGCTGCGGCCAGCGCTCGACCATGTAGCGATGCAGCACCGGGGCGCTGACCTCGGGCGCGACCTGCGTGAAGCGCGCGCGGCCGCCGAAGATCACCCGCTTGTTGTCGGGCGATTGCCGGTAGTAGCACAGCACCCGCTTGGTATCGCTGACCACGCGGTTCTTCGGGATCAGGCTCCTGACCAGGTCCTCGGGCAGCTCCTCGGTGGCGATGATGTGGCTCGCGACCGGCACCAGCCGGCGCTTGAGCGTCGGCGTCAGCTCCGTCGTGTAGCCGTTGGTCGCGACCACCACCTCGCGCGCCTCGATCGCGCCCTTGCTGGTCAGCACGCGATAGCCGCCGCCGGCGCTGCCCGCCTTGCGCTCGATGCGCTCGGCGTCGCACTCGGCGCACAGCCGGGCGCCGGCGCGATGCGCCGCCTCCAGGAGGCCGCCATAGTAGAGCGCCGGATGGAGCTGGCCGGTGCGCTCGACCACCATGCCGCCGTAGTAGTAGTCCGAGGCGATCTCCTGGCGCTGCTGCTCGCGCGGCACCATGTAGGTGCCGAGCGCCGCACCGTCGTTGTAGGTCCCGACCTTGGCGGCCTGCTCGGCGTAGTGGCGCGGCGTGAAGGCGCCGCTGAAGCGGCCGCTCATGCGCCAGTGGCACTCGATGCCCTCGCGCCGGATCACCGTCTCCACCTGGGCGAGCGAATCGGCGGCATCGGCGAGCATGCGCTCCATCACCCGCTTCCAGCCCTCGGGATCGCCGCCCGCGCCCTTGCCGGAGAAGCCCTTGCCGAGGGTCGTGCCGCCGCTCACGCCGCCGCCGTTGCGCGTGCTGGCGCCGACGCCGAAGGCGCCGCGTTCCAGCACCGTCACCTCGACCCCCGAGCGGGCGAGCTCGAGCGCCGTCGACAGCCCGCCGTAGCCCGCGCCGATCACCAGCACCTCGGTCTTGCGCGGCGGGTCCTGCGACAGGGCGTTGGAGGGATGCCACCATTCCCACCACCACGGCATCGCCTTGAAATCCTTGTGGAACACCGAGTCGGCCATGGGATCCTCCGACGTCACTCTATGGCCGATGCCGCAGGCTGGGCAACGTCGCGCGCAGGACGCTCGTTGCCGGCGGCGCGCGGCGACGGGAATGTCTGCTGGAGCGGCGCGTCGCCGGCGCTAGAATGCCCGGCCGATGTCGCTCGATCCCGTCGTCATAAATCTCGTCAGCACCATCGTCATGGCGGCGAGCGCCGGCGTGTCGCTGCTCACCTGGTACTATCATCGCGATGCGCCGGGCCTCAGGCCGTGGACGGTCGCCCTGGTGCTCACCACCCTCGCCCTGGTGCTCTACGGCCAGCGCGCCGAGTACACGCCGGGCTGGCTGATCTTCACCGCCGACCTGCTGTTCGTCGGCGGCTTCGCCATGATGTGGATGAGCATGCGCCGCTTCAACGACCGCCGCATCGGCGCCGATCGCGTGCTGATCGAGGCGGCGGCGGTGTGCGCGGTCTTCACCGTGCTGTCGTTCACGTCGTGGCAGCTCGGCGGCGGCCGGCTGGTCCAGTCCGGCCTGCGCACCGTCTTCGTCTGCCTGCTGTCGGGCGCCGCCGCGTTGGAGACGTGGCGGGGCGGCCGCACCGACGGGCTGCACAGCCGGATCGTCGCGGCCGGGGCGCTGGCCGGCATCGCCCTGGTCCGCGTGGCGAGGACGATCGCCGTGGTGCTGCAGTTCGCGGGCGTGGTCGACGCGTCGGTCGGCCGGACCGTGCAGGGCTACACCGTCTACCTCACCACCGTCTGCATGCTGATCGTCACCTTCGGCCTCATCCTGATGGCTACCGAGCGCGCCGAGCGCGAGCGGGCGGCGCTGTTCGACCGCTGGCAATCCGAGGTTCCGCCGCGGCAGTGAGGTCATCGTCTTCTCTTTCACGGGAGGGTGCATCCGCCAGCGCCGCCTTGAGCTTGGCCAGCAGCGCCAGCAGGGTGTCCAGCCGGGCGCGGCCGAAACGGCGGGCGATGTCGCGGTGAATGCCGTCGAGGAAGGGCGCCACGCGCGCCACCCGCGCCACCGCCGCGGGCGACAGCGACAGCAGGCTCTGCCTCGAATCGCCGCTTCCGGGACGGCGCTGCACCAGACCGGCCGCCTCCAGGTCCTTGAGGATGCGCGACAGGCTGGGCGGCAGGAGGTAGCTCGACCGCGCGAGCGTCGTCGCATCCATCTCGCCCTCGAGATGCAGCACGCGGATCACCCGCCATTGCGGCTCGCTGATGCCGCCCTGCCGGTGATGCGGCCGGAACAGCCCCATCACCGCCTCGCGGGCCCGCAGCAGCGCGATCGGCAGCGACTGCCGGTCGTCCCTCAGCCGCCCCTGCGGCAGGATGGCAGCCGCAGGCGCAGCCGTCGCCGGCGGCCGCGACGCCATTGCCGACGCAACGGCCGCAGTCGGCTCGGCTGCCCTCGACGAAGACGACGGCGTCGTTGCCGCTGGTCCGGGCACACTCGCGGCCCGCTGGCGGGCAGGCCGCTTGCGCACGGGCCGTGCCGGCCGCTCAGGCATCGACGACGAAACCATCGGCCTCGACCGCCGCCGGCGGCGGCGCCGGATCGACGCCGGTGCCGACGTCCATCCGACAGGACGAGGCGGACAAGCACGGCGAGGCCGAGGTGCTCATGACGACCGCTCTCGCCGCAGTCGAGGTTTGCCGGGAGCGCGCCACTCCGTGGCTCTCATAGTGGTCCGCCGTCCGGGCTGCCGACCGTACGAAGAGCTTGAGCGCCACGGAGTAGCGCGCTCCCGGCCATGAGCTTCCTTCGAGCAACGTCGGCACTTTCAGCGCCATCGTTGTGCGCGCCGGCGTGCCTGAGCGTCTCCCCCGAGACGGTCGCGGTGATCGAGGCGGCAAAAAATGAATCGGGGTGCCGAATCTTGCGGTCGGTGCGGTCGTGCGGTCGAAACCTTTTGAAATCAACGGCTTGGAGCGACCGCAAGAACGCCCTTCTTGCGGTCGCAGGACAGGCGCTCGCGGTTGCCAACGTCCCGGCCGCGCAGCCGCGGAGAGTCGGGCCCGAATCGTGTCCGTTGCGTCCGATGCGTCAGCAGCCTTTGGAATCAAGGGCTTGGCCCTGACGCACCGCGAACGGTCAGCGAGACGGTCGCTTGCGTCGGCGCTCTGAACCAAAGGCTCCTCCGTCGGTGAGCATGGAATCGTGCCTGGGCGACTATCGCGCTGCCGCCGATCGCGCGAGACGCGACAGCCGGCGCGGCTCTCCTTTGCAGCCACGGCCTCGCGGGCTCGATGAACCGCGGGGTCCTCTCGATTGTCATTGTTCCTCTCCCCCGTCAGGACTGGGCATACGCAAATGGCAAAATATCCCGTCATCCCGATCGAAGCCGCTCGAAGAGCGGCGCAGCCGAGGGACCCTTCTTGCTGACGCTGCAACAAGAAAGGTCCCTCCACTACGCCTCGCTACGCTCGGCTCCGGTCGGGATGACGGAATCTTTACCCAATGCGAATACCCTGCCCGTCAGGGGGAGAGCCCGGGCCGTCCAGCGCTCCAAGGCTGCGATGCGCATCGAAGATCACCGGCGGCGCGGCCTCGTCGAAGCTGACGCCCACGGGATCGCCGCCTCTGGCGACGGTCTCGACCTGCTGGCGCAGGAACTGGCGCAGCAGGGCGATGCCGCGGTCGCTCTCGACGAGATGCTCCTCGGAGTGGAACGCGATGGCGCCCTGCCCGGTCTGCGCCTCGTAGTCTCCGGGGAACTGCCGGTGTTCCTCGGGTGTCAGTTCCTCCCACAGCTTGCCGCCCTGGCGCGAGCGCATGCGCCGCAGGTCGCCCTTCTGGCGCACCCGGCCGGCGACATAGATGCGGAAATGCGTGTCGTCGATCGGCAAGGTCCAGCCGATCGATTCGACCCGGCCGTACAGCCGCGCGCCGCCGACGCCGGCGCGCGGGTTGGGCACCACGCGCAAGGTCGGCATCGCCACCTCGGAGGCGCCATGCATCGTGGTGCCGTCCGGCAACGTGCGCCGCGAGCGTGCCCGCACGCCGAGAGTCGTGCGCTCGAACGTCACCTCGTCGGGCTGGCGCGCCATCATCTCGGAGAATTGCGGCCCGCTGTGCGTGCCGTGCAGCACGGCGACGTGATAGGTGTCGACCACGTTCTCGAAATGCTGCAGCCAGTTGCAGTCGACGATCTGCGGCCCGCCGCTGCCGATGCTGGAATCGTCGGCGTCGATGAACTCGCCCTCGTCGAGCGTCTCGAGGCACTCGTAGCGCGGCAGCACCGGCTTCTTCTGCGGCGGCCCCATGTAGGCGAACACCAGGCCGTAGCGCTCCTCCACCGGATACCAGGGCTGGCGCACCCGATCGCGCATCCGCCCGCCATCGGGCTCGCACGGCTGCTCCAGGCAAACGCCTTCCACGTCGAACAGCCAGCCGTGATAGCAGCAGCGGATGCCGCGCTCTTCCACCTTGCCGTAGTAGAGCGTCGTGCCGCGATGCGCGCAGCGCGCCACTACGAGCCCCGCCCGTCCGCCGCCGTCGCGGAACAGCACGAGGTCCTCACCCAGCACGCGCACCGCGCGCGGCGTCGCCGTGGCGTGCGAGGACAGCCCCACCGGATGCCAGTAGCGCCGCAGCAACTCGCCCATCGGCGTGCCCGCTCCGACAGCGGTGAGCGAGGCGATGTAGGTCGGTTGCTTGCGGCCGTACCCCGTCCCGACATCCATTGGCCGTCCCTCCGCATCGATCTATCGTTAACATGTTAAGTTTCTCGCCTCGCCCGGTCAATCGCCGGGCGCCCCGGACCATGGCTTTCCTCCGAGCCGATTTTGCTGTATTTTTCAGGCAGATAGCGCGATCGGCCTGTCCCGGAACCAGAGCCGTAACGCGCAGTCGTGGCACATGACTGTTTGGGGATCCGATGTTCTGGCAGGCACTCGAGCAATTGCGTTGCTGGGAGCGGGACAACCTGCCCGGCGCCGATACGGCCGTCGGCAACGAGGTGCTGGTCTGGCTGCTGAAGTCCAAGCACCAGCCGCGGCCGCTCAAGGATCTCTACCAGTCGAGCCGCTTTTCCGAGCCGACCATCCGCAACTGCCTCAAGCAGTTCAGCAGCCTGGGCTTCGCCATCATCGAGTCGAACGGCAGGGACCAGCGCGCCCGCTATGCCCGGGCTACCGGCAAGCTGGAAACCACGGTCGACGACTACCGTCGGCGGTTCCAGGAAGTGGCCGAGATGGCCCGCCGGGACGGCATCCTCGCTCCCGGGTCGCGCGAGCGGGCGACCGTGGGCCGCGGCTTGCAGGCCGACTGATCCGGCGCTGTCCCACAGGCATTACCTGTTGAATTCGCGCATCATGTTTTCCTCCCTGCGCGAAGCGCGGGGAGGACGGCCGGACGACGGGGCGCCTCCCCCGCGCTTTGCCTGTTGAATTCACGCGTCATGATTTCCTCCCCGCGCTTCGCGCAGGGAGGACGACCGGGCGACGGAGGTACCTAGTTGACCAGGCGCTTGGGCGCGGGCGCCGCCGGAGCCTCGGCTGCCGCGGCTGGCGGTGCCGGCCTGGCCAGCCATTCGGCCTTGACCACTTCCTGCTCGAGCATGAAGAAAATGCGCTGCAGGTCGGGACGGCTCATCACCCCCGCAGCCTGGCCGCCGCGCTCGCCGACCAGGCTGAAGCGCAGCGTGTCGCCCTTGTCCTCAAGGGACACGGTAACCGCGAGCTCGGCGGCGGCGGCATTCATCCGCAGCACGCCGTTGTCGGTCTTGCTCATGGCCGGCTGGGTCTTGGCGATCGCCGCCTCGCGCTCGAAAGCCGCCAGCTCGCCGCGGTACTCGACAGGCGCCTGCTGGGCGACCTTCGAGGTCGCCGCCAGCGCCGCCGGAAGGCGACCCAACAGCTGCAGGACCAGCCGTCGGGTCAGCCAGTACGACCACGAGTTCAAGCCACCAGGGTTGATGACCGCGAGCACGCGGTCCTGCGCAGCGTCATAGGCCAAGGCGATGGCGTTGATCGTGCGCATGGCGTTCAACCCTGCTGTCATGTCTCGGGTCAGTCGGCGGTGCCTTGGGGCTGCTTGTTGGCCATCTCCGCCGCATGCTCGCGGATCTTCTTGTCGAGCTCCTGCATGGCATTCGCCAGGGACTGCAGGATCGGGCCGGTCACGTTGGCGGGAATGACGATGGTGCCGGAGGCGCGCTGCTCCCCGTTCGGCCCCGCAGCAAGGCAATCGATGCGGACGATGCCGTTGTGAAAAACGATATCCTTGATACCGTCGACCATGATCATGGACATTAGATTCTTTCCTTTCGCAGCCGCCCATCTGTCTTCGGACGCGGCTGTCTTGTAGTCGAAACAGTGCGCCGCGTCATCCGCAAATGGCCGTGAATAGTAAGATTTTAACTCCTAGATGAGGGATTGCGCCGGGCAATCTCCACCAGATATTGTGGTCCGGCAACCCAACTCACCAAAGGGCATGCCAATCCTTGCCCTGCCGTTACCCACAGGGCTATTGCCTTCTCCCGTGATCCTTCCTGTCATTCGATCCCGCATTGCGGCGCCGGGCGCAACGGCATGCCGCCCCGCCGGCCAGCCCCGATGAAGCCTCGATCCGGCCGCGACGCCAGGATCCAGGCGCGGCTCGCCGAAGGCCTGGGCCACCACCGCAAGGGCGAGCTCCAGCAGGCCGGCGCCCTCTATCGCCAGGTACTGGCGCTGCAGCCGCGCAACTTCGAGGCCCTCCACCTGCTCGCCGTCCTGACCGCCCAGTCGGGAAAGCCGGGCGAGGCCGTTCCCCTGTTCGACAAGGCGCTGGCCATCAACCCCAATGTCGCTTCTGTCCATTTCAATCGCGGCAACGCGCTGCGCGAGGCGGGGCAGGACGAGCAGGCGCTCGACAGCTACCGACGGGCGGTGGCGCTGCAGCCCGACAATCCCGACGCCCACTTCAACCTCGGGCAGACGCTGGGCACCCTCGGGCGCTACGACGAGGCGGTCGCGTGCTACGGCAGCGCGATTGCCCAGCGGCCCGGCTACGTTCGCGCCCTGTTCAATCGCGGCAATGCCTTGCGCGAGCTCGGCCGGCTGGCCGAGGCGGTCGAGAGCTACACCGGCGCGATCACCCATGACCCGCGGCACGCCGAGGCCCTCAACAACCGCGGCACGACCCTGCGCGAGCTCAAGCAGCTCGCCGCGGCGGTTGCCGACTACCGGCAGGCAATCGAGCTCAAGCCCGACTACGCCGACGCCTGGGCCAACCTCGGCGTGGCCTTGCTCGAGGGGAAGCTCTACGCGGCCGCCGCCGAGCATTTCGACCGGGCGATCGCGCTCGGCTCGCAGGTGAACTTCCTGCACGGCAATCGCCTGCATTGCCGGATGCACGTCAGCGACTGGCGCGACGTCGAGCTGCTGACCGCCGATCTCGCCGCCCGGGTCGGGCGCGGCGAGACGGCAGCGCTGCCCTTCGAGCTTCTGGCGCTGATCGACGCCCCGGCCCTGCATCGCCGGGCCTCGGAGCTCTACCTCGCCGCCCGGCACGACATCGGCGGCCCGCTGCCCGGCCCCCTGGCGGTGCCCGAGCACGGCCGAATCCGGATCGGCTACGTCTCGGCCGACTTCCGCCACCACGCCACGGCCTACCTGATGGCCGAGCTGTTCGAGCGCCACGATCGCTCCCGGTTCGAGCTGGTGGCCCTGTCGATCGGCCCGCCCGTGGACGACGACATGCGACGGCGGATCATGGCCGCCTTCGACCGCTTCATCGACGTCCAGGCCCGCTCCGACCGCGAGATCGCCGAGCTGGCGCGCGCGCTCGAGATCGACATCGCCGTCGACCTCAAGGGCTATACCGGCGATGGCCGGCCCGGCATCTTCGCCTGCCGCGCCGCGCCGGTGCAGGTCGCCTACATCGGCTACCCCGGCACGACTGCCATGGCGACGATGGACTACCTGCTGGCCGATCGCATCCTCGTCCCCGAGGCGAGCCGGCCGCACTACTCCGAGAAGATCGTCACCCTGCCGCACAGCTACCAGGTGAACGATTCACGGCGCACGATCTCCGACCGCCGATTCTCGCGCGGCGAGCTCGGCCTGCCGGAACAGGGCTTCGTGTTCTGCTGCTTCAACAGCAGCTACAAGCTCCTGCCGCCGACCTTCGCCCTCTGGATGCGCCTGCTGCGGCAGGTCGAGGGCAGCGTGCTGTGGCTGCTCGGCGACCCGCCGGACGCCATCGCCAACCTGCGGCGGCAGGCGACGCAGCACGGCGTCGACGGCGCGCGGCTGGTGTTCGCCGGCCGCCTGCCGCTGGCCGACCATCTGGCGCGCCATCGCGCCGCCGACCTGTTCCTCGACACACTGCCCTACAACGCCCACACGACGGCGAGCGACGCGCTGTGGACCGGGCTGCCGGTGCTGACCTGCATCGGCCAGTCGTTCGCCAGCCGGGTGGCGGCGAGCCTGCTCGGCGCCGTCGGCCTGCCCGAGCTAGTGACGACGACGGCGGCCGACTACGAGGCGCTGGCGCTCGCGCTCGCAGGCCAGCCCGAACGCCTCGAGGCCATCCGCCGGAAGCTGCTCGCCAAGCGCGCCACGGCACCGCTGTTCGACGCCGGGCGGTTCGCCGCCGACCTCGAGCGCGCCTACACGAGGATGCACGAGCGCTGCCGCGCCGGCCTCCCGCCCGACCACCTCGACATCGCCCCCGACTGACGCGCCGCATCCCGGCCCATGCGAGCACACGTCTGAATCATTCTCCTCTCCCCCACATCATGTTGTCCTCCCCGCGCTACGCGCAGGGAGGACAACATGAGCTGGCCGCCGCCAGGGCGTTGGGGTACGTGTCGGCGGCGCAACACGAGGGCGGGGTACCGGTGGACTGGACTTCTGGATATGTCGCGGACGTCGACTACAGCTACGGCTACTACCGCGAGCTTCACCCCGGCCTGCTTCGGTTGGCCTGCCTGTACGCCGGCATCGCCGTGCCGACCGGGCAGAAGCTGCACTACCTCGAGCTCGGCTACGGCCGCGGCCTGTCGCTCAACATCCATTCCGCCGCCAATGACGGGGTGTTCTGGGGCACCGACTTCAACCCCAACCACGCCGTCGAGGCCCATTCCCTGGCCGCCGCGTCGGGCAGCGGCGTGCAGCTGCTCGACCAGTCCTTCGCCGAGCTGGCGGCGCGCACCGACCTGCCCGAGTTCGACATCATCGGCCTGCACGGCATCTGGAGCTGGGTCTCGCCCGAGAACCGCAACCACATGGTCGACGTGATCCGGCGGCGGCTGAAGCACGGCGGCTTGGTCTACATCAGCTACAACTGCTTTCCCGGATGGGCGCCGGCCGAGCCGCTCAAGCACCTGATCGGGCTGCACGGCGAGTTCGCGGGATCGGAGGCCGCCGGCAGCTTCGGCAAGCTCGACGTCGCGCTCAAGTTCGCCCGCGAGGTGGTCGATGCCGGGGCGCTCTACTTCAAGCAGAATCCTGCCGTGGTGCGCCGCCTCGAGAGCCTCGCCAGCGTCGACCGCAACTATGCGGCGCACGAGTATTTCGCCCACGACTGGCACCTGATGTCGTTCTCCGACGTGGCGCGCATCCTGGGCGAAGCCAAGCTGAGCTTCGCCGCCTCGGCCCACCTGCTCGACCACATCGACGCCGTGAACATCGATGCCGAGGGGCTGAAGCTCCTGAACGGCCTGCAGGATGCCGTGCTGAAGCAGTCGGTGCGGGACTACCTCGCCAACACGCAGTTCCGCCGCGACATCTTCGTCAAGGGCCCGCGGCGCCTCACCGCGCTGGAGCGGACGGAGGCGATGCAGGGGATGTCGTTCGTGCTGAACACGCACCCCGACAACGTGCCGACGACGATCTCCGGCCCGCGCGGGCAGGCGACGCTGCAGGAACGGATCTACAAGCCGCTCCTCAATGCCCTCTCGGAGAATCATCACGAGCCGAAGACCCTGGCCCGCCTGTTCGGCCATCCCTGGCTGCAGACGATCGGCCGCAGCGACATCATGGAGGCGCTCGTCATCCTGGCGTCGTCGAACCACGTCTACCCGACGCAGGCACCGTCCGCGGCGACCCGGGCCCAGTGCAAGGCGTTCAATCGCGCCGTCTATGCGCGGGCCCGCAACAACGCCGACGTCCAGTATCTCGCGTCGCCGGTCACCGGCACGGGCATAAGCGTCGGGCGCATGGAGCAGCTTTTCCTGACGGCGCTGGATTTGGGCAGGGGCACGCCGGCCGAGCAGGCCCAGCATGCCTGGGAGACGCTGTCGCGGCAGAACCAGCTCCTCGTCAAGGAGGGCAAGGCATTGCCGACGCCGGCCGAGAACATCGCCGAGCTGACCCGCCTCGCCCAGCTGTTCCAGGACACGCGGCTCGTCGGCTTGAAGGCGCTGGAGATTGCATAGGACGCAGGGCGTTCGCATACGGCAAAAAATCCGTCATCCCGACCGAAGCGAAGCGTAGTGGAGGGACCTTTCTTGTTGCAGTACCGGCAAGAAAGGTCCCTCGACTACGCCGCCAATGGCGCTGCAAGCAGCGCCTGATTGGGCAGCTCCGCTCGGGATGACGGGATTACCTGCCATATGCGAACCAGGCATGCGAATGCCTTGGCCTAGCCCGCGAGCCCGCGCGCCAGGCGGTCGGCCATCCGCCGGAACACGCCGGCCCAGTCGCCGCGCTCGGCCTGGCGGAACAGGGTCATCGTCGGGTACCAGGGGCAGGCGTCGCCCTCGAGCAGCCAGCGCCAGTCCGGGACGCGCTTGAGCGCGACCCATACCGGCCGGCCGAGCGCGCCGGCGAGATGGGCGACGGCGGTATCGGAGGTGACCACCAGGTCGAGGCTCTCCATTGCCGCGGCGGTGTCGACGAAGGCGCCTGGGCCGCGATCGAGATCGTCGTCCAGGGTCGCGACCGACATGCCGGCCGGCAGGGCGCCGAGCTGCTCGACGCCGTGCCCCCTCTGCAGGCTGACCAGCCGAACCCCGGGCAGGCGGGCCAGCACGGCGAGCTCCGACAGCGGAAACGACCGCCCGCGGTCGACCGCCCCGGGACGGCCCTGCCAGGCGATGCCGATTCGCAGGCCTGTACCGGCCGGCGCCGCCTGGTCGAGCCGCCGCCGCACCGCCTCGATTCGCTTGGGCTCGGCGTGCAGGTAGGGCACGGCGGCCGGGATGGCGGGGTGCGTCGCGGCCAGCGCCAGCGGCAGGCTGAGCAGCGCCAGCCTGAGGTCATAGTCGCCGACGCGGGCGTTCGGATCGATGATCTCGATCTTCGGCTCGAGGCTCCGCATCAGCGCCGCCAGCGGCGGTTGCGGCGCGAACTGGACCCGTGCCGCAAGGCCCTGCAGCAAGGGGAGATAGCGGCAGAACTGGATCGTGTCGCCCAGCCCCTGCTCCCAGTGCACCAGGACCGAGCGGCCCGCCAGCCCGGTGCCGGCGCGCCATTGCGCGACCGAGGGGTCGCCGACCGCGGGAAACTCCGGCTTGTGCCGGCGGCATTCGTAGAGCGGCCAGCCCCGCGCGTAGTCGCCGCGCAGCAGCAGGAGCTGAGACTTGTTCCAGCCCGCCCGGTCGTCGTCGCCGTTCACGGCGAGCGCGCGGTCGTAGCTCGCCTCGGCCTCGTCGAACATCGCCAGATCGTGCAGCGCGACACCGCGGTTGCTGTGGGCATCGGCGCTCTGCGGAGCCAGGGCCACCGCGCGGTCGTGGCTGGCCAGCGCCTCGGGCAGCCGGTCGAGCTGGCGCAGCACGATGGCCCGGCCGTCGTGGGCGGCGGCGAGATCGGGCTGCAGCGCGATCGCGCGGTCGCAGCTCGCGAGCGCTTCCTCGCGCCGCCCCAGCTCGCGCAGGACGATGGCGCGATTGTTGTGCGTGCCGGCGAGGGCCGGATCGAGGCTCAGCGCATGATCGTAGGCCGCGAGCGCCTCGGCGAAACGCTTCAGGGCGAACAGCGCCGAGCCGCGGTTGACGTGGGGCTCGGGCCGATCGGGACGGACGGCAACGGCACGGTCGTGACTGGCCAGCGCATCCGCGGGACGCCCGAGATCGAGCTGCAGGTTGCCGCGGGCGCTCAGCGACTCGACATCGTTCGGATCGAGCGCGATCGCCCGATCGTAGCTTTCGATCGCCTCTTCCGGGCGGCCCAGCCGGGCCAGCAGCGCGGCGCGCTGCCGGTGGCTGACGGGCCGGCCGCCGTCGAGCGCGATGGCGCGCTCGACGCTGGCCAGCGCCTCCTCCAGCCGCCCCATCTCGTGCAGCACGGAAGCTCTGTTGAAATGAGCCTGCGAGAGGCCGGCGTTGAGCGACAACGCGTGATCGTACGCAGCGAGCGCCTCCGCCAGGCGTTTCAGGACGCTGAGCGTGGCGCCGCGATTGATGTGGAGCTCGGGCTGCCCGGGGCGGGCGGCGACGGCCCTGTCGTGGCTCGCCAGGGCTTCCTCCAGACGGCCCAGCTCGCGCAGCACATTGCCGCGGTTGCTGAACGAATCTGCGTCCCCGGGATCGAGCTCGACCGCCCGGTCATAGCTCGCGATCGCCTGCGCCGGCTGTCTCAGCTCGGCGAGCAGCGTGCCGCGCAGCCGGTAGGCCTCGGCGCCGCCGCCGCCCAGGGCGAGAAACCGCTCGACGCCGGCCAGCGCCTGCTCCGGCCGCGAGAGCTTGTGCAGCACCGCTGCCCGCCGCCAATGCGCGTCCACGCGGCCCGGCTGCAGGGCGACCACGCGCTCGTAGCCGGCGAGCGCCTCGGCCGGCCGATCGAGCTCGTCGAGGGCGATGGCTCGCCCGAAATGGGCCTCGACGAGCTCGCTCTTGAGCGCGATCGCATTGTCGAACCACCCGAGGGCCTCTGCCGGACGGCCCAGCCGGCGGAGCGTGCTGGCCAGGTTGAACTGAAACACGGCATCGCCGGGCCGCAGACGCGCCGCCGCGCCGAGCAGCGGCACGGCGCGCTCGAGGCGGCCGGTCTGCCCGTACAGGACGCCGAGCAGATGAAGGGCGTCCTGGTGCTCGGGCTTTGCCCGCAGCACCGCGTCGTACAGCGCCTCCGCGCCGGCGAGGTCGCCCTTGCGATGAAGCCCCAGCGCCTTCTCGAGGTTCTCCGCGATACTGTCCGACATCGCGACTTCAGGAACGATAGCCAATGTAGCTCTTCTCCTCGACGAGGACCGAGCCGAGCAGGTCGTTGATCGCCCGCTTGATCGCCGCCCGCCGGTCGTTCTGCCTGTAGACCGATCGGGCGAGCGCCACGAAGCGTTCGCCGAACTCCAGCAGCGATTCCTGGTGCCGGATGTCGTTCTCGATATCCCACAGGGCCTCGTTGACGCTGCGCAGCTCCGACTTCAGCGCCTGCAGGCGCGGCGCCGCCGCGAGCCGGCCGGCAACCGCTTCCTCGAGCAGGCGCCGTTCGAGGCCGACGTTGGCGCGGGCCTCGGCGCCGGCCAGCCGCTCGCTCTTGATCTCGAGGATGGTCAGCTTGTCGATCAGCTCGCCCCACGACACCGGCACCCGGGGCACATCGTCGAGGTTCACGGAAGGGGAATTGGTCATTGCATGCTTTTCGTATTCTGCGCCCCGGCGAGCCTGCCGGGGAGCGGCACATCTCTATTTCATGCGCCACAGGCGCGCCACTGGTGCCGCCCTTTCGCTGTCGTCCTCCCCGCGCATGGCGCCGGGAGGTGCCCCCTTCGTCCGGTCGTCCTCCCTGCGCGCAGCGCGGGGAGGTGCCCCCCTCGTCCGGTCGTCCTCCCTGCGCGCAGCGCGGGGA
>LNFM01024574.1_pt1 | contig 16176 bp, 18 predicted proteins | sample 596031 | NCBI WGS metagenome assembly LNFM01 (sample SAMN04254537, study PRJNA301005) | activated carbon metagenome | isolation source: dual media filters at the Ann Arbor, Michigan drinking water treatment plant | place: USA: Ann Arbor
ACACAGTGGAAGATATTGGCATCACTTTTGGACAAGCCTTTACCAAAATAGTGGGGGATAAAAAAGGATTGCGCCGTTATGGGCATGCCTACGTACCGCTTGATGAAGCGTTGTCGCGTGTAGTCATAGACCTATCCGGGCGTCCCGGTTTGGTATTCAATGTTGATTTTGTCCGGGCACGTATTGGTGATTTTGATGTCGATCTCATCCGTGAATTTTTTCAGGGATTCACAAATCATGGCTTGATAACGCTGCATATCGACAATATCTCCGGAAAGAATGCGCACCATCAAGCAGAAACCGTATTTAAAGCGTTTGGGCGAGCGTTGCGCATGGCTATCGAACATGATTCAGCGGCAAGCGGGATTATTCCATCCACCAAAGGCACTTTATAAGTAACCTTGTTTAACTACATCATTGTATGACTGATATTGCAATTGTTGATTATGGAATGGGGAACTTACGTTCCGTACAGAAAGCGCTTGAACATGTTGCGCCGGCTGCCTCGATTGCAGTCACCAGCGATCCGGATGTCGTGCGAAAAGCCAAACGTGTAGTCGTACCAGGTCAAGGTGCCATGCGCAATTGTATGCATGAACTGGAAATTCGCGGATTACGTGAAGCCGTCATGGAAGCAGCTGTTCACAAACCGTTTCTTGGCATCTGCATCGGCTTACAAATGCTGTTTGAAGAAAGTGAGGAAGGGCATGTGAAAGGTCTGAATATCCTGCCTGGCAAGGTCGTGCACTTTCCTGCCGCGGCTATGACGACAACAAACGGACAAAAACTTAAAGTACCGCATATGGGCTGGAATCAGGTTTATCAGGCCATCAAGCATCCTTTATGGGAAGGTATCGCAGAAGATGCGCGTTTTTATTTTGTACACAGTTATTATGTCGAGACTACTGATTCTGAATCAATCGCGGCAAGAAGCAATTATCCTTTTCCATTTACTTGCGCTGTCACAAAAGATAATATTTTCGCAGTACAGTTCCATCCAGAAAAAAGCCAATTGGCAGGATTAACCTTATTAAGTAATTTTGCAAAATGGACACCAAATTTCTAAAACCAGAAAGTAATAAACTGACTCTATCAATCAACTATTCCCTCTGATTAAGCCATGCTGATTATTCCTGCAATAGATCTCAAAGATGGACACTGCGTTCGACTCAAGCAAGGAGTCATGGAAGATGCAACCGTATTTTCCAAAGAACCCAGTGAGATGGCAATACATTGGTTAAGCCAAGGTGCAAGGAGACTTCATCTTGTCGATTTAAACGGTGCATTTGCCGGCAAACCAAGAAATGAAGAAGCGATATGTGAAATTGTGCGAGCCATCAATAACCAGATTCCAATTCAGCTGGGCGGCGGTATTCGTGATCTCGATACAATCGAACGTTATCTGGACAATGGCATCACCTACATCATTATTGGTACTGCAGCCATTAAAATTCCCGGTTTCTTGCAAGATGCTTGCAATGCCTTCCCCGGTCAGATTATGGTCGGACTGGATGCAAAAGATGGCAAGGTTGCTGTTGATGGCTGGTCTAAAATAACCGGACATGACGTGGTTGACCTGGCGAGAAAATTTGAAGGCTACGGCGTAGAAGCGATTATTTACACAGATATCGGCAGAGATGGCATGCTCAGTGGCATCAATGCCAAGGCCACGGTTGAATTGGCCAGAGAATTGACCATACCAATCATTGCCAGCGGCGGAATTACCAATATTGATGATGTGCACACACTGTGCGAAATTGAATCAGAGGGCATTATGGGTGCCATTACTGGCCGCGCTATCTATGAAGGTTCGCTTGATTTCATGGAAGCCCAGATCTTGGCTGACAAACTAAGTAAGAGTGACAACGGTATCTCATAAAATAAACCCTTGCAATTGAATACTGGCATAATTCTTTTTTTTCTCATACTCTCACAACCGGCTTCTAAAACTAATGAGCCTCGCTAAACGAATTATTCCATGTCTGGATGTAACCAATGGACGTGTTGTTAAAGGTGTTAACTTTGTTGAATTACGTGATGCAGGAGATCCGGTAGAAATCTCACGCCGCTATGATGATTTTCTGGATATCACAGCCAGCTCTGATAATCGCGACCTGATTCTGCATATCATTGAGAAAGTCGCCGCACAAGTATTTATTCCGTTAACTGTTGGCGGCGGTGTGCGTCAAGTAGCTGATGTTCGCCGGTTACTCAATGCCGGTGCTGATAAAGTCAGCATCAACACATCGGCAGTACTGAATCCGCAACTGGTTGCCGATGCCTCGGATCATTACGGTTCTCAATGCATCGTTGTGGCGATTGATGCCAAGCAAGTTAGTTCAACTGGAGATTCACTACGCTGGGAGGTTTTTACCCATGGCGGACGTAAAGCAACCGGCATTGATGCCATTGAGTGGGCAAAAAAAATGCAATCCCTCGGAGCCGGTGAAATTTTACTCACCAGCATGGATAGAGATGGCACACGTAACGGTTTTGACATCGCCTTGACTCGCGCCGTTTCAGACGCGATTGATATACCGGTTATTGCCAGCGGCGGTGTTGGTAATCTGGATCATTTGGTTGCAGGCATTCTGCAAGGACATGCAGATGCTGTATTAGCGGCCAGTATCTTTCACTATGGAGAATTTACCGTGCTGCAAGCCAAACAGTATATGGCACAGCATGGTATTGAAGTGCGGTTATAATGTTAAAATTGTTGATGAAATTTGTAACATTACTCTAAAAAATTCTAATTTATTTATGCCTGATACCTGGCTTAGCAAAATCAACTGGTCTGAAGATGGGCTGATACCAGTGATCGCTCAGGAAGCGGACAGTGGCAAAATTCTTATGGTTGCGTGGATGAACCGGGATGCGCTTAAGCTGACGGTAGAAAAACGTGAAGCAGTATACTGGTCACGTTCGCGCAAAAAACTTTGGCATAAAGGTGAAGAATCCGGTCACATTCAAAAAATAAAAGATATTTATTTGGATTGTGATGAAGATGTACTGCTTCTTATCGTGGAACAAATCGGTGGAATTGCGTGCCATACTGGCAGACACAATTGCTTCTTTCAGAAACTGGAAGATAATGAGTGGGTTATCGCAGCTTCTGTTATTAAAGATCCGTTAGAAATCTACAATAAATGACTGACGCAACTATTCTTCACCGCCTGGCAGAAACCATTGAATCACGGAAGTTAGCCGATGCAAACAGTTCATATGTAGCCAAGCTGCTTCATGGCGGGCAAGATAAAATACTCAAGAAAATAGCGGAAGAATCTGCTGAGACATTGATGGCTTCGAAAGATGGTAATGCTGAGCAGGTTATTTATGAAACAGCAGATTTGTGGTTTCATTGCCTAGTATTACTCGCCTACCATGGACTTACGCCGGATGATGTTTTGAAAGAACTGGAAAGACGCGAAGGTGTATCGGGTATACAAGAAAAAGCATCAAGAAAAACGGATTAAAACATGGATAATTGTATTTTTTGCAAAATTGCAAGAAGAGAAATTCCTTCCAATAAAATCTATGAAGATGATGAAATTCTCGCCTTTAATGACATCAATCCTGCCGCGCCTGTTCATTTTTTGCTGATCCCTAAGCTACATATTGAATCACTTGCCGATGTTCAAGATAGTCACCAGAATTTATTAGGTAAAATGCTATTATTGGCACAGAAATTGGCAAAAGAACAAGGCTGTGAAGAAGGCTTTCGCACCATTATCAATACCGGCCGTGTAGGTGGCCAGGAAGTATTTCATTTGCATTTCCATATCATCGGTGGCCGGGAACGTCTGTCCGGAATGATTCATCACGGCTAGGCCAGTACTGTTCCATTTAAAAGGAGAAAGTAATGGGCACATTCAGCATTTGGCATTGGATTATCGTATTGGTTATTGTTGTTCTGGTATTCGGTACGAAGAAATTACGCAATCTGGGTAATGATCTAGGAAGTGCCTTAAAAGGATTCAAAGAAGGCATGAAAGAATCAGATACTGAGAATACCCTCTCGCAATCAACCCCTATGAATGAATCAGTGATAGAAGTCACGGCAAGCAAAGAAGCTCCCGTGAATACCTTCAAAGACAATAAATCAGCAACTGAAACCCAAATTAGCGCACCACAGTCGACCAGCGTAAATAACCAGACAACAGACACCGAAGTCAAGGAAGAAACGCAAACCAGAACGTAGATATTCCATTAGTCTGAAAAATTTCAAGACATACTCAGGTTGATCGATGATTCCATTAATACAGTTTCAATCAGAAAAACAACATGTTTGACATTAGTTTTATGGAACTACTGGTTATCTCAATGGTTGCGTTGATCGTGATTGGGCCTGAACGACTACCCACCGTAGCGCGCACATTGGGAAATTTATACGGACGCTGCCGGAACTTCGTATATAGCGTTAGAACCGACATCCATAATGAAATGCGTATGGAGGAACTGAAGAACATGCAATCCTCTGTGCAGGAAACGTTCCAATCCATTGAAAATTCTGTGCAACAAGGCGTTGATCAGTTAAAAACAACCGTTACTGATGTCAAAACTGAAGACAACTCGCCTGCAAACCTGTCCGCGTCACAGTTGCCTGAAGAATCCGGACAACCGGCCTCAGTCAGCAGTGAATCGCCCCATAGCCCTCTTGGTAACGAGAAAAAATAGTAGTCCGACTGTCTATATGATGTCTATTGATGCTCATTCAGCGTACCAGTTTCACAGCAATCATCATGCTTGAAGGCTCATTCCTATCGCACTTGGTGGAGTTACGCACCAGAATGATACGTACTCTGGGCGGACTCATGCTAGGCTTTCTGCCTTGTGCTTTTTTCGCGCGTGAGCTCTACACTTTATTGGCGCAACCCTTGCTGGAGAAACTACCGCAAGGCGGCCAGATGATCGCTACGGATGTTGCGACACCGTTTTTTGTCCCGATGCAAGTCGCCATGATGATGGCTTTCGTCATTACACTACCGCACACTTTTTATCAGATATGGGCTTTTGTCGCACCCGGACTTTATTCTCATGAAAAACGCATGGCGCTGCCGTTGGTCATTGGCAGTAGCTTTTTATTTTTTTGCGGCATGGCATTTGCCTACTTTGCAGCGTTGCCTTTGGTATTTGAGTTCATCACTTATTTTGCGCCGGAAGGTGTCGCCGTAATGACAGACATCAGCAAATACCTGAGCTTTGTTTTATCCATGTTCCTCGCATTTGGTATCACTTTTGAAGTACCGGTATTTGTCATCATTTTAGTCAGAACAGGCGTAATCACAATTGAGAAACTAAAGGAAATACGCTCCTATGTAATTGTTGGCGCATTCGTCATTGCTGCTATCATTACACCGCCCGATGTCGTTTCGCAATTTATGCTGGCAGTACCTTTGTGCCTGCTTTATGAGTTAGGCATATTCATCGCTGCTTTCATGACAAAGAAACACCATCAAAAACCGCCATCTGATGCATCAACGCCTCCCCCAAAAGATCCTTCAGAACAAAAAGATCTTCCTAAGAAAACAGACTGATCGATCTCGTGCCTACCCCCAACTGGGAAGATAGAAACCATCAAAATGCAACCAACCTACTCCTTCTTACTCTAAAAGTAACCTATTTTATGGAAGTCTATCTGCGATGCAAAATAACTTTTACGTTATCGATTTAGTAAAATTAGCTGTTGTATCTACCAGTATTCTCAGCATGTTTACTGTCGACATCACATTCGCACAATCACCGAATGCAGATCATCGTAATCAGCCACCTTCAAATTCACAGAACCTGATACCTCAATCCACGCCCGGCAGCCCGCCGGATCTCGGCAGACCGCCAAGAACCATTCATCGCGTCGGCACCGCCATTAGCACGCCACGAAACAGTATTAGTATTAAAAGCACAGATGCTGGAACTATCCCCCGGCAACCGCCTACATCATCAGGATGCATCAATTGCGGCATTGTTGATTTCGTTAATAAAATTGGGCAAGGGAATAACCTGAATGCAATCGCGAGCGGCATCGTTGCTGGAACAATCGCCAGGGAAATCATCCGCCCACATGGCACCAATCAGCCAGACACGACGGGTGGCATGCCTGGCGATCACGGAAGCAATATGGCTAATCCGGTCAATCCGTATCACATCGGCGTCACCATGAGTGATGGCAGGCAAGCAATCATTGCACTGCCTGATGCAGCAAACTTCCAGCAAGGCGATAGAGTTAAGCTGATCGATGGCGCATTGGTGCTTGATCACTAGTGAAAGCTATCACTCAGAGAATGTCTATATGTTTTATAAATCTCACCCTGTACCGGCCATGACGCCGCCATTTGCAAATGCACCATTCATTGGAAAACACAATTGAATTCTTCAATCCTCAAAAAAATTGAACTACCGATTGAAGGGATGACGTGCGCTGCCTGCGCGGCACGTATCGAAAAAAACCTGAATAAGCTCGCCGGTGTGCAGGCAGTTGTCAATTTTGCCAATGAGAAAGCGCATGTCAATTATGATGAAAGCCAAATTCAAACGGACGCGCTGATTAGTGCCATAGAAAAATCCGGGTTTCATATTGCACCACAATCTGTGCAACTGCAATTGCACAAAATGACTTGTGCGGCCTGTGCTGGACATATCGAGAAAGCGCTGAATAAATTGCCCAGTGTCACAGCCACGGTGAATGTTGCAACCGAAACAGCCAAAGTGAATTTCATACCAGGTCAGGTAACGATCGGCAACTTGATCGATGCGGTGATTGATGCAGGGTATGACGCCAGAGAAATCAGCGAATCCAGCCACACTGAAGAAAAAGCAAGGCGTCTGGCTGCCTATCAGGCTGAATTACGTTTGTTCTGGATTTCCTCCGCCCTCACTTTGCCGTTGGTGTTGCAAATGGGCGCCATGTTTTCAGGTCATGATATGGACATGCTGCCGCGATGGCTGCAATGGCTATTGGCAACCCCGGTGCAATTCTGGATGGGACGGCGTTTCTATATTGGCGGCTGGCATTCCCTGCGCGGCGGCGGAGCCAATATGGATGTACTCGTTGCATTAGGCACCAGCATGGCCTATTTCTTCAGCGCCGTAGTCACAGCACTCACACTCGATCAGCATGTCTATTTTGAGGCCAGCGCAGCGATTATTACCCTCGTTTTGCTCGGCAAATTGATGGAAGCGCGTGCCAAAGGAAAAACTTCTGAGGCTATTGAAGCCCTGATCAGATTACAACCCAAAACAGCCCGCATCGAACGTAATGGAGAAATTCTCGAAGTGCCAGCGAGTAGCCTGCAAGTCAACGATATTTTCATCGTACGCCCGGGAGAAAATCTACCGGTTGACGGTGTCGTCATGGAAGGAACATCCAGCATTAATGAATCCATGCTAACCGGCGAAAGCTTGCCCGTCAGCAAACAAGTGAATGCAAAAGTCTTTGCCGCCACGCTGAATCAACAGGGCCTGCTCAAATGCCGCGCAACCAGTGTCGGCGCACACACCCAACTGGCTGCCATCATTCATTTAGTCGAAGAGGCACAAGGTTCCAAGGCACCCATTCAACGCCTGGCGGATACAATTTCTGGAATATTCGTCCCCATTGTCGTGGCTATCAGCATCTTGACTCTGGGAATTAACTGGTGGCTCACCAGTGACTTTGTTTCCGCACTGATCAATGCTGTCGCGGTCTTGGTCATCGCTTGCCCTTGCGCACTAGGGCTCGCCACACCTACCGCGATTATGGTTGGCACGGGACGCGGTGCGCAGGTTGGTGTGCTGGTCAAGAATGCGGCGGCACTGGAAAATGCCGAGAAGATTCAAACCATCATTGTCGACAAGACCGGCACCCTCACCGAAGGCAGACCGGAAGTCACCGACAATTTTTTGCAAATTGCAGCTTCCCTGGAACAAGGATCAGAACACCCGTTAGCTCGGGCAGTTCTGGATAGTGCACAGAAAATGCAACTACCACTTCACGCCATTGATGATTTCTCGGCCATAACTGGCAGCGGCATCACTGCCCGCATGAATGGCACCCAATATCTGCTTGGATCACCCAAATTTCTAGCGCAACAAGGTGTCGCAGTGGATGAAAAGCAAATCACCACTCTGCAAGCAGAAGGTAAAACGGTCATTGGCATTGCGTCCACTGCGGATAACGATTCTAGAATCCTTGGTTATCTGGCCATTGCAGACCGCTTGCGAGACACTTCTCTGAGAGCCATTGAACGCCTCCAATCGATGGGCATTGAAGTGGTAATGTTAACCGGCGACAATGCCGTGACCGCTGCTGCCATTGCCAAACGTACCGGTATTACGCAATATCGCGCTGAAGTCTTACCACAAGATAAAGCTGCAGAAGTGATGAAACTGAAAACTGGCGGAAAATTTACTGCCATGGTCGGCGATGGCATCAATGACGCCCCAGCCTTGGCAGCAGCAGATGTCAGTTTTGCGATTGGCGCCGGTTCTGATGTCGCCATTGAAGCCGCAGATATCACCTTGATACGCAACGATCTAATGAGTGTTGCCGATGCCATTTCACTCTCGCGCGCCACACTCCGGAAAATCCGTCAGAATTTATTCTTTGCCTTTGTCTATAATACGTTTGGCATTCCATTGGCCGCTATCGGCATGCTCAACCCGGTGATTGCTGGGGCGGCTATGGCCATGAGTTCTGTATCGGTTGTTAGCAATTCATTGTTATTGAAACGTTGGAAAGCGAACCATTAAAAAATTATTTAAAGGAAATATGCCATTATCATGCAAACCACCACTATCAAAATAAAGGGCATGACCTGCATGGGTTGCGTCAACAGCATCAAAACCGTCCTAAAGAATCTGCCCGGTGTAATCCAGACAGAAGTTACTCTCGACCCCGCCCAAGCGATTGTTCAGTACGATCCCGCTAAGACCAGTATTGTCCTGCTTAAAGAATCCATTTTTGATGCAGGGTTCGAAGTGATCGATTAACTGAAGTCACTTATCCATACCTTAAATCAATTCAGTATTATCTATGAAAAAGATTCCACAATCGGACGGCGTATTTTTAGTTTGCTTTGAACAGAACGGTTCAATTACATGACCTTTCTAGCAGAACGTAATGATGTTTGAGTAAGAATTGCACATCAATATTGTTGACATGCCTTTAGATGTAGAATGCCCTCTATCGGATATTACTTATCCGATAGAGGGCATTTATGGTTCCTGTTTTTGGAAGCATTTGACTGACTCTGTCCTGTCTACTACTTACACTGTAGTGATTGGAAAAGTTCTGATAGCGCTAAAAAACCAATTACTAGCAAAACTTAAGCCACTAAGGACATCAATAAAATTTATTCAGTCTAGAAAACGCCGTAAACAATTGCTCCAATAACGATGAAAGCTGCTGTTGAAATGAAGAACAATCTTAGAACTTGTGCATCTGTTTCTCTTCTGTTGATTTCGCCCATAACTAATCTCCTTGTTTAAGGTATTTCTTTGATTAAGAATTAAAGTCGACAATAATCGACCCCCCTGCTTACACGATCACAAAATTTTTGTGGTCATGAAACTTTATCTCCGCTCCTAAGATTCACTATACAGTGATCCTAAATTGATGGAACCGAGTATTTGCTTCGCAATCATCTCGCTTCGCTTGATTATTGCGGTGACAAATTCTAACTCACATTTAACAACAATGAAAGTATTGAAATTAAGCAGCCCTTCTATTTACTGTAAAAACCCACTCAATCCGGAAACATTTTTTCACAAAAACCCTTAGCTTGTCTTGCTTATCGTCTTCTCAAAGACATATTCATGCCATTGATTCCGAATCATCATGGATGAAAATAACATTTATAATGCTAAAGGCTTCACGTAACCCGTTAGTTCAAGATAGCCACGCCCAGCCGGTTGATTATCTCTGGTCAGTGTCACTGCACCTTCCCAGTATACCGATCCGGTAGATTGACGTGAATCAAGCTCCTGGTCATCCAACAGTGGCGTAAGCTGCCATTCAATCTCACCAGTGCGAATATGCATCGCGACAGGATACAGCGCCTCTGTGTGGGGTGATTGCCAGGTACGAATAGGGGTAAATTCCACTTCTTCCGGATTAAAAAATTTAATATCGCCCGACACACTGCGCAATGCAGCATAGGCCCAAACCTTTCCACCATTCTTCTTACGTATTTGAAAAGCCATCAAGGATGATCCGTCATCCAGATTGGCACCGACCCAATCCCAACCGTCAGCCTCCGGATCCAGATAAGCAGTCGACCATTCGTGATCAAGCCAGGCACGTCCGTTGACAGTAACCGGATTATTTTGACGAAAAACCGTACCGGTTACACTTAAATGCGGTTCGCTGTAGTAATAACTTGCTTGCTCTGGCTTCGGACCTTTGCGGGAAAAACCGTTTTGATCTTGCAGCATCAGCATTTGTGTCGGGGTCAAGGATAATTGCAAACCAAAATCACCGGTTCGCATATCCACCTGATAACGGCCATCCTCCTCACGTACCAGGGTCCAATCATCCAGCTTCACATCGGTATTACCTGCCCTGGCATAAGCCAGATCAAAACCTTCACGTGCAGACTTCTCGGTATGCATTAGCTTACCCACTGCGGGATCGGATAACGCCAGATGCGCGATGATTAAATATTTCGCTGCAAAGCGGCTTGGATTGTCATGATTATGGCCAGTCGCATAACGAAAAAAGGTAACCTGAAAGCCCAATGGTTTCTTATCCTCAGTTTCCAGCCAGCCGGTGATATACCACCACTCAAGACGAAAATCCTGATGCGCGCCGTAATCATGTGGAAAAGTCAGTTTATAGCCGGGCACGACCGGCAGCAGCCGGGAAGATTCAGCGATCGTCTCTGCTGCGACCAAACTTAAAATAACGCCTGCCGGTATTTTTATTCCCCTTCATTACCAATCCTCCCGCACCGCACGTATCACATTACCGGATACAGCCTGCCGCCCGGCCAGCAGCGCTGTCAGTGCCGCTGAAACCAGCATAATCCCGGCGATCATCGTCAACCAGCCCCAAGGCAAATGCAGTTGCATAGTCCAATGAAAGGATTGCGGATTCACAATAAATACCAGAATCAGGCTGATACTCCAACCCAACATAAAGCCCAGCACAATCCCAAGCAGCGTTAACAAACCACCTTCCGCAGCCAGCATCGAAAAAATCTGCCGCCGCATAACACCAATATGCCGCAACATACCGAATTCTTTGGCGCGCGCCAATGTTTGCGCCGAGAAACTGGCCGCCACGCCTAATAATCCAATCACGACTGCCACCATTTCCAATATATAAGTCACCGCAAAACTCCGGTCAAAGATCTCCAAGCTTAATGCGCGCATATCACTCGACCGGGATATCTCCAGCGCCGCGCCAAACGGCAATTGCCGTAAATTCGCAATCGCTGCATCCGCCGTCATCCCAGTTTGCAACCACAAAGCAACCGTATTGACAGTCAAATCCCCTGTTAATCGCTGATAATCCGTCAGTTGCATCTGCACTGCGCCAAATTGACGGCCATAATCACGCCACACACCGGCAATCAGAAATTCACTGGACGTTGCGCCGACTGGCAATCTCACTTTTTCCCCTACCCGATAACCATATAAATCAACCATCGCTTCCGACACCCAGATCGGCATTACATTCTCGGGCAGCGCCCCCGATGCAATCCTATCATCAGTCAACGGCAGCGTATTCCGCGCATCGGTTCTATCCACAGGCCGAGCAAACAAGGTGATTTCCGGCCGGTTCACATCGAGTGATACTTGTTGCGTACGGAAAAAATCCACTCGATCAAAACCGGGTAGCTCGGCTATCGTCTTTTGTGTATCGAGTTGAAAACCGCCTTGATCACCACTTGCCGCAGCGCGCACATATAAATCGGCCGGTAACACATGCCCCAACCAATCATCGATCGATACACGGAAACTCGTCACCATGATCGCCATTGCCACCATCAGACTAAAACTGGCCAATATTCCGCCGAGCGCGATAGCAGCCTGGTTAGGCGCATTCGCTAAACGCGCCAGAACCAAGGTAAGAACAGTGCTTAGCCGGTAACGCTGCAATAGGGTCAGCAGTCCCGAAAAAGCCCATGCCGCCAAACGCGGCATCAACGCAATGCCACCGATCAACAGCAATGCAATGGCCAAATAGCCGAATACCGGCAATTCAAAAATGGGCGGCAGTTGCGTGAATAGCAAAGCGACCGATAAGCAAATCACAGCAAACCAAGGCGGTGAGAATTTTGCCATGGCCACATCCTCACTGCCGGAGCGCAATGCCAGCGCAGGCTTAGCACGCGCTGCCTCTAATGCCGGTGCGATACTCCCCAACATCGTCACAATGAGCCCAACCAAGAAAAATATCACTGCAGCCATTGGATCAAAATAAATACTTGGCTTAACACCTGGAAAAAAGTTAGTGCCCAAATCTCCGCCCAGTAACTGAATCGCCGTAGCGGCGATGGCATACCCTAAGCCCAATCCCAGCAGCGACCCGATCACCCCGAGGATCGCCCCTTCGGTAATAATTTGCCGCAATAGCTGTTGCCGTGTAAAACCCAGGACGCGCAACAGCGCAAATTGCTGCCGCCTCCGAATGACTGAGAGCACCTGCGTGGAAAACACCAGGAACGTACCGGTAAACAGCGCCACCAGCGCCAGCATGTTCAAGTTGACCCGGTATGCGCGCGACATATTGGCAATCCGCTTTTCCTGATCGATTGCCTCAGTAACCCGGTACGATTCGCCCAGTTCGTCAGTCAGTTTGACTTTAAACGCTGCATGATTGACACCATTCTTTAGTTTCAACTCGACCCGTGACAATAAACCAAGCTGCTGGAAATGCCACTGCGCCACACCAATATCCATCACCGCAATACGTTGCCCTGCCCGCGCCCGCACCAAACCGCCTGCCACGCGCAAGGTAATGGTCTGTAATCCCACATTTAAGGATAGCGAATCGCCTTGCTTCACTTGCAACCATTCCATCGCGGCTGGCGACAAAAAAATAGCATCATCCGCAAGCCGATCCAGCGTTTTTCCTTCCTCAGTCAATCCCAGCAAATCCGGAGAAATATGCACCGCCCGGAACATATCAATACCGATGATTTTCAGTTTGTGATCATTTCTGTTTTGCAGTTTACCCGGCACCACCACATCCAATTCCAAAACCGGATTCGCTAACGCCACGCCTTCAGTATTGGCCAGCAAGGGATAAAGCGATTCATCAAAAAATGCTTTCCGGCCATATACCTGCAAATCCGATTGCCCGGAAAGGCTCTTACTGGCCGCAGAAAACTCATTAAAAGCCGCCGTATTGATCAAATGGATTGAAAACGCCATAGCGACACCGATGGCAATGGCAACGAGTGCCACGATCATTTGTACAAAATGCGCACGCCATTCACCGAATAACAGCCAGCGGGATAACGATGCCGAACTCATTCGCTACGCTCTGATGGTCAAATTCAACACAAAATCCGCCGTTGCAGCCGCAGCATGCGAATGCGTCACGAGAATTCCCGTGGCGCCGTTGGTTTTTATTTCCGTGCGCATTAACTGGAGAATCTCATGCGCTGTATCCGGATCGAGATTACCCGTCGGTTCGTCCGCCAACACCAATTTAGGCCGGTGTATCAACGCCCGCGCAATCGCAACACGCTGCAACTCACCACCGGATAACTGACGCGGAAAATGATGCCCGCGATCGCGCAACCCCACATCAGCCAGCATCTGTTCCACACGATCCGTTGGCGCGCCATTCAGCAATAAAGGTAAGGCGATATTCTGAGACAAGGTCAGATGGGGCAGCACATGAAACGCCTGAAAGATGAAGCCAAACTGCTCACGCCGCAGTTGTGTGGCGGCATCATCATTCAGCGATGAAATCGCCACGCTGTTTATGCGGATCTCTCCTGAATCCGGCGTATCCAACCCGGCAATCAGATTCAGCAGCGTCGATTTGCCCACACCCGAATCACCCATGATGGCCACATAATCGCCAGCTTTCAGGGCATACGTTAAATGGGTCAGCACCTTCCGCCCCTCGGCGTAGGCCTTATTCACATTAATTAATTCAAGCATCTGCACTGACACCACAGAATATTGCAATAGTTCTTAAATTCATCGAAACCTCTGTAACCGGAATTATCGCTGAGAGAGCTACCGAACTACTCGCATTGATCGTTCTGTACATAGTGAAAATCTTAATAAACCAACAATACAGATTTCTCGCTACACTCGAATGAACAGTAATTCAGTGACTCCATAATAAATCGAACCATGCTTTATTAAGCATGCCAATTTATGCTTAAATGTACCACGTAACAAAAATTTATTTTAAGCACTTCTAAAAATACAGGAGAAATCTTATGGCAAAAGCCAGCGCACGTCACATTTTGGTAAAAACCGAAGAACAATGTAACAACCTTCGGCGACTTGGCACAACAACATTCGTTATGCCCATCCGGCAAACAAGGCGGCGACTTGGGTGAATTTGGCCGCGGGCAAATGGTGAAGGAATTTGATACAGTCGTATTCAGCGCACCGGTGGGAGAAGTTCAGGGTCCTGTTAAAACACAGTTTGGTTATCATTTACTGGAAGTGACTAAGCGCATTGATTAAATAAGCAGTCCGGTAGGCTGGAGAAATTGACGAACTCCAACAGTTTATGTGGTGGTGTGATGTTGGGGTTCTCAGTCCCTTATTTGCCCAGTTGTAGATGAACTATTACAGGCTAACGGGTAATCCCGTCGATTGTCATATTCTCGATCGCGGCAACGTCAGCCTGCCGCACGAAGAAGAAATTCTCCAGAACCGGTCGGTTGTAACCGGCGTTCATACCGGCTTGCACAACGCGCTCAAGAATAGCCGGATTGTCCAATCCGCTCAGTGATTGAATCAAATCCGGAAAGTCCAGTTGTTCCAGTTTGTCCACCGCATCGAACAAACCTGCACAGGCCACGCGGCTCCAGCGCCCTTTCCGCAGTGCGAGTATCACAAACCCCTGATCGATCATCCATTGCAACCATTTCGACGGCGATTCTCCCGCTTCCAGCATTGAGAAAGGAGAAAACTCGCTCAGTATTTTGACGTTTGGCGAACATCGCAACGTTTCCTGCAAACCGCGCAAGGCACGCGGCTCAAATCCTTCGATATCGATTTTGATAAAATCGAGTGATCCAAGCGGAAGATCATCGCCACGAACAACCGATACAGAGGCTGTTTCTTCCGTACATACCACCGATGAATACATGCGATGCATTCCACTGCTGTAGGAGCTCAAATAAAGATACGACACACCGGCTGCGTCGGACAGCGCATTGCGGTAAATCTGTACGCGCCCTTCGTTCTGCCAGATGCGCGTATTGGCATCAAGAATTTCAAAATTCGCATCATTCGGTTCGATTGCGAACACCCGGCCCGTAGATCCCACGCGTTCAGCGGCTAACACAGTATAATAGCCAACATTTGCCCCAACATCGAGAAAGCGGCCGCCTGGTTTTATGAGACTCAGAATGGATTGAGTTTCCTCAGGCTCAAAAATTCCGTTGGCAATCAAGCCAAGACTATCGGCGTCATCAACAAATATGGATTGTTGTGTAAAAAGTTGGACTTGTTTCATTTTTTGCTCGCGAGAGTGATACCGTATTTTGGTGATCAAGAATGCATCGAAGAATCAGAATCCTGGCGCAGTTCTTGAATCAAGAAGCGAGTATCTTAACACCTTTTCAATTTATTAATGATTCATGACAGAACTTCCACACACCACTCAAACCCGCTGGCAATCCATCAAGAAAGCGGCACAGTTTATCGCCCCCTACCAGCGCCAAGTCGTCTACAGTTTGCTGGCGCTGTTATTTACGGCGACGATTACCTTATCCATCGGACAAGGTATCCGGCTGCTCATTGATCAAGGATTTGCGACACAGTCCAAAGATCTGTTGAGCCAATATGTGGTGATCTTTTTACTGCTGGTGATCGCCCTGGCTGCGGGTACATTTACCCGTTACTACTGGGTCACCTGGCTGGGCGAGCGGGTGATTGCCGATATCCGAAGTAAAGTATTCAATCATCTGATTCATCTGCACCCGGGCTTTTTTGAGGAAAACCGCAGCCTTGAAATCCAATCGCGCCTGACCGCCGATATGACGTTACTGCAAACTG
>LNFM01008022.1_pt1 | contig 16175 bp, 12 predicted proteins | sample 596031 | NCBI WGS metagenome assembly LNFM01 (sample SAMN04254537, study PRJNA301005) | activated carbon metagenome | isolation source: dual media filters at the Ann Arbor, Michigan drinking water treatment plant | place: USA: Ann Arbor
GTCGGGGCGGGCAAGTTCCTGGCCTCCTTCGGCAACCTGAAGTACACCGGCGGTCGGGTCGGCACCTCGAAGACCACCACGCTGGGCTACGACCACGACCTGTCCAAGCGCACCGATGTCTACGCGGTCTATGTGAACGACAAGTTCACCGCGCGGCGCACCGGCAACACCTTCGCAGTGGGCATCCGCCACAAGTTCTGAAGCTCAGGCTGCCCCTCCGGGCAGCCGCAGCACCGCGCGCACGGCACCCGCCCTGTCGGCGCGGGCGCTGAGGCGCAGTTCGGTGCCCGCCGGGGCGCGCAAGGTCCATTCGACGAGCGCGCGGTCGGCGGTGACCTCGCGGTTGGGCAGGAAGGCCTGCAGGCTGGGCTTGGCACCGTGGCCCTCGAGCTGCGGGCCCTCGACCCTGCGCTTGCCCTGGAGCAGTTCGACGGCAGCGCCCTCGGGCCAGCCGAGTTCGAACACCACGCCACGCACCACCTTGCGGGCCAGCGCCCGCTTGCTCACATAGGCCGGCAGGTATCCGGCATTGGCCACCACCAGGCGCACGCGCCAGGTGTCGGGGCCGAGTGCGGTCGCCTCGGCGCTCAGCAGCTCGAGCCGGGGCAGGCTGAGCGCGATCTGCGTCATCCAGGCCGGGAAACGCGCCGCCTCGCGCTCGCGCAGCGCCGGCGGCGGGTTGCGCCAGAAATTCATCTTGTCCCAGCCACCGATCTCGACCGGGCCGAGCTGCGGGTGATCGAAGGGCCGCCAGTCGACATGCGCCTGGCCGCCGCAGTGCTCGTCGCTCCACTTCAGCAGCTTCAGGTCGTCCTCGACCGGATGCTCGCGGTACCAGTGGATCCAGGGGTAGTTCGTGATGCCCGCGGCCTGGTTGGGTGACCAGATCTCGACCACCCAGAACAGCGCGCCCAGGTGCTCGTAGACCCAGTCCTGGGAGCCGCTGATGGTTTCCTTCGGGTGGTACCTGAAGTCGTGCCAGATGCTGACGGCGGGGTAGCCGGTCAGGCGGGTGCCGATGTCGCTGAAGCGCTTGTACGACCACAGGTCCTCGGGGATCATGTCGTCGTCGCTGCACGAGCCCATCGGCCGCAGGATCACGCCGCTGTGGGTGTGGTAGCTGATCGCGGCGCCGATGTTCGGGTGGGCCACGAAGAAGTCGACCATCGCCCGCACCTCGGGCTCGCTCGTCGGGTAGGGGCCGGCCCCGGCCTGCTCGAACTCCTGGCGCCAGCCGCCGGGAAAGTTGCGGTTCAGGTCCAGGCCTTCGCGGTCGGGGTTGATGCGGATCTGCACGCCGTCGTGGGCCTGCAGCCTGCCTTCGGGCATCACCCGGTAGTAGCTGCCGCCGAACTCGCCCGGCTCGCGCGGCACCATCAGGCGCGGATCGCTGGCGCAGGGCTTGTGGCTGCCATGCGGATCGGGGATGCGCATCGACAGCACGCGGCCATCGCCATCGATGTCCTCGACCGTCAGCCCGTCGACCGGCTCCTCGTCGAAGGGGTAGGGCCGGGTCGACGAGCGGATGTGGCGCGGCCGATCGGCCAGCGCGAGCTCGGCGCCGTCCGGGTTCAGGCGCGGACACAGGTAGACGGCGCGGGTGGCGAGCAGCTGCGTCACACGCCGCGCCTCCTCGCCCTCGCCCCCGTGGTGGCTCAGCAGGTGGTGCAGGTAGTAGAGCACCGCGGTGCTCGCGGTCAGCTCGGCAGCGTGGATGTTGCCGTCGGCCCAGAAGGCGGGCTTGTCGGCGGCGGGGCCGGTGGCGGCATCGGTCAGGGTCACGACCCAGATGTCGCGGCCCTCGTGGCTCTTGCCGATCGACTGCAGCGACACCAGGCCGGGGCGGGCCTCGGCATAAGCCTGCAGCAGCGCGGTCAGCGCGTCGTGGCGGTAGAAGCTGTCGAAACGGGGAAGGGGCAGGTCGCGGGCAGGTTGCATGGAAGGCTGCGTGGCACGCTCAGGGCGACCGGAACCGGCCCTGGAAGTGGCGCGCCACCGGCAGCGTGCGCGACTGCTCGCGCAGCGAGACCACCATGGTCTGTTCGTCGACCTGGCGCGCCGCCACCACATGGTGGTGGTTCACGACGACGAAGCGGTCGATTTGCCAGAAGTGCTCGGGGTCGAGCTGGGCCGCGATCTGCTTCAGCGGGGTGCGGACCAGGGCCTCGCCGCCGCGCGAGACGACCCGGGTGCACAAGGCTTCGGCCTCGAGGTAGACGATGTCGTCGACCGGCAGCCAGCGCGGCTGCTCGCCGGGCCGCGGCTCGGCCGCCTCGATGCCCTCGAGCGGGGCGGGGCGACGCAACTGGCCGGCCAGGCGGTCGAGCAGCTGCTCGAGGCTGGGCAGGGCGGCATCGTGCTCGGCGGCCAGCGCCGCCTGCAGCCGGCCCACCACCGCGGCCACGCTGGCCGGATCCAGGGGCTTGCGCAGGTGGTCGATCGCGCCGGCCTCGAAGCTGGGCAGGGCGCGGTCGCTGGCATGCATCACGAAGACCATGCGGGCGCGTTCGCCGATGCGTTGGGCCACCTCGATGCCGGTCAGGCCGGGCATGCGCAGGTCGAGAAAACACAGGGCAGGCTCGTGCTCGAGGAAGCTGTCCCAGGCCTCGATGCCATTGACCGCCTGCAGCACGCGCAGGCCGGGCCAGACGGCGACCAATGCCCGCACGAGCGCGCGCCGCGCAGCCTCGTCATCGTCGGCCACGAGGGCGACGATGCTTCCGGTCGGGTTACCAGCGGTCATGAATGAAGATTGTCAGCCAACTACCGCATCCTGCGAAGAAGGCAACCCCCGAATGAGGGTGGATCCGGACGCCGATTTCTGGCTTGCGAAGCCGCATCACCCGGGGCAGGCGAGAACAAATGCTTGCAATTCCAGGGCAGCCGAGGGGGACCCTTGCCTCAGTGTCGGTTGCTCAGCAGGCGCCACCAGCTCGCCAGGCCCATCAGCCGGCGCGGTGTGTGGCGCTCCTCGAGCACCGCGGCCAGCTTGTCGGCCAGGCGCGGGCTGCGCTGCGCGCGCCAGACCAGCAGGTCGACCAGCCAGGGCCGGTGGTTGGCGATGTTGCCGCGGCGGTAGGCCTCGTAGTGCGGCGCCAGGGCGCGCAGACCCTGCTCGTACCGGGCACGCACCGTGGCATCGGCAAGCGGGTCGCCCTCAGGCCCGGTCGGGCCGGCGAGCACCGCCTCGGCCGCGAGCAGGCCGGTTTCCAGGGCCTTGCCGATGCCCTCGCCCGACAGCAGGTAGGTGGTGCCGACCGCCTCGCCGATCACCATCAGGCCCGGGCGGCTCGGCGTCGCACCGTCCAGGGAGCAGCGCACCGGCGCCCCCTTCAGCGGCCCCAGCCACTCGCCACCCGCGACCAGCTCGCGCACCAGCGGGTGCAGCGCGGTGAAGCGCTCCAGGGCCTCGCGCAGGTTGATGTCCTGCATCGTGTGGCGGCCGTCGCGGCCGCGCCGGTGGCTGTCGGTGACGTAGACGCCGACATTGAAGACCCCGCCCGGGCCGGGGAAGGCCCATCCATAGCCGGACTTCAGGTCGGGATGCCAGGCCATCTCCAGGTCGCGCAGCCGGCCGTGCATCGCCGGGTTGCGCAGGTAGCCGCGCAGCGAGATGCCACTCGGCGCGCGGCGCAGCGCCATGCCGGCGGCCTGCAGCGCCTGCGGTGTCGCACCACTGGCCAGCAGCACCCAGCGCGCGCGCAGCAACCGTTCGCCATCGGGCCCCTGCAGACGGGCACCGACCACGCGCGGGCCGGCCGCGCCGGGTTCTTCGAGGGGTGCCACGAAGCGCAGCGGCGCGGCCATCTGCGCGCCCGCGGCCACGGCCGCCTGGCACAGCATCAGATCGAGCTCGCGGCGCGGCAGCACGGCCAGCCGCGCGGGCACCGCGAGCCGGCCGCCACGCGGCCCGCTGACCGCCACATGCGGCACCGGCTCGGCGCGGGCGAGCACGGCCTCGAGCTGGCCCAGGCGCGCCAGCGCGCGGTGGGCATCGGGGATCAGCGCATCGCCGCAGACCTTGTCGCGCGGAAAGGCCTGCTGGTCGACCAGCACGACCTGCAGCCCGCCGAGCGCCAGCCAGCGCGCGGCCGCACTGCCCGCCGGTCCGGCACCGACCACGAGCACGTCGCAGCGCTCGGGCAGGGCCGCGCCCGTGTCGATGGGCACGCTAGCCACGCTCGAAGAACAGGCGCATCAGCGCACCGGGGCTGAGCGGGTTGCGCGGCAGGTAGGTCTCCTCGAGCAGGCCCGTCATGCGGCGCAGGCGGGAGGGGCTGCGCTTGGCGCTCCAGACCATCAGCTCGACCAGCCAGGGCCAGCGGTTGACGACGCTGGCATGGTCGTACACGTCGTAGCGCGGCTTCAGCGCGCGCAGCTGCTGCTCGTAGTGGGCACGCAGCTTGGCGTCGCTCCAGCCGAGCCGCCGGCCCTCGAGCAAAGCCTGCGCGGCCAGCAGGCCGGTCTCGAGCGCCTTGCCGATGCCCTCGCCGGTGAAGGCGAAGGTGCTGCCCGCCGCCTCGCCGGTGACGAGCAGCCCGGGGCGTGAAAACCCGGCACCCTGCAGCGAGCAACGCAGCGGCGCACCCTTGACCTCGCCCTGCCAGCCGCCGGCGGCCATCAGCTCGGCCGCCACCGGATAGACCTCGCCGAAGGTCTTCAGCATCTCGCGCAGGTTGACCTGGCCCATGCCCGGCGGCGCGGCGGCATCGGGGTCGCTGTCGTCGCGCCGGCCGTGGCTGTGCTCGACACCCACCCCGATGTTGAACAGACCGTTGCCGCAGGGGAAGATCCAGCCGTAGCCGGTGCGCATCTGCGGGTGCCAGGCCACCTCGAGCGCACGGATCCGCCCGGCCATGGCCGGGTTGTGCCAGTAGCCGCGCAGCGCCACCGCGCTGGGCGCGCGGCGTCGGCACAGCGCCACCGACTGCAGGGCCTGGGGCACCGCACCGCTGGCAATCAGCACCCAGTCGGCCTGCAGCTCGTGCAGCGCGCCACCCGCCTTCAGCCGCGCGCCCACGACGCGCGGCGGCTGGGCGTCCGCCGAGGGGCGCGGGTCGAGCAGCGGCTCGACGAAGCGCACCGGCGCGAACATCCTCGCGCCAGCCGCCACGGCCGCGCGGCAGACGATCAGGTCGAGCTCCTTGCGCGGCAGCACCGCCAGCGTGCCGGGCACGTCGATGCGCCCGCCGCGCGGGCCGATGGCCGCGACATGGCTCGCGTGGCAGGCCTGGGCCATCACCTCGTCGAGCACGCCCAGGCGGCGCAGCGCATGGTGGGCATCGGGAATCAGGCCGTCGCCACAGACCTTGTCGCGCGGGAAAGCCTGCTGGTCGACCAGCACCACATCGACACCCGCCCGCGCCAGCCACTGCGCCGCCGCACTGCCGGCCGGCCCGGCGCCCACGACCAGCACCTCGCAGCGCGTGGGCAGGGTCGAAGGCGGCAGGTTCAGGCGCGCCGTGTCGGACGCGCCCGCCGACCCCTGCGCGGCAGCAGGCGTTGCGGCAGGCGGTGCGGAGAAGGCAGAGGTGGACATTCCAGGATCGCGGCCGCGCCGGGCAAAGCGTCGAGCATACCCGGGCGGCCGGCGCCTGGCATGGGGCGGTCAGTAGCGGATCGCGAGGTCGCGCAAGGCCGGCCCGTCCGCGCCGCCGATGCGCGACAGCGCCGCATCCCCCGTGTTGCGGTAGAGGCTGGCCGCGCCCGTGGCCAGCGACACGCTGTACAGGCTGTGCGGGCCGCTGCTGCCGGTGCGCAAGGCCGCCAGCACCAGGCCGTTGGCACCGCCCGCGATGTCGAAGCCGGCGAGGCCGTTCAGGTCGAGGCCGAGCGGCCCGATGTCGACCAGCCGGCCCTCGTTCGGCGGGTCTTGGCGGGTCAGCACGTCCGCGTTGGCCTCGAGGTTGTAGAGCACGGTGCCAGGGGTGCCCGCGAAGTTGTTGGTGTAGGCCGAGGCCAGCACGCTGGCCGGGGCGGCGCGCTGGATGTTGCCGTCGGTGGTCGTCAGGCCGGTGTCGACGTTGATGCGCAGGCTCTGGCCGAGCTCGCTGATCACGCGCAGCCGGTCGGCTGCCGGATTGAAATCGACGCTGAACACCGTGCCGGCCAGACCGGTGTACGGCGAGCTCGGGTCGGCCGGGTCGGCGGCGAGCGTGCTCTTCGGCGTGGCCGCGCCGGTGGCCGGGTCGACGGTGTAGAGCCGGCCCGTGTTGGTCAGCGCATACAGCAGCCGGTCGCTCGGGCGCACGTCGATGCCCAGCACCACCTCACCCGTCGGCAGGCCGCTGATCGCGACCTGGGCGGTCAGCGTGTTGGGGGCCTTCGGGTCGAAGGCGACCAGGCGGTTGTCGGTGGTGAGGCCGAGCGCCGACGGGGCCGCGGGCTGCATCAGCGCCAGCCCGCGCAGCGCCTGGCCGGCCGGGATGGCGCCCACGGCGGTCGCCGCGGCGGCGGTGGCGGCCAGGTTGATCCGGTACAGCGTGGCAACGGACCCGACCACCAGCGCCGCATACCCGGTGTTGCTGCGGCCGTCGATGTCGAAGCCATTCACCGCGGTCGCGGTGACGCCCAGCGCCACCCCGGCGGCCAGGCCACCGGCGTTCGGCGGGTCCTGCAGGTGCAGCAGGCCGGCGACGGCGTCGATGTCCCAGAGCGCGGTGCTGGTCGTGCCGATGAAGGAATTGGTGTAAGCCGCCGCCGTGATGCTGGCGGTGCCGCTGGCCGGGGTGATCCGGCCGTCGGTGATGGTGTCGCCGGTGTCCGCGTTGATGCGCAGGTTCTGTCCGGTGTCGGACACGACCCGCAGGCGGTCGGCCGCCGGGTTGAAGTCGACCGCGAACTCGGCGCCGGCCAGCGCGGTGAAGGCATCGCCCGCGGCAGGCCGCAGCGTGGACTTCAGCGTCGCGACGCCGGTGGACGGATCGAGGGTGTAGAGCCGCCCGCCGCTGCCCAGGCCGTAGAGCAGGCCGTCGGCCGGACGCTGGTCGATGCCGAGCAGGGTCTCGCCGCTGGCCAGGCCGCTGACGACGACGCTGCCGACCAGGGTCTGCGGCGCGGCCCGGTTGAAGGAGATCAGCTGGCCCGACACCGTCAGCGCGACCACATCGCCCACCATCGCGGCCGGGGGCGGGGCGGGTGGCGCCGCAGGCGCCGGATCGTTGCTGCCGCCACAGGCGGCCAGACCGGTCAGCATCAGCGCGACCGAGGCCGAAACGGCCCGCAGGGATGTCTTCAACATGGCTTTCTCCTTGTCGTTGCAGGGTGGACGGGCCACCGCAGCAGCCCGCACGGCTGCCGCCAGAGGCCCACCCCGACCCGTACGCAAGGCGCTGCGAAGCGGATGCAGTGCGGAACGCAACAAAATGCAGATCCCGGTCACCCGACCCCTGCGCCCCGCACCCCGACCATGCCCAGCACCCCACTCCCCTGGCTGAACCCCGACGATGCCCAGGTGCACCGCCTGCGCGCCGACCTGGCGCTGGCCCTGCGCGCCGCGGCCCACCATGGGCTGTCGGAGGGGGTGTGCAACCACTTCAGCGTGGCGCTGCCCGATGCGAGCCAGCGCTTCCTGATCAACCCGCGCGGGCTGCACTGGAGCGAGGTGACGGCGGCCGACACGGTGCTGGTCGATGCCGAGGGCCGCGTGCTGGATGGCCGCCACCCGGTCGAACCGACGGCGATGTTCATCCACGCCGCGGTGCACCAGCTGGCCGGCCATGCGGTGGTGCTGCACACCCACATGCCCTTCGCCACCGCGCTGACGCTGACGAGCGACCGGGCCCTCGACCCGACGCTGAGCCAGAACGCGATGCGCTTCATGGGCCGGCTCGCGGTGGATGCCCACTACAACGGCCTGGCGCTGGACCGCGCCGAAGGCGAGCGCATCGCCCGCACGATGGTCGGCAAGGAGATCGCCTTCCTGGCCAACCACGGTGTGGTCGTCGGCGGGGCGACGCTGGCCTGGGCCTACGACGACCTCTACTACCTGGAGCGCGCCTGCCAGCACCAGGTGCTCGCGCAGTCGACCGGCCGCCCGCTGGCGCCGGTCGCAGCCGAGCTGGCCGCCCGCGTGGCCGCCCAGGTGCAGGGCGAGCGCGAGCAGTCCGACCTGTTCTTCGAGGCCCTGCGCCGGATGCTGCCGGCGCCGGCCTGAAGCCTCAGGCCACCTGGGCGGTGACCTGGTTCTGCGCCTTCACGGCCAGGCGCCAGGCGTGCAGCAGCGGCTCGGTGTAGCCGCTGGGCTGCTCCAGGCCCTTGAAGACCAGGTCGCAGGCCGCGCGGTAGGCAAACGAGGTCTCGAAGTGCCCGGCCATCGGCTGGTACAGCGGGTCGCCGGCATTCTGGGCGTCCACCACTGCGGCCATGCGCTCGAAGGTCGCACGCACCTGGGCCTCGCTGACCACGCCGTGGCGCAGCCAGTTGGCGATGTGCTGGCTGCTGATGCGCAGCGTCGCACGGTCTTCCATCAGGCCGACGTTGTGGATGTCGGGCACCTTGGAGCAGCCCACGCCCTGGTCGACCCAGCGCACCACGTAGCCGAGGATGCCCTGGGCGTTGTTGTCGAGCTCCTGCTGCAGCTCGGCAGACGTCCAGAACGGCACCAGCGCCACCGGCACCTGCAGGATCGCGTCGAGCAGCTTTTCTTCCACCAGCTTGGCGCTCGGGCCATGCGCGAATTCGTCCATGCTCTTCTGCAGCGAGGCCACGTCCACCTGGTGGTAGTGCAGCGCATGCAGGGTCGCGGCGGTCGGGCTCGGCACCCAGGCGGTGTTGGAGCCCGACTGCGGGTGCGCGATCTTCTCCTTCATCATCTCGGCCATCAGGTCGGGCATGGCCCACATGCCCTTGCCGATCTGGGCGCGGCCGCGCAGGCCGCAGGCCAGGCCGATCTGCACGTTGTTGAACTCGTAGGCGCGCAGCCAGTTGGCGTTCTTCATGCGTGGCTTGCGCACCATCGCGCCGGCGTGCATCGCGGTGTGGATCTCGTCGCCGGTGCGGTCGAGGAAACCGGTGTTGATGAAGGCCACGCGGTGCCGGGCGGCCTGGATGCAGGCCCGCAGGTTGATGCTGGTGCGCCGCTCCTCGTCCATGATGCCGAGCTTGACGGTGTACTCCGGCAGCCCGAGCAGCGCCTCGACGCGGGCGAAGAGCTCGTCGGCAAAGGCCACCTCGGCCGGGCCGTGCATCTTCGGCTTGACGATGTAGACGCTGCCGCTGCGCGAGTTGTGCAGCCCGGGCGTGCCCAGGCGCTTCAGGTCGTGCAGGGCGATCGCCGTCGTGACGACGGCGTCGAGGATGCCCTCGGGGATCTCGCTGCCGCTGCCGAACAGGATCGCCGGGTTGGTCATCAGGTGGCCGACGTTGCGCACGAACAGCAGCGAGCGGCCGTGCAGGCTCAGCGGCTGGCCGTTGGCGCCGGTGTAGACGCGGTCGGCGGCGAGGCGTCGCGTGATCGTGCGGTCGCCCTTGGCGACTTCTTCGGTCAGGGTGCCGCGCAGGATCCCGAGCCAGTTGCGGTAGCCCAGCACCTTGTCCTCGGCATCCACCGCCGCCACCGAGTCTTCGAGGTCGAGGATGGTTGACAGCGCCGCCTCCAGCACCACGTCGGCCACGCCGGCGGGGTCGTTGCGGCCGATCGGCGTGCTGCGGTCGATGCGGATCTCGAGGTGCAGGCCGTGGTGCACCAGCAGCACCGCGCTCGGCGCCGCGGCATCACCCTGGTAGCCGGCGAAGCGGGCCGGGTCGGCGAGGCCGGTCTTCAGGCCACCGGCCAGCGTGACGCGCAAGGCGCCGCCGACCACCGCATAGCCGGTCGCGTCGCGGTGCGAGCCGTTGGCCAGCGGGGCGGCCTGGTCGAGCACGCCGCGGGCATAGGCGATCACCTTCGCACCGCGCACCGGGTTGTAGCCGCTGCCCTTCTCGGCGCCACCGGCCTCGCTGATCACGTCGGTGCCGTAAAGCGCGTCGTACAGCGAGCCCCAGCGCGCGTTGGCGGCGTTCAGCGCATACCGGGCGTTGAGCATCGGCACCACCAGCTGCGGGCCGGCGAGCGTCGCGACCTCGGGATCGACGTTCTCGGTGTCGCATTCCACCACCTCGGGCGCCTCGACGAGGTAGCCGATGCGCTTCAGGAAGGCACGGTAGGCCGGCATGTCGCCGATCGCGCCCGGGTGCGCCTGGTGCCAGGCATCCAGCTCGAGCTGCAGCCTGTCGCGCTCGGCCAGCAGCGCCGCATTCTTCGGTGCCAGGTCGCGCACCACCGCATCGAAGCCGGCCCAGAAGCCGGCCGGATCGACGCCGGTGCCGGGCAGCACCTGCTCGTTGACGAAGTCGTACAGCTCGGTGGCGACCTGCAGGCCGTGCACGGTGGTGCGGGGGGTGGAAGCAGCGGATGTCATGGTGGGTGTCCTCGTGGCCTCTTGGGAGAGGCAGGGTTTCAGGCAGAAGTGGAAGGAAGCGTGGGCGCCGGCGGCGCAGAGGGCGCGGCGGCCGGGAAGAAGGCGAGCACGTCGCGCAGGCTGCGGCCCACGCGGGAGGGTTCGGTGCCCAGCCGCTCCATCGGCTGGCCGGCGCGGTTGACCCAGAGGGTGGTGTAGCCGTACCAGGTGGCACCGATCGCGTCCCAGCAGTTGCTCGACACGAACAGGATCTCGCGGGCCGGGCGGCCCAGCGCCTCGGGGCCGAGCGCGTAGGCGGCCGGGTCGGTCTTGAAGCGGCGCACCGGGTGCACGCTCAGCACCGGGTCGATCAGCTCGGCGAAGCCGGCGCTCTTGATCGCCACCGCGAGCATGTCCGGGTCGCCGTTCGACAGGATGCCGGTGCGCACGCCGCGCTGCCGCAGCGCCTGCAGGACCTCCAGGTTCTCGGGGAAGGCCGACAGGTGGCGGTACTGGTTCATCAGCCGGTCCTCGGCCTCGGGGGCGAGCGCCAGGCCGAGTCGCTCGGCCGCGTACTGCAGCGACCAGCGGGTCAGCGTCCAGAAGGGCTGGTAGTGCTCGCCGGGGCGGCCGCTCATCGAGACCAGGCGGGTGTAGTCGATCTGCTTGTCGCGCCAGAGCAGCGCGAGCCGCTCGCCCTGGCCGGGGAAGAGCTGCTCGGCCAGCAGCGCGACGCTGTAGACATCGAACAAGGTCCCGTAGGCGTCGAACAAGACCGCCGTCGGGACGGCGGCGGCTTTGCTGCGGGCGAGGCTGGTCTCCATGCCCGGACTTTATTCGATTGATCGCAGCCCATTAATTGCCGATTTCGGAGTGGATTCATGACTTGAACAGCATAATCAGCCCGGTCGGTGGCCAAATGGACAAACTCAAGCAGATCGAATCCTTCGTGTCGGTGGCGGCCCGCGGCAGCCTGACCGCCGCGGCCAAGGCCGAGGGGGTGGCCCCGGCGGTGATCGGCCGGCGCCTCGATGCCCTGGAAGAACGCCTGGGGGTCAAGCTGCTGTTGCGCAGCACCCGCCGGCTCAGCCTGACCCACGAGGGCAGCGCCTTCCTGGAAGACTGCCAGCGCCTGCTGGCCGACCTCGCCAATGCCGAGGCCAGCGTCAGCGCGGGCGGCGTGAAGGCCAGCGGGCACCTGCGCGTGACGGCGCCGGCCGGCTTCGGGCGGCGCCACGTGGCCCCGCTGGTGCCGCGCTTCCTCGCGCAGCACCCGGAGGTGCATGTGTCGCTGAACCTGAGCGACCGGGTGGTCGACATCGTCAACGAGTCCTACGACTGCGCGGTGCGCGTAGGCGACCTGCCCGACTCCAACCTCGTGAGCGTGCGCCTGGCTGACAACCGGCGGCTGTGTGTGGCCACACCGGCCTACCTCGCGCGGGCCGGCATCCCGCGCCACCCGAACGAGCTGTCACGCCACCAGTGCCTGAGCCTGTCGAGCGAGGCCAGCCAGACGCGGGGCTGGGCATTCCTCGTGGAGGGCGAGGTGATCTACCTGCGGCCTGGCGGCCGCGCGGACTGCACCGACGGCCAGGTGCTGCACGACTGGTGCCTGGCGGGCCTGGGCCTGGCCTGGCGCTCGACCTGGGAGGTCGAGGGCCAGGTGGCACGCGGCGAGCTGGTGTCGGTGCTGGACGACTTCGCCGCGCCGCCGAACGGCATCTATGCGCTGTTTCCACAGCGCAAGCACCTGCCGCTGCGGGTGCGGCTGTGGATCGACTTCGTCAAGCACAGCTACGGCGACCCGGGCTACTGGCGCGCGGGTGCGCCCTGAGCCGGGTCGGAGCTCGGCCTCAGGCGCCGGCGTCGGCCAGGCACTTCTTCACGAAGCTGTTCTTCGCCGCGCCGGCGAGCTTCTTGTCGGCGGCCTTGGCGTCGCAGGTCTCGGCGGCGCTCTTGGGCCCGCCGTCGCTGCTGCACTTCTTGACGTAGCTGGTGCGCGCCGCGCCCGCGAGCTTCTTCTGGGTGGCACTCGCCTCGCAGGCGGCCTGGGGGCCGGCGGCGGCCGCGGTGGCGGTGCTGCCGCCCCGGTCGGACTCGCACTTCTTCACGAAGCTGTTCTTCGCGGCCCCGGCGAGCTTCTTCTCGGCGGCCTGGGCCTCGCAGGATGCGGCGGCGGCGGGTGCCGCCGTCTGGGCCTGGGCGCTGAAGGCGAACAGGGCGGTGGCCAGGCAGGCCAGGTGGGTGGACCATCTTGTCATTGTTTCTCCTCGGTGGGCGCTTGGCAGGATTGCCTTGTCGTCATCGCCCCGGCCGGCCAGGCCCTGGGCGCATGCTCAACGCGGCCGCCACGCACCGCGCCGACACACGGGGGCGCTACATGATCCGGCGTGGGTGCGCGAGCGCCTCGTGCGCCGCATGCAGGCGCCGCACCAGCACCCGGATGAAGGCCTCGTCGAACAGGTGGCGGCAATTCGGGCTGAGCTGGGACATGGTGTCCGGGGTGAAGGACACGGTCGTCGTGGCCTCGGTCGCGACCAGGTCGGCGCTGTGCCGGCGCAGTTCGGGGCTGGGCGCGAGGTAGGCCATCTCGCCCACCGAGGTCCCGCGCCCGAGGTGGGTGATCTTCTCGCCGTTGCGGAACACATCCACGCCGCCCTGCGCCAGGATGTGGAAGGTCTGCCCGAGTTCCCCCTTGCGGTACAGGGCCTGGCCGAAGCCGTGGCGCTCCCAGCGCGCGCGGCGCACCACCTCCCAGAGCTCGACATCGCCGAAGCTGCTGAAGAATTCGAGCGGGCGCAGCAGCGTGAAGCGCTCGGCGTCGAGCACGTCCTGCACCTGGGCGCGCGGCACGTGCTGCTCGGTGACCAGGCCCGACAGCGCCTGGGCGAACTCGTCCCAGTCGAGGTAGCGCTCGGCGGGTTGCTTGGCCAGGGCCCGGGAGATCACCGCGTCGACCTCGGGCGCCAGGCCGCTGCGCAGCGCGGTCAGCGGCGGCGGGTCCAGGTGGTAGATCTGGTGCATCAGCGTCGACTGCGACGGCGCCTCGAACGGCGGCCGACCGGCCACCAGGTGGTAGAGCACCGCCCCGAGCGAATACATGTCGGCACGGGCGTCGAGCGTGGCGCCGTCGAGCTGCTCGGGCGACATGTAGGCCAGTGAACCGACGCGGTGCACCTGGGTCACGTCCGAGGACATGTTCAGCGCGCTGCCGAAGTCGGACACCTTCACGTCGACCACCTTGCCATCGCCGTCCAGCACCGTCAGCAGGTTGGCGGGCTTGACGTCGCGGTGGATCACGCCCTGGCGGAACACATAGCCCAGCGCCATCGCGCACTTGAAGCCGATGTCGATCACCTGCTCCAGCGGCAGCAGGTGGTCGGGGCGGCAGAAATCGCGCACCGTGCCGCCCGAGACCCATTCCATCACCAGGTAGGGCATGTGCGGGTCGGGCACGGCGTCGAGGATCTGCACCACGTTCGGGTGCTGCAACCGCCCGACCAGCGCGGCCTCGGCGGCAAAGAAACGCTCGCTGAAGCGGCCGCCCATCGGGTCGCCCTGGGGCAGCATGCGCACCTGCTTGATCGCGACGCGGCGGTTGTTGAAATCGTCGTGGCAGAGATAGACCTCGCTGGTCGCCCCGTCGCCCAGGCGCTGCATCACCCGGTACTTGCCGATCATGGCCGGCAACCGGGGGTCCATGCCGGCGGAGGGTTCCGTGTCGGGCTCGGGTGAGGTCGTCATGGCAGCGGTTCGCGGGCGGTGCCGCATTCTTGCACCCTGCGGGGCCGTGTGGGCGGCCGGGATGCACGGGCTGCGCGGGGCGTGTGCAGAGGCCCAACCGTAGAATTGCTCCATGATCGAAGTCAAACAGGCGCTCCTCGCCGCATTGGGCCAGGCCATCGAGTCCGTCTCCGCCGGCACGGGCCTGGAGGCGGCCTTCGAGTCGCCCAAGCAGGCCAGCCATGGCGATTTCGCCGTCACCGCGGCGATGGCCCTGGCCCGGCCGCTGAAGAAGAACCCGCGCGAGGTGGCCCAGGCGCTGGTCGCGGCGCTGCAGGCGCAGCCCGCGGTGACACGCTGGGTCGATGCGCTCGAGATCGCCGGCCCGGGCTTCATCAACCTGCGGCTCAAGCCCGCGGCCAAGCAGGCGGTGGTGACCGAGGTGCTGCGCGACGGTGATCGCTACGGTCTGCAGCCGGCGCAGGGCGAGCCGGTGATGGTCGAATTCGTGTCGGCCAACCCGACCGGCCCCCTGCACGTGGGGCATGGCCGCCAGGCCGCGCTCGGCGATGCCCTGTGCCGCCTGTTCGAGACCCAGGGCCGGCGCGTCACGCGCGAGTTCTATTACAACGATGCGGGCGTGCAGATCGCCACGCTGGCCGCCTCGACGCAGGCGCGGCTGCGCGGCCTGAAGCCGGGCGACGCCGACTGGCCGGAAAGCGCCTACAACGGCGACTACATCGCCGACATCGCCGCCGACTTCCTGGCCCGCAAGACGGTGCAGGCCGACGACCGCAGCTTCACCGCCTCGGGGGATGTCGATGACCTCGACGGCATCCGCCAGTTCGCGGTGGCCTACCTGCGCCACGAGCAAGACCTCGACCTGCAGGCCTTCGGCGTGCGCTTCGACCACTACTTTCTCGAGTCCAGCCTGTACAGCAGCGGACGCGTCGAGCGCACGGTACAGCGCCTGGTCGAGGCCGGCAAGACCTACGAGGACGGCGGCGCGCTCTGGCTGCGCAGCACCGACTACGGCGACGACAAGGACCGCGTGATGCGCAAGTCCGACGGCAGCTACACCTACTTCGTGCCGGACGTGGCCTACCACATCGCCAAGTGGGAGCGCGGCTTCCAGACGGTGATCAACGTGCAGGGCACCGACCACCACGGCACGATTGCCCGGGTGCGCGCCGGGCTGCAGGCGGCCGGCGTGGGCATCCCGGCCGGCTACCCCGGGTATGTGCTGCACAAGATGGTGACCGTGATGAAGGGCGGCGAAGAGGTCAAGATCTCCAAGCGTGCCGGCAGCTACGTGACGCTGCGCGACCTGATCGACTGGACCAGCCGCGACGCGGTGCGCTTCTTCCTGATCAGCCGCAAGGCCGACACCGAGTTCACATTCGATGTCGACCTCGCCCTGAAGCGCAACGACGAGAACCCGGTGTTCTACGTGCAGTACGCCCACGCCCGGATCTGTTCGGTGCTGCAACGCGGCGAGGCGCTGGCCACCGACGGCCCGGCCGACCTGTCGCTGCTGACCGCGCCCACCGAGCTGGCGCTGATGCTCAAGCTGGCCGACTACCCGGCCATGTTGTCCAACGCCGCGGCCGGCCTCGCGCCCCATGACGTGGCCTTCTACCTGCGCGACCTGGCCAGCGCCTTCCACAGCTACTACGGTGCCGAACGCGTGCTGGTCGACGACCCCGCCCTGTGCGCCGCACGGCTCGCCTTGCTGCGCGCCACGCGCCAGGTGCTGGCCAATGCACTCGCGGTGCTCGGCGTCGAGGCGCCGAGGCAGATGCAGCGCGATGTCGCGGCTGAGGAAGCGGGGGTCACCGCATGAGCAGGGCCGATGCAAGACACCAGGCCGGCGGCTTCACGATGGGGCTGATCGTCGGCCTGCTGACCGGCCTGGCGCTGGCGCTGGCGGTGGCGCTGTACGTCACGAAGGCGCCGATTCCCTTCATCAACAAGGTGCCGCAGCCGGCCGGCGACCGCGATGCGGTCGAGCGCGAGCGCAACCGCAACTGGGACCCGAACAGCCCGCTGTACGGCAACAACCCGGCCCGGCCG
>LNFM01008024.1_pt1 | contig 16173 bp, 18 predicted proteins | sample 596031 | NCBI WGS metagenome assembly LNFM01 (sample SAMN04254537, study PRJNA301005) | activated carbon metagenome | isolation source: dual media filters at the Ann Arbor, Michigan drinking water treatment plant | place: USA: Ann Arbor
GTCGAATACACAGAAGAAGACTCAGAGACGGCGCAGAGCCGTCACGAACGTCTCAGATGCGACGCCAGTCGCGGTCGTTGGAGAGGCCGAGGATCCATCCCTCGACGGTCGAGAGCTGAGGTGCAGCGGCGTCACGGCCGGCCGCGACGCCGAGCATCCCGAGAAGGCCGACAAGGGCGTCGAAAGTGTCCTCGCCTCCAGATGTGGGCCCGAATCCGTCGCGTACGGCGGAGCGGACAGAGGCTCCGAGTTCCGCACCAAGAGCCGCTGCGCCGACCTCGATCGCCACAGCGTGGTCGCGGCGGTCGGCCTGACGGCGCTTGCTCCAACCACGGCCGAAGCCAAGGGCGGCGTAGTACTGAGCCGGGTAGGTCTCGGCGATGGTGATGCGGCGCGTGGCGAGGAGGTCGACCAGGTCGCCGTCGAAGGGCCAGAGCGCTGCGCCGTCGCGTACGAGCGGCGCCACCAGCTCCTGCCAGCCGGCGATCGCGCCCTTGCCGGCCTGGTTGGCGCCGAGGGTCCAAGAGAGCGGACAGGCAGCCGGGCGCGTGGGCGTAGCGCGCTCGCAGTCGCGCCAGAGGGCATCGAGTGGAATTCCGAGCCCGTCGGCCAACTGCTGCCGGCGCGTTCCGCCGGGGCGATGCGGATAGAAGGGTCGTCCCGGGGAGATCTCCCCAGGCGCGCGGGCGACCTCGTAGAACGTCTCCCAACCGGGTCCTCCGAAGGCGAGCAGTGCGTCGCGGAAGGACGTGATCCCGGCCCGCTCGGCGTAGGCGCGCGGCAGTCCGATCGGGAAGTCGAGGCCGATCAGGATCGGCCCGGGTTCGTCGTCGCGCAGGCCGAGGCGCTCCAGCGGAGTGCCCTCCCTGCCCCACGGAGCGATCGACGCGATCGCCCAGCCGTCGCCCGCCGAGCGCGCCGTGGCGATCCAGCGCTTGCGCGGGTCGGTGCCCCAGTCGGCGTGGAGGATGATCACCGGGTCATCGATCCCGGGAGCCCTCCTGCCACTGCAGAACCGCGTCACGCCCTTCAGCGAGCCGACGGCCGTGCCCGACCGCGGGATGTTCATGGGCAACCGCGGGGTGCTGCACGACGACGAGCGGCGGATCGTGCGCTTCGCCCAGGGCCGGCGCTGGATCATCTGCCTCACCGACTTCAAGGACCGCCGGCGACCGCTCATGGTCCCTGGCAACTACACCGAGCTCTTCTTCATGGATGAAGCGACGGCGCTGGCGGCCGGCCACCGGCCCTGCCACGAGTGCCGTCGGGCGGACGCCCTCGGCTTCCGCGACGCCTGGGCGGAGGCGACCGGCAACGATCGATCGATCGGGCTGACCGAGCTCGACCGCCACCTGCACGAGGACCGGCTCGCCTCCCGCGGCGTGATGCGCCGCAGGACGGCGGAGGCCGCGTCGCTGCCGGACGGGGCGATGGTCGCGATCGACGACGCCGCCTTCCTGGTGCAGGACGGGGCGCTGCGCCCCTGGAGCCCGGCCGGCTACGGAGCGCCGCGGCCGATGCCGGCGAGCGTCGAGGTGCTGACGCCCCGATCGACCGTTGGAGCGATCGGCGCGGGGTATGCGCCGGCGCTGCACCCGAGCGCCTGAGCACTCGGCTCGGTGGCAGACGCCGCCGACTCGCGTGGGCTACTCGCAATCGTGGCGTTGATTGGCTGGCCCGATCGTGGTGAGCTCCGCGCGTGCCGCACGCCGCCGAACTCGAACTCCGGCTCCGCATCATGGCGGCACTCGAAGCTCATAAGGCTGCGAGCGGCGGCACCATCACACGGGACGAGCTCACCCCGTTCTTTGTGGATGAGCACCTCTCGCTCCGCCTCATCGATCAGTCGCGGGGGATCTGGAACCCGAGAAACCTCCAGGCCACGCTGTCGGTGGTGAGTGACCCGAAAGGCGTCTATGACGACCGCGACGACAAGGTCGGAGGGCTCTTCCGCTACTCCTATCGGAAGGGGTCGGTAGACGGGGACAACGCCAGACTGCGTAGAGCCTTCGAGTTGTCGCTCCCGATCGTCCTGCTCCGCAAGATCGCAACGGGACTCTTCTTGCCTCTCAGCCCGGTCTACGTCGTGGGCGACGATCGCCAGGCACGGGAGTTCGTCTTCGCACTCGACGAGGGACTCTTGATGGTGAGTGACCCGGTCCATCCGACGCCCCTGCAACGTCGGTACGCCGAACGCGTTGCCCGCCAACGACTCCATCAGCCGGAGTTCCGCGCCCGCGTGATGCTGGCGTACGCCATGCAGTGCACAGTCTGCGATCTGCGGCACCCGAACCTCCTCGACGCGTCGCACATCATCAGCGACGGATCTGACGGTGGAGACCCAGTCGTCCCGAATGGCCTGAGCCTCTGCAAGATCCACCACGCGGCCTACGACCGGAATCTCCTCGGCATCACCGGCGACGGGCAAGTGCAGATCAACGGCGACCTCCTCGAGGAGATCGACGGGCCCATGCTTCAGCACGGCCTCCAGGAGATGCACGGCCGCCCCATCAGGCAGCCGTCGAAGCGGCGCGATCGACCGGATCCGGACCGCCTCGAAAGACGGTACGAGAGCTTCGTAGCGTCGAACTGAGTCAGCGCAGCAGCGACTGGTGGGCGCCGACGCCGGCCAGGACGCCCGCGGCAGACGCAAGGGTGGCGTTGTGCATCGGGGTGGCCGCGTCGCCGGCGGCGTAGACGCCGGGCACCGTGGTCTGCTTCCACTCGTCCACCCGCACATGGGGGCCCATGGGGCCGTCCTCGAACTCGCAGCCGAGGAGCCCTGCGAGCGGGCTGCTCGGACGCGTCATCGGGGCGACGAACAGCGCGCCGACGGTGACGGTGCGCCCGTCGGTGAGGCGCACGCCCTCGAGCGCGGGCGCGTCGCCGAGCAGCTCGACCACCGGGGTGCGCTCGATCTGCACGCCGCGCGCGGAGAGGTGGGCGGCCTGCTCGGCGTCCGGCTCGAACACGCCTTGCGTGAAGTAGGTCGTGGGGCCCCAGTCGGGGATCAGGCCGGCCTGGTGCGCGGACATCGGGTGCGCGGCGATCACGCCGAGGGGCAGGTCGGCCACCTCGTAGCCGTGGCAGTAGGGGCAGTGCAGCACCGTCCGCCCCCAGCGCTCGGTCATCCCCGGGATCGGCGGCAGCTCGTCGGTGACTCCGGTAGCCAGCACCAGCCGGGCGGCCCGCTGCTCCGATCCGTCGGCGAGCGTCACGATGAAGCCATCGCCGTCCCGGCGCGCGTCGGTCGCCTCGCCGTGCGTGAGGTCGAAGGTCGGATAAGCCTCGAGCTGGGCGATCGCGTCGCGCAGGATGTCCTCCGGCGGGCGGCCGTCCTGGCCGAGGAAGCCGTGGGCGCCCGTGGCGAAGCGGTTGCGCGGGAGCCCGGCGTCGATCACCAGCACCTGGCGCCGTGCGCGGGCGAGCTGCATGGCCGCGGAGAGGCCGGCGTAGCTGCCACCGATCACGATGACGTCATGGGGCATGTCGTTCTCCGGGGTGAGGCGCGGGCCGCGCGGTTCAGACGAGAACGATTATCACAAGGAGCCGGACGAGGCCGCGCGGTTGCGTGCGATCTCGGCCTCGAGGTCGCCGACGGCCTCGACCAGATCGGCCGTCAGCGCCGAGCCGGGCAGACGGGCGGAGAAGATGTCGGCGAGGCGGCGGTAGTACCAGGGCGTGTCGGCATCGCGGTTGAAGCGCTCCCAGAAGGGCTCGCCGAGCACCCGGTAGTCGGCGAGCACGGCGCGCGCGTTGTTGACCTTGTCGGCCAGGGAGACCCGGAGGATTCCGGTGTCGGGCTCGGTCTCGAGATGCGCGAGGTAGGCCTCCTTGCGCTCGCGCCAGGGGGCCTTGTCGCCGTCGGCTTCCAGGCTGTCGCTGCAGGCACGCACGATCGCGGCGACGCGAGGCCCGAAGCGCGCGGCGATCTCGTCAAGGCGCGGCTCCCCGCCCTGGTCCTCGGCGGTGTCGTGCAGCAGGGCGGCGATCGCCTCGTCCTCGCGCAGCTCACCGGTGGCGGCCGCGTCCTCGATCACCAGGCCGGCGACGGCGAGCAGGTGGGCCACGTAGGGCACGTCCGTCCCCTTGCGCCGCTGCTCGGAGTGCAGATCGACCGCGTACGCCAAGGCGTCGGCGAACCGGGTTCCGAGGGCCTCGTTCATTGGAGGAAGGCTACGACCGGATCCAACCGGCATGCCCTGGGTGGAGACGCGCGAAGAGACGGCCTCGTCACGAGCGGCCAGCCCGAAATGCCCTCCTCATTGCGAGCGCATCAGCGGCCACCTTGGTGAGCTCCTCGAGCTCCTCATCGTCCATCGACCAGATCGCCAGCCGCTCGGAGGACATGGTTCCGAAAGGCGTTCCGTCGTAAGTGTCGAGGGCCATCCCGGCCACGTACCCGGTTGGCGACACAGTGAGCTTTCCGCCTAGAGCGACGGGGTGCTTGACGTGTCCTTTCGGGGGCCTGAGTCGAAACGGCAGCACGATGTGCTGCCCATCGTGCTCGTAGCCGAACGAGCTCGCCAGGGTCTCAAGGGTCATCACTGCCTCCGCGGAAGATGGCAAGGGCGTCTCGTCACGACGCTACCCCTCGCGTCGAGCGGGAGCCCTGTGAGCGCCGCCCTCTACTTCGCCACGTAGTCGTTGCCGGCGAGGCGGATCGATCCGGGGCGGGTGCTCTTGGTCGCTCCATTGGGGAGGAAGAAGAAGGCGCGCCGACGGGTGCCGTCGGCGAAGCGGAACTCCATCGAGTTGGGGCCGACCACGCGGTAGCGGCCCGTGTTGGTGCTGCCTCCGGTGGCGACGACCGAGCCGCCGGGGTCTCCGGGGGCCGGGAAGAACGATGCGCCGACGAAGCCGCTCCTGGTGAAGGTGCCGTTGGTCCTGAACGTGAAGACGCGCTCCACCGCCGTTCCTCCGGTGCCTCCGCCGGCGGCGATGAAGCTGAACGAGCGGTACTTGCCGCGCAGCTTCAGGCGCGTGGTGGGGGCCACGCGGCGGTAGTCGCGGGTGCCGATCCTCACGCCCTTTCCGGTCGTGCGGAACGACGCCGGCGGGTCGTCGCCGATCGTGATCGTCGAGCCCGTGCGCCGGTAGGCCTCGCACACCGGCAGGCCGTTCGGCAGCAGGCGCGTGCAGGCCGCGTCCTTCAGGCCGGTCTCGGGCTCGCGGGTGTAGACGCGGCCCTGCGGGGTGAAGAGGACGTAATCCCAGCAGAGGCCGCCGCAGATGCCGGTGACGTCCACCTGGAAGCTCGCGTAGAGGCCGCTGAGACCGCCCTTGGCGACCTTCGGGGCCTTGCCGGCGCCGAAGCGGGGCTTCGGGACGGGCTTTCCGAGCGAGCGGCACTCCAGGCGCGGGGTGGTGAAGATGCTCATCTCGCGCAGCCCGGTGTCGCCGTCCTGCTCGTAGAAGGCGTTCTCGCCGGTGAGCGGGCCGCTCGAGAACTCGACGGCCGAGTAGTCCTCGCTCGCGTCACCGGTGACGTCGGCGGAGTAGGAGCCCGTGACGCCGTCGAGGCGGTAGGTGCGGCCGGGGAGGATCTCGAAGGTCGGCCCCGTGGCCCCGGTGTCGCGGACGACGCAGGGGTAGGTGGCGACGGCGGGGTCCTTGAGGCGGTACCCGATCAGGCCCACCTGGTGTGCGGCGCCCGACTGGTAGCACTCGTATTCGAGGTCGTCACCGGTGCGCACGCTGAGCACCTGGCCCCAGTCGTCGAAGCGCGCCGAGCTCTCGATGAAGTTGCCCGCCAGCGGCCCGTCGGTCCAGGTGATGGAGAGGATCTCGCTCGGATCGACGGTGAACGAGCCGCCGCCGGAGGGCGTGGTGTAGCGGCGGCCGGCCTGGATGCCGAGCGTGAAGGCGGGAGCGGAGTACGAGTCGCCCTTCACCTCCTGATAGCAGGCGAAGCTCGCGCCGGGGATCGGCTCCTTGGCGGGATCGACGCCGGCGATCGTCACGGCGCCCGCGGCGGGCGACCAGGCGAGCGCACCCGCGAACAGCGCCGCTCCGAGGACCGGGATGAGGGCGAGTCGTCGCAGCCGGCGGGCGGTCATCGTTGGCCGACGCTACAGCGCGCTCGTGGGCGAATCGTAAGGCCTGTGTGTCGTCTCCTCGCTTTCCGGCGACTTACCGTGGTCACGCCTCGGTGTTGCGTCGTGCGGGGTACTGGGCGAGTGTCCGCCGACATGGACGAACGCCTGCCCCCGCCCGCCGCCGCTCCGCCCGGCGGCCCGCTCGATGGCCCGGCCCCGGGCGACCGCCGCCGTTCGCGGAACGCGGCCTTCCTGGCGTTCTGGCTCATCCTGGCGGCGACCGCCGGGCAGCTCGCGATCGCTGTCGCCTTTCCCGGACCTGGAGCAGTTCGCCGGTAAGGCGTTCGTCGCGCGACTGGTGGCCTATCCGCTGATGATGCTGGTCGTCCCGGCGGTGTGGTGGGTGAAGAACCGCGGTCGAGGTGGAGTCGCTCCCTGGCCGGCCTTCGCGTGGCTGGCGCTGCCGTTCCTGGTGGACGTGAGCGGCAACACGGTCGACTTCTACGACCGGATCGAGTGGTGGGACGACGCCAACCACTTCGTCAACTGGTTCTTCCTCTGCCTCGGGTGCGGGCTGCTGGTGGCCCGCTCGCTGCCCGTCCCGCGCTGGGCGCTCTGGCTGGTGACCGCGGGGCTCGGCGCGCTGCTGGCGATCGGCTGGGAGATCGGCGAGTACTACGCCTTCATCCGCAACGGCACCGAGCTCGACACGGCCTACGCCGACACCCTGGGCGACCTGGCGCTCGGCACGCTGGGAGGTGCGCTCGGAGCACTGGTCATCGTCCGGTGGACCGCCCGGGCCCGCTCGGGAGGAGCGATGGCGTAGCCCCCGGGCGAGCAGTGCCGATCAGGAGGTGGTGCCCACCGCCGTCGTGACGAGCTTCCCCCTCTTCGGGCCGGCGGCGTGCCGGAGCACGAGCGTGTAGCGGCTGCCCTTGGCCAGGCGCTTGGACGGGAGGGACAGGACGACGGCGCCCGAGGCCGTGGTACGGCCCGTGCCCGCGGTCGCGGCCCGGCCCTTCAGGCCGCTCGGCAGGCGCATGACGGTGGCCGTGCACGCGGCGGCCCGGCAGGCACGGACGGCGGGGGACGTGACCGTGGTGAGCGCCCCGCGGCGGCGGGCCGATGTGCGCGGGGCCGTGGCGGCGCGCGACAGGGCGTAGGTCGGGGCGCTGAAGGTGATGCCGGAGATCGAGACGTGCAGGCCGTCGGTGCCGTCGGCGCCGACGGTCGCGCGGCGGAAGACCGGAGCGCTCTGGCTGCCCGCGGCGCCCGTGCGGGTGGCCCGGAAGAAGCTCGACGCATCCGCCGACAGGACGCCGTAGAGGTTGAGCAGTGCCTGGGAGGGGATCAGCGCGGTGATCGCACCGGTCTGGGGAGCCCCGGCGGCGGTGAGGTGGGCGGAGGCGATCTGGAGGTCGAGCACCGGTGCGGACGCGGTGCCGGTCGGCTCGAGGAAGCCGGCGATTGCGCCCTCGGTGGCGAACACGGACCCCGTGAGCGCCGGGTCGAGCGAGTCGTCGAGGCTCAGCACGAGGTTGGCCGACAGGGTCTCGCCCTGGCTCTGGGGGATGTCGCAGTCGCGGATCGGGGTCGCCGTGCAGCCGTTGGCCGGCACGGTGCTCCAGTCGATCGCCGGGGTGACCACAGGGCGCACGCGCACACGGATCTCGGCGTCGTCACGACCGAGGCGGCTGGTCGTCCAGCGCTCGAGGTCGCCGTTGATCCACGTCCAGCGCAGCGTCGAGCCGAGCGTGTTGAGGGCGATGGTGACGTCGAAGACGGTGTCGGGCGTCACCGCCTGGCGCAGCGGCGTCTCGGGGTTGGCGAAGTCGGTGCCGACGTTGCCGTTGTTGGCGTACCCGAAGGCCACGGCGACCCGGTTGGGCGTGGCGTAGCACCGGCCCGGCGACGGGGTCTGGCCGGTGCGGCAGAGGTTGAGCGGCGCGACGACCGCGGTGACGTCGCCGTTCTGCACCGCCGGGGCCGCGGCGATCCCGTCGGTGATGACGGGCGTCGACACGCCGCCGTTCACCACGGACAGGCTGCGGATGAAGGGCCGGCCCGCGACGCCGCCGGGCAGGTCGCCCCAGAGGCCGGCCGCGCCGGAGAAGCCCGCATCGGCGGCGGTGCCGTCGTTGCTCGCCTGCGACGGGGTGCCCGCCGGTATGGCCGCATGGCCCCCCGCGACGGTGACGCCGAGCGCGGCGATCGAGAGGGCGATGGGCCAGCGGCGGAAGCGGAGCACGGACGGTCCTCGGATCCGGGTGACGGTCTGCCCGGGCATCGGTGCGCCGTGACACTCTCTTGAGGCACCGGGTTCACGCATCGTGGGGGAGGCGCGGCGTGAGGCGGGTGCCGATCAGGTGGTCAGTCCTCCATCCCCCGTGCCCGAGGGAGCTTGTGCCCATGAACCGCCCCCGTGTCCCACGCCTGGGGCGCGCCGCCGCATTCGCGGCCGGCGCTCTCCTGCTCGTCCTCTCGTTCTCATCGTCCGCCGTCGCCGCCGAGCGGGTGACCTTCCGCCTACTCGGCTCGTCGCCGATCTACGCCAACGCCGTCGATGTGCACAAGGCGTCCGGTGGAACCGTGCGCGTGCGCCCCGCCCGCTACCACTACCGCATCACCCGGCCCGCCAGCGCCGGCTCGGCCGCCGTGGTCACCGAGGCCAGCGGCAACTGCGTCGACCTCAGCCACTACATCCTCACCGGCCGCGACTACAGCGTCGATCTGCAGACCGCCGACGACGCGCCCGAGCTCGCCTCGGCGCCGTACCGCGAGGCGGCCTGGCTGCTCTGGCGCTCCGAGGACCTGATCGGCTCGGCCGCCGACGCCGGCCTGGAGGCCGGCGCCCTGCAGGTGGCGATCTGGCAGCTGACCGGCCAGGCCCGTGAGCTGGACGCGCCCTCGAGCGACGTCACCCTGAACGCGCGTGTCTCCGCACTGCGCGCGCTGGCGGCGGGCCGGAGCGTGCCCTCGGCCCTGTCGGTGTCGGTGGCCGGTGGGGACACCTGCCTGGACACCGCAGCGGCCGTGACCGTTGCGGGCACCCCGGGAGCGGTGGTCGACCTGGCCGTCGCGACCGAGCCGGGCGCCCAGCCGCGCGCCACGGTGAGCCCGCAGCAGGTGACCATCGGCGCCGACGGACTCGCCTCGGCGAGCCTGCGCTCCTCGGCGACCGGCGCCGTCACGGTGCAGGCGACCATGTCGGCCCCGACGCTGCTGCGCGCCGCCAAGCTGCCGGGCGCCACGACGCCCCAGGACCAGCTGCTGCTGCGTCCGGGCACGCTGGGCGCCGAGGCGACGCAGAGCTTCATCGACTGCGACCTCTACCTGTTCGCACCCGGTGCCCCGGGGGCGACGATCCCGCTCGCCCCGGCGGCGCCCGAGGCGCCGAACGTCCCGGCGGCGCCCGCCGGGCCGGCGCTCGCGATCAGCCTCGACAGCCCGGGCCTCGCGGCCCCTGGGGGCGTCGCCGTGCACCGCCTGACGGTGACCAACAACGGCCCGCACACCGCGCGCAACCTGAAGGTGGCCCAGCGCGTCGGCACCGGCGTCGCGCCGATCAGCGCCCGCGGCCCGAAGGGCAGCCGGGGCAAGGTCGGGCGCAGCGCGGCCCACTGGACCCTGTCGTCGCTGAAGCCCGGCCGCTCGGCCACCCTGGTGCTGCGCGTGAGGGTCGGCCGCCGCATGGCCGGCGAGGTCACCCGCTCGACGGCCGCGTTGCGCGGGGCCCGGAGCGCGTCGGCCACCACCGCGATCGTGAGGAAGGTGGGCAAGACCGAGCAGGGATTCTGAGCCGCGTGTCGACGGCGGGCGGGCTCGGCGACGAGCCCGCCCGTTCGTCCAGGCGTTCCGTCGATCCACTAGCCGACGGGCCAAGGGCGGCGCGCCCGGGGATCTGCCAACCTCACTAACGAGGTAGACGGTGCCGATGTCTACCGGGCCACCCACGCGAAGAGGGGAACAGATGAGCGCAGACGTCATCCTCGATCCCGCCGCCGAGCTCGAGCGGGCGACCAGTGACTACCTGGCCGTGTCGCGTAACTCGCAGCTGTACGGAACGACGAGCGAGTACGAAGTGGCCGAGCGCCGCGCCTGGGACCGTATGGCCGAGGCCGCCCGCGCGGTCGAAGCCGCTGCGGCGTCGGCGTAGACGCACCGCACAGACGGGTGGTAACGCCACTGTCGTGGCGGCGCCGGCGGGCATCGCTCGCGGCGCCGCCACACGTGGCAACATCCCCGCATGGATGAACTGAGATGGGATGAGCGGCCGACAGGGCTGAAGAGCCCCGTCATGGTCGCGGCGTTCGGCGGATGGAACGACGCCGCAGCGGCGGCCTCCGGGGCCGTGGTCTTCGTGGGCGAGCGCCTGGGCGCCACCCGCGTGGCATCGATCGACCCCGAGGCCTTCTACGACTTCCAGGCGACCCGGCCCCTGATCGACCTGAGCACCGAATCGGGCTCGTCGATCATGTGGCCCGAGGTGGAGCTGCTGGTGGCCCGCGCGCCCGACGGCCCGCACGACCTGCTGCTGGTGGCGGGCGCCGAGCCGTCGATGCGCTGGCGCACCTTCTGCACCCTGCTGCTCGACGCCGCCGCCTCCCTCGGGGTGACCCGGGTGGTGACCCTCGGTTCCCTGCTGGCCGACGTGGTCCACAGCCACCCCGTCCGGCTGACCGGCATGGCGTCGGACCCCGCCTTCATCGAGGGCATGGGCTTCCGGCAGCCGAGCTACGCCGGGCCCACCGGCATCGTCGGCGTGCTGCACCACGAGGCCTCCGAGCGCGGCATGGAGACGGTCTCGATGTGGGCGCCGGTGTCGCACTACGCCGCCGGGCTGACCAACTCCAAGGGCAGCCTCGCGCTGGTGCGCGCCCTGGAGCGTGTCGCGGGCGTGGGCGTGGACGTCCACGAGCTGGAGGAGGCCGCCGCGGCCTTCGAGGGCCAGGTGGCCCGCGCCGTCGAGTCGGAGCCCCGCCTGCGCCAGCTGGTGGAGCAGCTGGAGGACGCGGCCGCGAACGTCGACGAGGACCACGACGAGCACGGCCCGCTGCCGACCGGCGAGGAGCTGGCCCAGGAGCTCGAGCGCTTCCTGCGCGACCGCGAGGACCCCTCCGCCTGATCCGCGGATCAGGCGGAGCCGCGTGCGCCCGCCGCGAAAATCCGGCGAGGCAAGGACTCAGGGAGGGTGCGATGCCCTCCGGCATCGCCCCGAGCGAGGACGCCGCCCTCGCCGTGATTTGCAGCGTGCGGGCGGGCGCGGCTACTCGTCGGCCGGGGGCTCCTTGTAGGTCCAGCGGAAGGTCTCGTCGCGGCGCAGCGTGTCGCCCCGCCAGACCTTGCGGGTGATCGTCTCGGTGAAGGCGGTCCCCGCCACGGCGTCGCCGGAGGAGGTGGTGGTGACCCGCCGGCCGAGCTTCGACGAGTAGATGCTCACCGTGAGCGCGGTGTCGGTTGCCGAGACCGTCATCAGCGCCGCCGCCGGCCAGTCGTTGCGGACGATCATCTCGGGCCCGCCCCACGACACGGTCGCCTCGCGGCCCGGCGGGTAGCGGGTGATCCAGAACTCGTGCGGGGTGTGGGAGACGATCTCGAAGCCCGCGAAGAAGGCGGCGTTGAAGGTGGTGGTGGCCACCTGGCTGACGCCCCCGCCGACGGCGTCCTCGAGCTCGCCGGCGTTGATCTGGGGCGCCGGCACGAAGCCGCGCGCCCGGGTGCGCTCGCCGAGCACGTCGTTCAGCGAGAAGGTGCCGCCGGCCGGGATCAGCGTCCGGTCGAGCACGCGCGCCGCCAGGCGGATGTTGGTGACCCGCGGCTGGCAGCAGACGTAGGGCGTCGTGAAGGTGCTGACCCGCTCGCGGATGCCGAGGGCCTCGGCCTGGGCGGTGGTGCGGGCGGGCGTCAGCGGGACGATGGGCACCCGCACCGGGGTGGAGCCGCTGCGCCGCGCGATCCGGCGCGCCAGCTCCTCGTCGTCGAGGCCGCGGCCGGGCGACGAGGGGGTCACCGAGACACGCGTGCCCTCCACGGCGAAGCCGGCCGACTCGGCGGGGCGCAGGATGCCCTCGAACTCGGGGCGCACCGCGTCGGCGACGACGTCCGGTGCGAGGCTCACCGCGATGCCGTCGGCGGTCTGCTCGAACCGCAGCGCGTCGAGCAGCTGCGGACGGCGCACCAGGGCCCGGCGCCCGGCGCCGCGAACCGCGGCAGGGGTGGCGGCGATGCGCTCGGCCCGCAGGCGCGCCTCCTCGGCCTGCGCGTCGCTCACCGCCGGGTCGACGACGGTCACGGGCACCGTCGCGCGCTCGGGCAGGCGCCCGATGAGGGCCGTCAGCCGCGCCGTGTCGACGCCGCGTCCCGCGCGGGCGGGACGCGCCACCACACGGCCCTCGCGCACGACCAGCGTGGCGGGGCGGGCGGGGGCGTCGATCTGCTGCTCGACGCGCGCCGCCACGGCGCGCGCCCGGGCGGGCGTCGCCCGGTAACGCAGGGGGATGTCGCGCTCGCGCGGCAGCCCCACCTCGGCGAGGACCCGGTCGAACAGCGGCGTCCCCCTCAGCGCCTCGTCCACCGCCGCCTTCGCGCGGGGCAGCGGAGCCAGCTCGGAGGTGGCGACCTGCACCGGGAAGCCCGGCTCGCCGGGCAGCTCCAGCTCCACCTGCCCGAGGGGCGCGATCGCGCGGGCGCGGACCGCCCGCAGGGCCTCGTCGGCGCTGAGGCCGCCCACCGCGACCCCGCCGATCGAGACGCCCGCCGGAACGCGATCGTCCGGCGCGGTCACCAGCCGGAACGCGATCACCGCCACCACGATCACGAGCATGCCGAGCCCCGCGAGCAGGGCGACGCGCGTATCGGTCCGTCGTGGCAGGGGCAGGCGCACGACACCCGAGTCTGTCACCGATCGCCGACGTCGCCGCACGGCGGCGGTCCGGCGACCCGCCGCGGGTCAACGGCGGACGAGCACCCCGGGGCCGATCGCCTCGCGCACGCGGGCGATGCCACGCGTGGCCGCGCCGGCGGCGCGCAGACGCAGACGGTGGCGGGCGACCAGCGCGTCGAGCTCGCGCCGCGTGCGGGCCTGGGCCACGCGATCGCGGGTGCGCTCGTAGCGGTCGATCGCGCGCGCGCAGCGGCGCGAGCGCGCCGGGTCGGCGCCCGTGGCGAGCGCCGCGCACGCGGCGGCGGCCAGCTCGTCGAGCATCTCCTCCGCGCGCAGGCGGGCCCGGTGCAGGGCCACCCGCCGGATCACGGCGACCCGCCACACGATGACGGCCCCCAGAGCCAGGACGATGAGGAACTCGACCACGGGCCTACGTTAGCGCCGGTGGCTCAGGCCGCGCATCCCCCCGGGGGACCGCACCGGCGTGGTGAGGTCCCCGGGAGCTCGGCCTCAGCAGAACTTGGTGACCCTCGTTGCGGCCCTGGCGCACGCCTTCTTGAGGCTCTGGAGGCGCTTCGCGGCGCGCTGGACCGTCGATCAGCAGTCGGCGACGGCCCTCAGTGCGCGGCACAGCTCGATCCGGCGGGCCGGGGCGAGGGCGCCGGTGCGCTCGGTCAGGAAGGAGCGACGGATCGGCTGGAGGTTGTCGAAGGCCGCCGCGCACGGCACGCCCAGCCCCTCGTCGGAACCGAGGTCCAGATGCGTGGGGATGTCCCTCACCGATCTGGTGACCGGAGCGATGACGAGCCAGGTGAGAACCGGGACGGCCTCGGAGCGAGTGACGATGAGGACCGGACGGCGCTTGTCCTCGGCCTCCGCCCACCAGATGTCCCCTTGGCGCGGAGTGCTCACCAGGGCTCGTCGGCGATCATCGCGATGCTCGCCGCATCGGACCAGCCGACCTCCGCCTCCGTCTGGGGTCGCGCACGGTAGTCCTCGACGATCCGCCGACCGATCTCCTCACGACGCCGGCGCTCGATCAACTCGCGAAGAGCGACGCGCACCGCATCGGACCGGCTCTCGAGCGCTCCTTCTGCGACGAGGCGGTCCACCTCGGCCAGCAGCGCGTCGTCGATGCGGGTGACGAGCTGGGATGCCATGCGTTCAGCATAGCGAAATGCAATGCGTTCAGGTGCAGGGCCCCGGGTCGGTCGGGGCGTGGGGCGCCGCGAGGGCGCGGCGGATCGGTCCCGGCGGCACGGCGGCCCCGGCATCGCCCTCGCCCGTCCCGCCGAAGATCATCGCCACCACCTCGCCCGAGGAGTCGACGATCGGCCCGCCGCTGCTGCCGGGGCCGAGGCTGCCGCGGGTGACGACGATGCTCCGGGCGGCCGTGCCCCGGCCGTAGGCGTCGGGCGCGATCACCGTCCGCGGCGGCGAGGCGGTGCCCGCCTCGGCCACCAGCGGGCCGCCGCCGGGGTGGCCGAGCAGCACCACCGCCAGCGGCCCGCTCGGGGCGTCGCCGAGCGTGAGGGGCGCGATGCCGAGGCCGTCGATGCGCAGCAGGGCGACGTCGTTGGCGGCGTCGACGTAGACGGGGGCGGCCGACACCGACGGGCCGCCGGGCAGCAGCGCCTGGGTGTCGTCCTGGCCGGCGATCACATGGGCGTTGGTGGCCACCAGATCGTCGGCGATCACCCACCCGGTGCCCTGCTTGACCAGCCCGCAGGCCCGCCCGCGCAGCTCCACGACCGCCCCGCGCGCCTGCAGCGCCGCGGGGCTGCGCTCGGTGGAGGGGTCGGGCTCGGGGAGGATGGCCGCCGGCAGGGGGATGAAGGTGAACGCGTCGACCCGTGCGAGCGCCCCCAGCACCTGGTCGGGCGGCACCAGGCTGAGGGCGGTGCGCAGGATGCTCGAGCGGCGCACCTCGTCGCGCAGGCCGCCGGCCCCGTCGAGGGGCTGGAACACCACGGCGGCGGCCACCAGCCAGGCGATGGCGAGACCCAGGCCCGCGCCGAGCACCACCCCCGCCCCCTGGTCGACGCGGCGGGCCGATCCGCCCTGCACCCGGCGCCGCAGGGGCGACGCGATCAGAAGCAGCAGCGCCTGGGCCAGCACCGCGCCGAGCACCGCGCCGCCGAGCGCCACGAGGGGCAGCCAGATCGACTCGCGCCCCTCGGGAAGCAGCGAGGGCGCCAGCCGCGATCCGGCGATCGCGCCGAGCGCCAGGCCGCCGAGCGACAGCACCTGCTCCACGAGTCCCCGGCCGGCTCCGAAGAAGGCCCAGAGCACCACCCAGATGACGACGATCGCGTCGAGTGCGGTCATGGGGAGCCCGTGGGCGCAGCGCGGTGCAAGCCCCTAGTGTGACCCAGGAGCCGCTGTGCGAGCGAGAGGAGTGGCACATGAACGGCGACGCGCCGATCACCGTGACCATCTGGAGCGATGTGGTCTGCCCCTTCTGCAACGTCGCGCGCGAGCGCGCCGCCTGGCTGAGCGAGGCGGGCGTGAGGGTGGAGTGGCTGCCCTTCGACCTTCATCCCGAGTACCCGCCGGAGGGGATCGCGCGCGAGGAGCTGATGCGCCGCTACCCCGAGAGCATGCACGAGGCGGTGCGCGGCATGCACGAGGACGCCGGCCTCGCGTACAACCCGCACCCCGAGCGGGTGCCCAACACCCGGCGCGCGCTCGAGCTGTTCGAGTGGGCCCGCTCGCGCGGCGCGCACGCCGCGCTGCACCAGCGCGTGATGGACGCCTACTGGACCGAGGGCCGCGACATCACCGGCTGGGACGTGCTGGGCGCCTGCGTGGCGGATGTCGGCCTCGACCCGGCCGAAGCCGAGGCCGAGGTGGAGAGCGGCGCCTTCGCCGCGGCGGTGAGCGCGTCGACGCAGACCGCGCAGGCGCACGGCATCGGCGGCGTCCCCGCCTTCGTCTTCGACAACCGGCTGCTGGTGAGCGGCGCGCAGCCGCACGAGATCCTCGAGAAGGCCCTCGAGCAGGTGGGCAGGATGCGCGCCGAGGAGGCTGCCGGCGGCGGGTGAGCGGGGCGGGGTGACCGAGTCGGCGCGCGCCCGTCACGGCTGGGGGTGGAGTGGTGTCCGGCGGGCGGTTCAGGATGGCGGGACACCGAGTTCGAGGCCTTGGGGGGTCGGAAATGCCCGCTGATCTGAACCGCGTCACCCTGGTGGGGCGCCTCACGCGCGATCCCGAGCTGCGCCACTCCGGCGGCGGCGATGCGATCTGCTCGAT
>LNFM01001009.1_pt1 | contig 16172 bp, 15 predicted proteins | sample 596031 | NCBI WGS metagenome assembly LNFM01 (sample SAMN04254537, study PRJNA301005) | activated carbon metagenome | isolation source: dual media filters at the Ann Arbor, Michigan drinking water treatment plant | place: USA: Ann Arbor
AGGGTTGGGGTGGGGGCAGCGCAGCGCGCACTTCGGTGGGGGAAGATTGGGATGGGGGCAACAACGCCACTCCCCACCCACCTGAGCTAACATCCCCACCCCACACCCGGCTACCCGCGAAGTTTGGAACCACTCGCCCTCTCCGCCTGTTCGATCGTCACGTGCCTCGGTGCCGGACGGGAAGCGAATGTGGCTGCGCTGCGTGAACGGCGATCGGGTCTGGCGCGTTGTGCCTTCGAGACCGTCGAACTCGACACCTACGTCGGCGAAGTCGCCGGCGTCGACCAGGTCGCCATGCCGGCCAACCTGCGCGACTACGACTGCCGCAACAACCGCCTCGCCCAGTTCGCGTTGGACAGCGACGGATTCGTCGAACACGCGCGCGCAGCGCGCGCACGCTACGGCGCCGAGCGCATCGGCGTGTTCCTGGGCACCAGCACGGCCGGCATCCTCGAAACTGAGCTTGCGTATCGGCGCCGCGATGCCGAAGGACGGTTGCCGTCGGACTTCCACTATCGCGAAACCCACAACACCTTTTCGCTGGCGGACTACGTAGCCCACGCCCTCGAACTCACCGGCCCTGCCGTCGTCGTGTCGGCGGCGTGTGCATCGAGCGCCAAGGTCTTCGGCAATGCCGCGCGGGCCATGGCCACCGGTCTGTGCGACGCGGCGATCGTGGGCGGCGTCGATACGTTGTGCCTCACTACGTTGTACGGCTTTCACTCGCTCGGCCTGACGTCAACGCGCCCGTGCCGGCCCTTCGATGCGGCGCGCGATGGAATCTCCATCTCCGAAGGTGCAGCGTTCGTACTGCTCGAACGCACATCGGAGGCGATGTCCCGGGTGAGCTTGCTTGGCGTCGGCGAAAGCAGCGACGCACACCACATGTCCACCCCGCACCCGGAAGGCCTGGGAGCGCGCCTGGCGATGCAAGGCGCGCTGACCAGCGCCGGTCTCACTGCCGATCGTGTCGGCTACGTCAACCTGCATGGCACTGCCAGCCGTACCAACGACTCTTCCGAGGCAGCGGCTATCGCTCACATCTTCGGTCATCAGGTACCTTGCAGTTCCACCAAGGGACTCACCGGTCATGCACTGGGTGCAGCCGGTGCGATCGAGGCGTTGCTCGCCGCCTTCGCTCTCGAGGAAGGCTTCCTTCCTGCCGGGGCGCATACCGAAGCGCTGGACCCGGCGCTGAACGTGGACTACCTGTTGGCATCCCGCCCCGGCACAGCCTCCGTCGCGATGAGCAACTCCTTCGGCTTCGGCGGTGCCAACTGCGCGTTGCTCTTCGGCCTCGGCAAACGATGATGAAAGCCTTCATCGAAGGCATCGGCCTGCTCGGTCCGGGACTGCCCGGCTGGAGCACGAGCCGCTCCATCCTCGCTGGCGCGAAACCGCACACCGCGGAACCCATGACGATCCCGACGAGCGACTGGCTCCCGCCTGCCGAACGACGCCGCACCGGCGTCAGCGTGCGCCTGGCACTCGCCACGGGCCGTGAAGCATGCGAACACGCCCAGCGCGACCCGCGCAGTCTCGCCACCGTCTTCACCTCCTCCGGCGGTGATGGTGACAACCAGCACGTCATCTGCGAGTCGCTCGCGACGGCAGCGCGGGAGGTGTCGCCCACGAGGTTCCACAACTCGGTGCACAACGCCCCCGCCGGCTACTGGGGCGTGGCGACCGGCGCGATGGCGAGCTCGACATCGCTGTGCGCCTTCGACTGGAGTTTCGGCGCCGGGCTCATCGAGGCGTTGACGTGGATTGCCTGCGAGCGGCAACCGATGCTGCTCATGGCCTACGACGCCCCGTACCCCGAGCCGATGCGGGCCGTGCGGGCGATCTCGTTCCCGTTCGGCATGGCGCTGATGCTCGCGCCGGAGCGCAGCGCTCGCACCATCACGCAACTCGCGGTCGACCTGGAGCCCTCGTCGCGCACGACCGCGGCCGGACTTCCCGAGGGTCTGAAGCAGCTCCACGACGCGATCCCGGCGGCCCGCAGCCTGCCGTTGCTGTGTGCGCTGGCGCGCGAGCAGCGCGCCGAAGTGCCCGTCGACTACCTCGACGGCCGCCAGCTCCGCGCCACCGTCACACCGCCATGAAGCGCGGCCATCGGCACGGGCCGTGCAGCCCGTGCTCGATGACCGCCCTGACCTACTTCACGATCGCCTGATACACGGCGGCGTGCACTTTCTCCTCGATGTCCGGCAGGCGCGGAATGCGCTGGCTCATGAACACGATGGCGAGGTCTTCCTTCGGGTCCATCCAGTAGCGCGTGTTGTAGATGCCGGCCCACATGAATTCGCCGACGGAACCGAGTTCGGTCAATCCGCGCTCGGAGCGGATGCCGAACCCGAGGCCGAACTTGTCGCCGAGGTTGCCGGTGGCGGCAGGATCGAGGCGATCCCAAAGGCTGATGGACCCGATGGCGTTGGTGCGCATCAGCTCCACCGATTTCGGGCCGAGCACCCGATTGCCGTCCAGCGTGCCGCCGTTCAGCAGCATCTGCATGAAACGCAGGTAGTCCATGGCGGTGGACGTTAGCCCGGCGCCGCCGGAGAAGTAGGTGCGCTGCTCCTGATACGGCAGGTTCGCGGCGAACATCAGCGTGCCCCAGCGGATCGGCTCGTCGCTCGCCCGCATCATCGCGCCCTTGCCGTCGGGGATGTACAGGCTCGCCACGCGGCTGCGCTGCGCGGGCGAGATGTAGAACTGCGTATCCTTCATGCCGAGCGGCGTGAAGATGCGATCCTTCATGAAGCGGTCGAGCGGCATGCCCGACACCACTTCGACCAGGCAACCGAGCACGTCGGTGTTGAGGCCGTACTCGTACACCGACCCCGGCTGGTGCAGCAGCGGCAAGCGCGCCAGCTTGCGCACCGCGTCGCACACCTCACCACCGTTCGGCGACAGTCCATCGGGGACACCGCCCTCTTCATACACGGCTGCCGCGGGATTCCCCCAGAACCGGTACGTGATGCCTGACGTGTGGGCGAGCAGATCCCGGATGGTCACTTCGCGATTCGCCGGGACGGTGTCGTAACCTGCCTTCGCGTCCTTCGGCTCGCGCGGCACCATCACCTTCGGCTCCTTGAACTCGGGGATGTACTTCGACACCGGATCCTTCACCAGCAGCTTGCCGTCTTCCTGCAGCATCATCACTGCCACGCTGGTGATCGCCTTGGTCATGGAGGCGATGCGGAAGATGGCGTCGTCCTTCATCGGCGTGCCGGACTCGGCATCGGCCGAGCCGAAGCTCTTCAGATAGACGAGCTTGCCGTGCCGCGCAACGCCCACCACCGCGCCGGCGAGCTGCTTGTCGGCGATGTAGGGCTTCAGCGCGCCTTCGATCCGATCCAGTCGCTCCGCAGATAAGCCGGCATCACCCGGCGCTGCCTTGGCGAGGTCGGCCGCCACGGCGGGCGCCAACGAGAACTGCAGTGCGAGCCCGGCCGCAGCCAGGTGCAGGAACATCCGCTCCAGCGACATGGTGATTCCTCCGTTGTGGTTGCCGGCAGTGTCGACGCCTGCCTGCGGGCAGTCTACTCTCGACCCGAGCGACCGAGAGTAGACTGCCGGCTCCGCCGAACACCGACCGCCCGACCTCGCAACGTGCCCAAGGTGATCTTCGCTTCTCACGTGCAACGTCACGTCGCCGCGCCGGACAGCGTGGTGGATGGCAGCACCGTGCGCGCCGCCCTCGACGCCGTCTTCGTCGACAACCGCCCTCTGCGCGGCTACGTGCTGGACGACCAGGGTCATCTGCGCAAGCACGTGGTGATCTTCGTGGACGGCGCACGTGTGGTCGATCGCGAAGGGCTTTCGGAAGGCGTGCGGCCAGACAGTGAAATCTATGTGCTGCAAGCCCTGAGCGGCGGCTGATCTTCTCCCTTCTCCCTCCGGGAGAAGGGTCGGGGATGAGGGGGACCACCCAGACACCTCGCAGAGGTCGGCGCAGCCGGCCTCTCCCCGCGGGAGAGGGAGGTACACTCCCTTCTCCCTTCGGGAGAAGGGTTGGGGATGAGGGAAAGTACTTGCGCAAGCAAAGCGAAGAGAAAGGATCCATCGATGACCACCCGCCTCCGCGTCGCCACCCGCAAGGGCCTCTTCACGTTCACACGCGAGAGCACCCAATGGCGCATCGGCGAGCCCGCCTTCCTCGGCGACCCGGTCTCGATGATGCTTGACGACCCACGCGACGGCACGGTCTACGCCGCGCTGAATCTGGGCCACTTCGGCGTCAAGCTGCGGCGCTCGCGCGACGACGGCAAAACCTGGGAAGAGCTCGAGGCTCCGACCTATCCGCCTCAACCCGAAGCGGCCGAGGGTCCACCATGGAAGCTCGTGCAGATATGGGCTCTCGAAACCGGCACCAAGGACCAACCCGGCGTGCTATGGGCCGGCACCATTCCGGGCGGCCTGTTCCGCTCCGGTGACCACGGCACCACCTGGCAACTCGTGCGCTCGCTCTGGGACAAGCCGGAGCGGGTGGGGTGGTTCGGCGGCGGCTATGACGCACCCGGCATCCACTCCATCGTCGTCGACCCGCGCAACGGCAAGCGCGTGGCCGTCGGCATCTCCTGTGGAGGGGTCTGGCAGACGGAAGACAGCGGAACGACGTGGCGCAATATCGCCCAAGGCATGCGCGCCGGCTTCATGCCGCCGGATCAAGCCGGCGACCCGAACATCCAGGACCCGCATCGCGTGGTCGCCAGCCCGAAGGACCCGGATACGCTGTGGACGCAGCATCACAGCGGAATCTTCCGCCGCCCGGCGAAAGCCGATCGGTGGAGCGAAATCACCACGTCCCCCGTCTCGAGCTTCGGCTTCGCCGTGGCGACCCACCCGACCGATCCGAACACTGCCTGGTTCGTGCCCGCCATGAGCGACGAGAAGCGCGTGCCGGTGGACGGACGCATGGTCGTGAACCGCACCCGCGACGGCGGCAAGTCGTTCGAGACGTTGACCCAAGGCTTGCCGCAGACGGCGTGCTATGACCTCGTGTATCGGCACGGGCTGGATGTCGATTCGACGGGGCGGTGGTTGGCGGTCGGGTCGACGTCGGGCGGGCTCTGGATTTCGGCCGATCAGGGGGATACCTGGGATACCGTTGCGGGGAACCTGCCGCCGATTTATGCGATAAGGTTTGTGGGGTAACCGCGGTTTGGCAACAGGCTGATGCGCCGATGAAGCTCTTGCCACTTGGAATTGGGATCTACCAAACGGCACCAACCCGTCGACTACGTTGCGGCGCAATGCAATTCCCCAATTTGGATTTGGGTCACCAGTTCACGGTATCCCGAAGGTCGGCGGAGGATCACTGGCGCTCTGAGATCCATGACGCAGGACTGGCGAGGTGACCGGGAACGCGGTAACGTTTATTGGCGGGTAGCGGGCCGTTCCGCAGCCGCCCGCGCGTTATCCTGAACAACACCCCAATCAACAAATACGGGAGGAGTCATGAAGAGACTAGGTATGATCGGGCTAGGCTGTACCGTCTTTGTGGCTGTACCAAGCTTCGCCCAAACGCCACCCCAACTGGACGACTTTAGGTGGCAGGTCGGGTCATACAAATGCACCGGGAACACAGCCGGAGAAGGCGCTCATCCTTTCACGGCAACGTACAGCCTGACCCGGGACCTCGACGGCGGAGTTTATGTCGAGCGTTACGTCGAAGCGAAAACCGCTCAGCACCAGCAACCATTCTCGATCATTCATCTCTATACCTACGACACCAAGAACCAGCGGTACGTACGAAACGGCGTTGACGGAAACGGGGGGCGGCACGAGCATACCTCGACTGGCTGGACTGACGGGGTGTGGACGTGGGATGCAGGTGGGTTCCGGATTCCGATCACGCGCGGTGAGAATCAGTTCAGCTTCAAGGCCGAGCTGATGAAAGATGGTAACTGGGTGCTCCTAGCAAGCGGCGTTTGCAAAAAGTAGCCGATAGCGCGAAAGGGGGGTACGCTCAAGCGCCCCCCCCAATTGACACCGAGCCATGACGCCGAACATCGCGTTGCAAGGGGAAGCGAACAGCGGCAGGCCTTGCATCGTGCACGCATGAGCCGGCCGATCGCGCCACTCATCAACCCGAAGATGTACGCACACCATCGTCACGTCGACGCGAACGCTTGCCTGACATGGACGTGCAAGACTACGTAAAGCGGCTGTACCAGGCCTTCGCCGATGCGCCTCGACCGGAGAGGGATGAGATCGCGCCGCATCGCTGCAGCGAGTGCGACGAAGTGGAGGTGCGTTTGTCACCGCATCTCGCGCGCGACGTACCGCCAGATGACATGAATTGGCTCTGGGACACTTTGCCGCTGCTGAGCCCCAAGGCATTTCGCTACTACTTGCCACGGTTCATCGAGTGCTGCGTAGTGACGCCAGAATGCAGCGTTGAGGCCATGATCAACTGCAACCTGGCGCCCGCCGGCGAACTGGATGTGGGCGCGAGAAATCGCTTTGCTCAGTTCAACGACGCGGAACGCAGAGCCCTGCTCGAATTCGTGGACTATCGGATTGCTTCGGCAGACACCGAAATTGATCGGGCGCAATTGGAGGATGCTCGCCTGTTCTGGAGCGCGAGCGTTGTGAGCGATAGGTAAGGCAAATGGTCGGCGGCAGAATGGTCGACGGGTCGACGGGGTCAGGGTCGCCGGGGTAAGGTCTTGCATCTTGCACACATAGGGGTGGTGGTCCGGACGCGCTCCAAATCCGAGAACGATGACCCACCACAACTCCGTACGAGATCTCGGCCTCTGGGCCGCAACCCTCTGCACCGTCTTCAGCGTCGCCTACGTCATCGCCCAGCTTGGCGAGTGGGCCGGTCTCCTCGGGTCGGCCGGAGGACCCCACAGCCGAAGCACGCCCCTGGGCCTGGCGTTGCTCCTCACGCCCTCGCTGCTCCTGGGTATCGCGTTCGTCGCTCTGACGGTAGCCATCCACCACCAGGCAAGGTCTTCAGCGCGAGTGTGGACCCATCTCGCCGTGGCATGCGCGACGATGTACGCCACGTTGATCGGCATCGTCTACTACGTGCAACTCGCTTTCGTGCTGCCGCGCATCGCACGCGGCAACGTCGATGACATCCAACTCCTCATCTTCAAGCCGTTCGACTCTTTCCTGTACGCCGTGGACATGCTGGGCTACAGCCTGATGAGTCTGTCGACGTTGTTCGCCGCCGCGGCATTCCGGGAGCCGGGCCTCGAGCGCTGGATACGCCGGGCTCTCATCGTGAACGGCTGCCTCATTCCGTTCCTGGCGCTGCAGATGTACTTTCCCCGGCTCATCTGGGGCGGCAGTCTCTGGGCCATCACGTTTCCGACGGCGACGTGGCTGCTGGCGACGCACTTCAAGCGGCTGCCGGTGCATTCGGACGACTGACTCCGACCACGAATGTGGTTGCCACCCGCACCTTCGTGCTGATGCACAATACGGTCGGCATGTCATGGGGATATCCGATGCCGGCGCCGGGGTGGCGTCGCATTGACCTGATTACTCCATGGTCCCATGCCGTCGACTGTCATGAGGGGGATACATGAAACAATATGGCGCGGAGTTTCTCGGAACGTTCTGGCTGATCCTGGGCGGATGCGGCAGCGCCGTGCTCGCTGCGACTTTTCCGGATGTCGGCATCGGGCTCACGGGCGTTTCGCTGGCCTTCGGCCTGACCGTTCTCACCATGGCGTTTGCGATCGGGCATATCTCCGGCTGCCATCTGAACCCGGCAGTCTCCATCGGCCTCTGGGCCAGCGGTCGCTTCCCGGCCGGCAAGCTCGGCCCCTACATCGTCGCTCAGGTGCTCGGTGGGGTGGTGGCCGGCGGCGTGCTGTTCTTCATCGCCGGCGGCGCCCCGGGGTTCGATGTGTCGCAGGGGTTCGCGGCGAACGGTTACGACGCCCACTCACCCGGCGGCTACTCGCTGTTTTCAGCGCTGCTCTGCGAGATCGTGATGACCATGTTCTTCCTGATCGTCATCCTCGGCGCCACCGACAAGCGCGCCCCCGCAGGCTTCGCTCCCATCGCGATCGGCCTGGCGCTGACTCTCATTCACCTCATCAGCATTCCGGTGACCAACACGTCGGTCAACCCGGCCCGCAGCACGGGGGTTGCCGTCTTCGTCGGCGATTGGGCCTTGGCTCAGCTCTGGCTCTTCTGGGTCGCACCGATCATCGGCGCGTTGCTGGGGGCCGCCGCCTATCGATCCATCGGCAAGGAAGGCTGAGGCACTCGACCCGTCGAGTTCGCAAACTTCTCAGGAGGTCGTATTGAGCACAGTCCTGTGGGCCAACCTGCTGGTGGACGGCGTCGTTCAGTCGGATCAGGAGGATCGCTACGCCTTGTACAACCATGGCGACAAGCTCGACAGTCTCTGCAAGACCCTCGGGCTCCCCAGCTTCCTCGAGATCTGCGACACCACCGACCTGCGCTTCAACAACGACGACGACCTGGAGCTTCCACCCGGCGTCGAGTCCACCAACGAAGTGATGGCGACCGAAGGGGCCTGGATCGCAGTCGAGGATGCGATGCGGATGCTCGAGGCCCTGCTCGCCCACATTCGCGCCAAGGGAACCCGCTTCGGTCTGCTGAACAATCAGCACACGGACGTGGTGACCGAACTGTCCGAAGTCATCGCGTACCTGCAGGCCAACGCCACCACCGCGCAGAAGTTCAATTTCTGCGTTGTGATGTAACCGATCGGATCACTCGTCCTTCGGCCGCGCCGGATCGCCCTTGGGCAGATAGTCCTTGAAGATGTCGAAGGTCTTCCACACCGGCACCGGCGGGACCACCCCGGCCTCCGGCACGTAGGGCGAAGCCTCGACGATCTGCATCTTGTGGATGTAGCGCGGGCAGTTCGGAAAGATGTGATGCGCCCGCACCCGGACGATGGCCTGTGCCCCCGGGACCAAGGGCATGAGTGGGTCGTCCGTGCTGACGACGGCCGTGCCGTTCACCCGCAGCCGCCTGGGCTTCTCGAAGTCGATGAACAGGATGCCGACCTTCGGATTGGCGCGCACGTTGCCCAGGCTCTTGAACATGCCGTTGCCGTCGAAGCTCGGGAACGCGAGGGTCTCATCGTCGACCAGCCGGACGAACCCCGGCGCACCGCCCTTGTAGGAGCAATCCGGAAAGCCGTCGGCGTCCGCCGTCGCGAGGAAGAACAAGCTCCGTTGCTCAATGAACGCGCGGTCCTCGTCGGTGAAGCGCGTGCGGAACAGCTTCTCCACCAGGCGATCGGCCAGGCGCCGCGTATCGAACTCGTCCTGCAGTTCGCGGTTGCGGGCGTGGTACATGGGCGGGTCGGCCATGGCGGATCCTCCAGGTAGTGAGGGCGTTGATGAACATGGTACGCCGCCCGCGGCAGCGTGCCGGAGGTGCAGGCGGTTCAGCGTGTCGCGAGCTTCCGCGCTGCAAGGACCGGCAGGCGCAGCAGGAATCCGCTGAGCAACCGCGTATGCATCCACGCCAGCAATGCGTTGTCGCGCACGTAGTTGAAGTGGGAAACTCCGCCTTCGTCCTTGCCGAGATACTTGACCGGTGCATCGATGTTCACCGCCGGCAGCCCGCGCCAGATCAACCGCACCGCGGCTTCCACGTCGAAATCGAAGCGCCGCATCCACACCGTGCGTGTCATGATGTCCGCGAGCGGGGCGATCGGGTACACGCGAAAGCCATAGAGCGAATCGTCGATGCCCATCCACAGCGTCTCGAGATTCGCCCACCAGTTGGAGACCCGCCGGCCGCGCACACGCAGTAGTGGTGCGCTGGCATCGAACACGGGGCGGCCGAGCACCAGGGCCTCGGGGCGGCGCTGCGATTCGCGCATGAACGCGTCGATCATCGCGGCCGGATGCTGCCCATCCGCATCCATGGTGAGCGCATGGGTGAAGCCGGCCTTGCGAGCCTCGATCAGTCCATGCAGCACGGCCGCACCCTTGCCGCGATTCGTCGGCAACACGAACACACGCAGGTTCGGTTCGGTGTGCTCGAGTTCCTGCAGCAACTCGGCCGAGCCGTCGGTACTGCCGTCGACCACGACCCAGACCGGCGCCCAGTGCGCGAGCGCATCGCGCACCGTGCGCACGACGAGCGGCCCGGTGTCGAAGCTCGGAATCAGGACGAGATGGGTGGCCGACGGGGTCATGAGCTGCCGGGATTCCATCTCATCACAGCGAATTTTTCCAGTTCGACCATGACGAAGACCAGGGCACCAACCAGCAGGCAGCTCAACCAGGCGAACGCGTCCAGGCCGCCGGTGCCGAACAGGCGCTGCATCGGCGGCAAGTACGTGAAGCCGATCTGCAACAACAGCAACAGAACGACCCCCGGCAGCGCATAGCGATTGCCGACCAGCAACTCGCGATTCAGCACCGAACGCCCGGTGCGCCGCATGTTGAAGAGGTAGAAGATCTCACCCATCACCAAGGCATTGACCGCTGCCGTTCGCGCAGCCGCCTCGGACAGGCCACGCTCCAGCTCCATGTAGTGCAGCAACAGGACGCCACCGGCCAGCAGCCCCGTTACCAGTATCGTGCGCCAGATCAGCAGCCGCGACAGCAACGGCTCCTCGCGCGACCGGGGCGGCCGCAGCATGATGTGGCCCTCGACCGGTTCGAACGCGATCACCAGGGAGAGCAGCGTCGCCGTGACCATGTTCACCCACAGGATCTGCACCGCCGTGACGGGCGCGGTCCATCCGGCCATGATGGCAATGACCAGGACACCGGCCTGGGCACTGCTGGTGGGCAGGATGTACAGGATCGCCTTGCGGATGTTTTCGTAGACCGCTCGCCCCTCCTCGACGGCATGGGCGATCGATGCAAAATTGTCGTCCGCCAGGACGATCGCCGCCGCTTCCTTCGCGGCCTCGGTGCCCTTGTGCCCCATCGCGACGCCGACGTCGGCCCGCTTCAGTGCCGGGGCATCGTTGACGCCGTCGCCGGTCATGGCCACGACGTCGCCGTCGTGCTGCAAGGCGCTGACGAGCATGAGCTTGTGTTCGGGGCTGGTGCGGGCGAAGACGTCCGCATCCTCGATCGCATGGATCAGCTTGTCCGGTTCGATGCGGTCGAGATCGGTTCCCGTCAGGACGCGGTCGCCGTCGAGTCCCAGGTCACGCGCCACGGCGCGTGCGGTGAGCGCGTGATCGCCGGTGATCATCTTCACGCGGATCCCGGCAGCATGGCAGCGGGCGATTGCTGCGACCGCTTCGTCGCGCGGCGGGTCGATGCTGCCGATGAGGCCGAGGAGGGTGAGATTGGACAGGGATGCGCCATGCAAGGGGCTTCCCTCATCCCCAGTCCTTCTCCCGGTGGGAGAAGGGGGCGTTCCTCCCTCTCCCTCCGGGAGAGGGATAGAGGGTGAGGGAAAAGCGGCGTCTCCCTCTTCCACGAACCGCGCGGCCACCGCGAGCACTCGCATGCCGCTGTCGGTGAGCCCGTCGAGCACCATGTTCCAGTAGCCGTGTTCCAGCGGCAGTTCGCCCGCCGCGGTGAGTTGCAGCGGGCACATCGCGAGGACGGTTTCCGGAGCGCCCTTCACGACGATCATGGTGTCGGCGCCCGGCTGACGATGGACGGTGGCCATCCAGCGGCGGTCGGCCTCGAACGGGACGGCATCGACGCGCTCGGCACGAGCCCGTTCCGCCTCCACGTCGAGGCCGCTCTTGAGCGCCAGGGTGACGAGTGCTCCCTCCGTGGGGTCACCCTCCATGCGCCAACCGGCGCCGGTGCGCAGGACCGCTGCGTCGTTGCAGAGAATGGCCGCGCGCACCAGCGCCGCGAGCGCGGAATGCTGGAACACGTCGACGCGCGATCCCTTGTGGTGCACTTCACCCTCCGGCGCATAGCCGGTGCCCGTGACGTCGTACTCCCCTTCGAAGGTCACGGCACGCCGCACCGTCATCTCGTTGCGCGTCAGTGTCCCGGTCTTGTCGGTGCAGATGACGGTCACGGCACCCAGGGTCTCGACCGACGGCAAGCGCCGCACGATGGCGTTGCGCCGAGCCATCCGGCCCACGCCGATGGCGAGTGCGATCGTGACGATCGCGGGCAGACCCTCGGGGATGGCCGCCACCGCAATGCCGACGACCGCGAGGAACGTGTCGGCCATGTCGCGTCCGCGCGCGATACCCACGGCAAAGACACCTACGGCCGCGAGCACGACGGCAATCGTGAGGTGTCGACCGAACCGGGCGAGCTTGATGGAGAGCGGCGTCTCCAGGGTCTCGACACCTGCCACCAGACGCGACACCGCACCGATCTCGGTGTTGCTGCCGGTTGCGACGACCACACCCGTCGCCTGCCCGTGCGTGACCAACGTGCCAGCCCACGCGATGTCGGCGCGCTCGGCGATCGGGGTGACCTCGGGCACCGGCACCACCCCCTTGTCGACCGGGGCAGATTCACCGGTGAGCGCCGATTCGTCGATGGCGGTTCCGTGACTCTCGAGCAGACGCAGATCGGCAGCGACGCGGTCACCGCTCTCGACGTGCACGACGTCGCCGGGCACCAGATCTGCCGCGGGTACGGTGCGCCGTCGACCGGCTCGCACCACGACCGCGGTCGGAGCGAGCATCCCGCGAATGGCCGCCAGCGCATCTTCCGCCCGGCCCTCCTGGACGAAACCGATGATGGCGTTCACCACCGTGACACCGACGATCACCGCAGCGTCGAGCACATGCCCCAACAGCAGCACAACCACTGCGGCCACCAGCAGCACGTAGATCAGGACGTTATGGAACTGTCGCAACAGGCGCCGGAGCGCGGAGCGCGGCGGCGGTGACGGCAGCCGATTGGGGCCATGGCGCGCGAGGCGCGTCGCGGCCTCGGTCTCCGACAGGCCGGCACGGACGCTGCCGACATGCGACAGGACTGCATCCGCCGACAGCGCGTGCCAGGCTTGCGTCACGGCCACAGTCAGACCTCGCCGGGCTGTCCGAATAGGATCGGGAGCGTCACCTTCAGCCCGCGCCGGGCCGCCCCAAGCGGGCTGGCCCCCTGGGGGGAGGGGCCGAAGGTCCATCGGGGGGGAAACACCTAGGCAACGGTGACGCGGTTTCGCCCACCTGCTTTCGACGCATACAGGGCAGTGTCTGCACGCTGCACGAACTGCGTGGCATCCTCGCCCGAGCGATATGCGGTCACACCGGCCGACACCGTGATGCTGCCGATGGTCTCTTCGGTCGACAGCCGCCGAATGCGGGTACGCTCCACCTGCGATCGCAACTGCTCGGCAACGCTGTGTGCGCCATCAACTCTGGTCTCTGGCAACAGCACCGCGAATTCCTCGCCGCCGTAACGCGCGACCACGTCGCGCCCCTTCACGGCGCTCTTCAACACTTCACCGATGGCGCGCAGCACCCGGTCGCCGAAGACGTGCCCGTACTGGTCGTTGATCTGCTTGAAGTGATCGACGTCGAGCATCACCAGGCACAGGCTGCCTTCCGCCGCTGCCAGGCCGGCCAGCTTCTCGTCGAAGCCGCGCCGATTGACGAGCCCGGTCAGGCCGTCGAGCAGCACCTGCTCGCGCACGCGATCGAGTTCGCTGCGCAACTGATCGGCTTCGCCGCGGGTCGCCACCAACCGGTCCTTGAGGCCGTCGAGCACCTGCTGCAGGTCACGCGTGTCGCGCAGGACCGAGCCGACGGACTCGGAGAGGCGGCTGCCGGCATTCGTCGCCAATTCCTTGCCGAAGGTCGTGAGACGCTCGCTGAAGCGCGTGGTCTGCTGATCGGTGGCGGTAGTGCTGTCTGCCACGGCGCCGAGCATGCGGCGCAAGTCGCCGTTGATCCGTTGCGCCTTCTCCGCGGTGATCTCGGCCACGTGCTTGTCGAACATCCGGCGCGTGATCTCCTCGGTCAGCTTGCGGCCGTTCATGGTGAGGTGATCCACGTCGCGCCGCAAAGCCTCGTTACCGCCGGAGACGTACTCGTACCACACGGCGTAGGTTACCGGATGGAACGCGGCGTCGTGCTTCGACATGTGGGCAATGGCCAGTCGCAGCCATTCGGCACTCTTCTCGGGGGAGTCGTCGTAGGTCACAACGCTGCCTCGGAGTGCCTCAGGGGCTGACCTTTATTCGGTGACCACGACCACGTGAACCCGGTAGGGTCCGTGGGCGCCGAGCTGAAGCTGGCCTTCGATGTCGGCGGTGCGCGAAGGCCCCGACACGAAATTCACGGCGCGCGGCAACTCACCCCGTTCGCTGCGGGTGAGTGCCCAGGCCTCCTCCATCGCCTTCACGATGCGCCCCTGCGTGACGACGGCGATGTGCGTCTCCGGCAGGAGGCTGGTGGCTGCGGGGGTCGACGGGCTCGAGAGCAGCATCAGCGTGCCGGTCTCGGCAACCGCGAGGAAAGTGCCGGTGATGCCGACCAGGTCGTCACCGCGTGCGGCGCGCGCTTCGACGGTGACACCAGTGCCGTTCCAGTCGAGCTGCGCGATCTCCGGCCACGCGACAGCGCGCATCGGCAGCTTCGTGGCTGCGAGGAAACGCGCGATGGCTCGCGGAACCTCCGCCATGGACGCCACGTCATCGACGGTGCTCGACATGCGCACGCATTGCTCGCGAAAGCGCGGTACGAGCGGCCAGTCCATCGCGGGGCGCGTGCCGATCGGATGCAGCGCGATACGCCCCTCGATCGCGGCGCGCTCGGTTTCGTCCATGGCCGGCAGCGCCGCGCGTGCAGCGCGGATGCGGGCGAAGATGCTGTCGCGCGCGCTCATGAGCGTTTGCGCTCCGCATAGAGTTCGCGGAAGGTCTTGCCCGCGGGTGCCGGCAGGTCGCGGCCCTCGGTCCAACCGTTGCCGGGCAGGCGATGAATCATGCGATCGGCACCACCGACCGATCGACCGACGCGCGCCGCGATCCGGGTCACCAGAGCGTAGATCCCGGGCCGCTTCGCCACCCACGCCCACAGCTTGAGCCCGAGGCGCTCCTGCCAGGGACGCAAGCCGCGATCGACCTGCTTCTCGCGCAGCTTGCGCATGAGGTCGGGCAGCGGAATCTTGACCGGGCACACAACGCCGCACTGATTGCACAGAGTCGCGGCGTTCGGCAGGTCGATAGCGTTCTCCAGGCCGATGTAGTTGGGCGTCAGCACCGAACCGATCGGACCCGGGTAGACCCACCCGTAGGCATGGCCGCCGATGTTCTGATACACCGGGCAGTGATTCATGCAGGCACCACAGCGGATGCAGCGCAGCGCTTCCTGCATGTCGGTGCCGAGCAATCCGGTGCGGCCGGCATCGACGATGATGACGTGCATCTCTTCCGGACCGTCGAGATCGCCGGGCCGTTTCGGCCCGGTGTTGAGAGTCACGTAGTTGCTGATCGACTGGCCGGTGGCCGAGCGCGTGAGCAGGCGCAGGATGCACGAGGCGTCTTCCAGCGTCGGCAAGACCTTCTCGATGCCGGTGATCGCCACATGGACACGGGGCAGCGTCGTGGTCATGCGGCCGTTGCCTTCGTTGGTGACAAGCATCAGCGAACCGGTTTCGGCGATGAGGAAGTTGCCGCCGGAGATGCCCATCTCGCCGGACAGGAAGTGCTCGCGCAGGAACTTGCGCGCTTCCATAGTGAGCTCGCCGATGTCGGTCTTGCGCGGTGTCTTGTGGTGCTGGACGAACAGGTCGGCCACGTCGTCGCGGCTCTTGTGGATGGCCGGCGCGATGATGTGCGAGGGCTTCTCGCCCGCGAGTTGCACGATGTACTCGCCCAGGTCGGTCTCGACCACCTGGAAGCCCTCGGCCTCGAGCGCGTCGTTGAGGTGGCTCTCCTCGCTCACCATCGACTTCGACTTGATGATCTTCTTCACGCGGGTGGCGCGCGCGATCTCGATCACGATGCGGTTGATGTCGGCGTGGGTTTCGGCCCAGTGCACTTTCGTGCCGCGGCGGGTGGCTTCCTGCTCGAACCGGGCGAGCCACAGGTCGAGGGTCGCGAGCGACCGGTCGCGAATCGCGGCGGCCGCGGTGCGGATGTCCTCGAAGTTGTCGAGGTCAGCGATGCCGCGCGTGCGTGCGCCCGCGAGGTTGAAGTTGCGCATCGCCTTCTGAACCTTGGCATCGTTCAGCTTGTCGTGAGCGCGGGACTTGAAGGTTTCGGCGGGGGCGTTCATTGGCAGCGGGTCCGAATGCGCAAGACTGGCCCCCATCCCA
>LNFM01008026.1_pt1 | contig 16170 bp, 16 predicted proteins | sample 596031 | NCBI WGS metagenome assembly LNFM01 (sample SAMN04254537, study PRJNA301005) | activated carbon metagenome | isolation source: dual media filters at the Ann Arbor, Michigan drinking water treatment plant | place: USA: Ann Arbor
GTGCGCAGCGAGCGGGCCGAGCTGCGCGCCGAGAACGAGCGACGGGCCACGCTGCTGCGCGGCGGGTTCGTGGGCTCGCAGGTGGGGTCGATGTTCGTGCGCGCCGAACGCGGCTCGGCCCCGAGCATCCTCGAGATCAACGACGTCGCGGCCGCGCTCGTCGAGTCCGCGTGGTTCGACTCCGTCATCGACGCCTGGCTCGACAGCGGGGTCGACGACCTCACGACCGAGGTGCTGCTGGGCGACAGGCGAACGGTGCAGCTGCACGGCCGGCGCGTGCCGACCGCTGACGGCGACACCGTGCTCGGGCTGCAGCTCGTTGACATCAGCGACTTCGTCGCGGCCCAGCAAGCGATGGCGAGCGCGATCGAACGCGAGCGGAAGGTCGCCGACGAGCTGCGGGCCATCTCGCAGCAGAAGGACGACTTCGTCTCAGCCGTCAGCCACGAGCTGCGCACGCCCATCACGAGCATCGTCGGCTTCGCGGAGGAGCTGCACGAGACGGCGGCCGAGGAGCAGCGGCAGGCGTCAGAGATCATCCTGCGCAACGCGGCGCGGCTCACCGAGATGGTCGAGGAGCTGCTCGAGCTCGGCCGCATGACCGCGCCCAACCCCGTGCGCGAGAACGACCGCATCGACCTCACCGCGATCGTGGGCGATGCCGTGCACGACCAGGCGGCCACCGCGCGCGACCAGCACGTCACCGTCGAGACCGCGCTGTGCGCCGACCCGACCGTCGTCGTCGGCAACGCGAATGCGCTCGGGCGCATCGCCACGAACCTGCTCGCCAACGCCATCAAGTTCACGCCGGCCGAGGGCACCGTGCGCGTGACGACCCTGTGCGACGGCGACGCGGTGCGCCTCGTGATCGATGACTCGGGGCCCGGCATCAGCGACGCCGATCATCCCCGGGTCTTCGAGCGGTTCTTCCGCAGCGCCGACGCGACGAAGCGCCAGACCCCGGGCACGGGGCTCGGGCTGTCGATCGTGAAGTCGCTCGTCGAGCTGCTCGAGGGACGCATCGAGATCGAGCGCTCGCCGCTCGGCGGAGCGCGCATGTCGGTGACGCTGCCCCGCGCGGACGACGCGCCCGCGAGTGCTGACGCCGAGCCCGCACTCTCGGTCTAGCCGCGCCGCAGCGGGCGCCAGATGACGAGCTGGTTCGACTTCTGCGCGCGCGTGCCCGCCTTGATCGACACGACGTCGCCCTCGACACCCGCCGCGAAGACGCGACGGCCGGGGCGGGCGAGCAGCTCGTCGGCGAGCGCCGTCTCGAGCTCGCGCACGCGCGAGCGCAGCGCGACGACCTCGTTCTCGAGCTCGAGGATGCGCCGGATGCCCTCGAGGTTCAGGCCCTCGGCGCTGAGCCGCGCGATCTCGCGCAGCTGCACGACATCGCGCATCGAGTAGCGGCGGCTCTGCCCCGCCGTGCGGGTGGGCGAGACGAGGCCGAGCCGGTCGTACTGCCGCAGCGTCTGCGGGTGCATGCCCGCGAGCTCGGCGGCCACGGCGATCGCGAAGATCGGGCTGTGCTCGTCCATCGTCTCCACCTTTCGCGCCCCCGCTACCCTCGCGCCCGGGTGATGAGGTCGTCGCGCGGGTTCTCGGGCGGCAGCGCCGCGGCGAAGGCCGCGAGGTGCTGCTGTGCCTCCGCACTCAAGTGCGAGGGCACCGCGACCTGCACGGTCGCGAGCAGATCGCCCGTGCCCTTCGGAGTCGTCACACCGCGGCCCTTGACCCGCAGCACGCGCCCGCTCGGGGTACCGGCCGCGACGCGCAGCTTGACGGGGTCGCCGCCGAGCGTCGGCACCTCGATCGCCGCACCGAGGGCCGCCTCGACGAAGGTGACGGGAACATCCACCCGCAGATTGAGGCCCTCGCGCGTGAACACCGGATGCGGGCGCACCTGCACCGTCAGCACGAGGTCGCCCGGCTCGCCGCCGTCGGGGCTCGGCTCGCCCTTGCCGCGCAAGCGGATCTTCTGCCCGTCGGCGACACCGGCCGGGATCTTGACCTGGATGGGCTTGCCGCCCCCCGGGCGCTCGAGCGTCACGGTGTCGCCGTGCACGGCCGTGTCGAACTCGAGGCCGACGGTCGCCGTGTGGTCGCGGCCCTTCGTGGGCGCACCGTAGCGGCGACCGCCGCCGCCCGCACCCGGCGCCGCGTTGCCGAAAAGCCCGCCGAAGATGTCCTCGAAGCCGCCTGGCGCGGTGCGTCGCCCACCGGCCGCGCCACCGCTGAACATGCCGCCGAAGACGTCGTCGAAGCCGCCCGGGGCCCCGCCCGCCGTGAAGCGGGCCCCCGAGCCCATGGCCCGCAGCTGGTCGTACTCCGCGCGCTGCGCGGGGTCGCTCAGTACCGAGTGCGCCTCGCTGATCTCTTTGAATCGCGCCTCGGCCGCCGCGTTGCCCGGGTTCGAGTCGGGGTGATGCTGTCGCGCGAGCTTGCGGTAGGCCTTCTTCAGTTCAGCCTCGGTGACGTCCTTCTTCACGCCGAGCACGGCGTAGAAGTCTTTGTCGAACCAGTCTTGACTGGCCATGCGTCACCTAGCCCTGCGGAACCGAGACGGCCACCTTGGCCGGCCGCACGAGGCGGTCGCCGAGGGCGTAGCCGACCTCGATGACATCGGCCACCGTTTGCGACGTGGCCTCGGCACTCGGCAGCTGCACGATCGCCTCGTGGAACGCCGGGTCGAAGGGCTCACCGACCACACCGACCGAGCGCAGACCGTAGCGCTCGAACGACTGGCGCAGCTTCTGGGCGACGAGCTCGAGGGGGCTGCCCTCGAGGTCGCCGTGCGCGGCAGCCCGATCGAGGTCGTCGATCGCGGGCAGCAGCGAGCGGATGACATCGGCGATGACCGCCTCGCGGTTGGCCGCGCGGTCGCGCTCGACGCGCGTGCGGAAGTTCGCGAGCTCCGCCTCGGCGCGGGCGGCGCGATCGCGGTACTCCTCGATCTCGCGCTGCCCGGCCTCGGAGAGGATGTGGTCGATGTCGGCGTCGAGCGAGTTGCCGCTCTCCGACACCTCCACGTCCGCGTCCTCCGCAGCGACCAGGTCCTCGGCCGACTCCGCGTCGGTCACGGCGCCGTCCTCGGCGAGCGGCTCGGCGTGCTCGTCGAATTCCTCAGGACTGTCGTCGCGCTTCTTGGCCGCCATGGCTACTTCTTGTCCTTGCCGCCGTCGGCGTTCTTGTCATCCTCATCGTCGACGATCTCGGCGTCCACGACGTCCTCATCGTTAGAGACAGGGGTCTCCTGGTCGTCCGACGGCGTCGGCTCCATCTGCGACGCGGCGTAGATGGCTTCGCCGAGCTTCGTCTGCGAGGCGTTGAGGGTGTCGAACGCCGTCTTCACGGCCGCATCGTCGTCACCGGCGAGCGCCGTCTTGAGGGCATCCACATCGGCCTGCACCTCGCCCTTGACGTCGTCGGGCAGCTTGTCGTCGTTCTCCTTGATGAGCTTCTCGATCGAGTAGACGAGCTGCTCGGAGTTGTTGCGCACCTCGGCCTTCTCGCGGCGCTCCTTGTCCTCCGCGGCGTGCTCCTCGGCCTCGCGCACCATGCGCTCGATGTCCTCCTTCGCGAGCGACGAGCCGCCCGTGATGGTCATCGACTGCTCCTTGCCGGTGCCCTTGTCTTTCGCCGAGACGTGCACGATGCCGTTCGCGTCGATGTCGAAGGTGACCTCGATCTGCGGGATGCCCCGGGGAGCGGGAGCGATGCCCGTGAGCTCGAACGTGCCGAGGTTCTTGTTGTCGCGCGTGAACTCGCGCTCACCCTGGAAGACCTGGATGGCGACCGAGGGCTGGTTGTCGTCGGCCGTCGTGAAGGTCTCGCTGCGCTTGGTCGGGATGGCCGTGTTGCGCTCGATGAGCTTGGTCATGATGCCGCCCTTGGTCTCGATGCCGAGGCTCAGGGGGGTGACGTCGATGAGCAGAACGTCCTTGCGCTCGCCCTTCAGCACGCCGGCCTGCAGGGCCGCGCCCACGGCGACGACCTCATCGGGGTTGACGCCCTTGTTGGGCTCGCGGCCGCCCGTGAGCTTCTTGACGAGCTCGGTGACGGCGGGCATGCGGGTCGAGCCGCCGACGAGCACGACGTGCGCGATGTCGCCGACCTTGACGCCCGCCTCGCGGATCACGTCGTCGAAGGGCTTCTTCGTGCGGTCGAGCAGGTCGCTCGTGAGCTCTTCGAACTTGGCGCGCGTGAGCGTCTCGTCGAGGTTGGCGGGGCCGTTCTCGGTGAGCGAGAGGTAGGGCAGCTGGATGTTCGTGCTCGTCGAGCTCGACAGCTCCTTCTTCGCCTGCTCCGCGGCCTCCTTCAGGCGCTGCTTGGCGATCTTGTCGTTGCTGACGTCGACGCCCGTGGTCTCCTTGAAGCGCTGGATGAGGTACGCGACCACGCGGCCGTCCCAGTCGTCGCCGCCGAGGCGGTTGTCGCCCGCGGTCGAGCGCACCTGGATGGTGCTGAAGTCGTCGTCCTTGCCCACCTCGAGCAGGCTCACGTCGAAGGTTCCGCCACCGAGGTCGAAGACGAGGATGAGCTCGTCCTCCTTGCCCTTGTCGAGGCCGTAGGCGAGCGCGGCCGCGGTGGGCTCGTTGATGATGCGCAGCACGTTCAGGCCCGCGATCTCGCCGGCCTCCTTCGTGGCCTGGCGCTCGGCGTCGTTGAAGTACGCGGGCACCGTGATGACGGCGTCGGTGACGGTCTCGCCCAGGTACTGCTCCGCATCCCGCTTCAGCTTCGCGAGGATGCGCGCGCTGATCTCCTGCGGGGTGTACTTCTTGTCGTCGATCTCCTGCTTCCAGTCGGTGCCCATGTGGCGCTTGACGCTCGCGATGGTGCGGTCGACGTTGGTGACGGCCTGGCGCTTGGCGGTCTCGCCGACGAGCACCTCGCCATCCTTCGTGAAGGCCACGACCGACGGGGTCGTGCGGAAGCCTTCCGCGTTGGCGATGACGGTGGGTTCTCCACCCTCGAGAACGGAGACGACGGAGTTGGTGGTTCCGAGGTCGATGCCGACGGCACGAGCCATGGTGGTGCTCCTTCTGGTTCAGTACTGCGAAGTCTGCAGGCGCGAAAGGTTGAGTCGCGATGTATCAAGTTTGAGATTCGGGATGCCCGCTGTCAAGTCGAGCGGGACAAACCTGCGTCGCTCTGGCTCAACTCTCAGCCTTGCCCGGCCAACGCCGCGCGAACACGACGCCGTTTCGCGCTACCTGCCGTTTACCGCCGCGGGGTAGCGTGAGCGCATGACAGAGAAGTCCACCGATAAGTCGATCCCGGTCACCGCGAACACGGGGGCGGTGGGCGTCATGGGGCTCGACCTGCAGGAGGGCATCGAGGTGCCCCGCCGGCGGGTCTTCGCGTGGGCCTTCTGGGACTGGGCGACGCAGCCGTTCAACACCGTTCTGCTCACCTTCGTCTGGGTGCCGAGCTTCCTCACGAGCACCTTCTTCATCGATCCGGCGGTCGTCGGCACCGCGGGCGAGGAGGCCGCGCTTGGCCAGCTCGCGAGCAATCTCGGCTACGGCATCACGATCGCGGGCCTGCTCATCGCCCTGCTCGCCCCCGTCATGGGCCAGCGCGCCGACCGCGCCGGCCGGCAGAAGCTGCAGCTCTTCATCTTCACGGCGCTGCTCGTCGTGGCGCAGCTCGGCCTCGTCTTCGTGCAGCCCGGCGCCGAGTGGTTCTGGATGGGCGTCGCGCTCATCGCCATTGGCAGCGTCTTCGGCGAGATCGCGGGCGTCAACTACAACGCCCTGCTCATCTCGGTGTCGACCCCGAAGACCATCGGCAAGGTCTCGGGCCTCGGCTGGGGCTTCGGGTACCTCGGCGGCATCGTCGCGCTCACGATCGTCGTCGGGCTCATCCTCGGCGGCGTGCTCGACGGCGAGTCGGGCACGACCTTCCAGCTCATCGCCCTCGGCGCCACGATCTGGACGATCATCTTCGTCATCCCGATCTTCCTCAGCGTGCCCGAGCCGCCGAAGCTCGCCGCGGCGGAGAAGGTCGGCTTCTTCCGCAGCTACGTCGAGCTCGTGCGCGGCGTCGTGCGCCTCTACCGCGAGACGCGCCCGACCTTCTGGTTCCTGCTCGCGAGCGCCGTCTACCGCGACGGGCTCTCGGCGGTCTTCACCTTCGGCTCGGTCATCGCCGGCATCGTCTTCGGCTTCGGGTTCACCGACCTCGTCATCTTCGGCATCGCGCTCAACATCGTCGCCGGTGTCTCGACGATCCTGGCCGGGCGGCTCGACGACCGCTTCGGCCCCAAGCGCGTCATCCTCGTCTCGGTGTTCGGGCTCGTGATCTGCACGCTCATCGTGTTCTTCTTCGCCGACCTCGGCGCCGGGCTGTTCTGGGCCGTCGGCATCGTGCTCGCCGCCTTCGTCGGGCCCGCGCAGGCCGCCTCGCGCTCGTTCCTCGCGCGCGTCACGCCCGCGGGGCGCGAGGGCGAGGTCTTCGGCCTCTACGCGACCACGGGGCGCGCGGCCGGCTGGATGGCGTCGCTGCTGTGGGGCGTCTTCATCGCCGTCGCCGCGAACCAGACCCTGTACGGCATCCTCGGCATCACGCTCGTGCTGCTCGCGGGCGGCATCATGCTGCTGTTCGTGAAGGCCCCTCCGAAGAGCGTCGAAGCGTAGCGCCGCGCTAGGTACGGGCGAGAGCCGCGATGTCCTCGCGGAACTCGCTCGCGACCTCGGGCGACACCGTCGCGCGCGTGCGGGCGATCGCCGTGAGGTAGTCGTCGGTCGAGGGGCCGCGGATGCCCGCACCCGGTGCCCCGAACACCGACTGCTCGAGTGCCGCTTGCGAGGCCGATCGCGCCGCGAACTCGATGTCGGCCGGCGAGTAGCCGTCGCTACTCGCGACGAGCTGCGCGAGGTCGACCTCGCCCTCGACCGAGTCGGGCACGTATCGCGACCAGATCGCCTCGCGCGCCGCGGCATCCGGCAGCCCGATGGGGATGACGTAGTCGAAGCGGCCGTGGCGCAGGAAGGCGTCGTCGAGGGCGCGGATGAAGTTCGTCGCGCAGATGAGGAGCCGGCCCGGGGCATCCCGGAACGCGGGGATGATCTTGAGCAGCTCGTTCGTGACGCCCTGCATGGCCGAGGGCGGCTCGCCGCCGCGCTGCGCCGCGATCTCCTCCACCTCGTCGATGAAGACGATGACGTGGTCGAGCTCGGCGATCGTCGCGAAGGTCTCGCGCAGGCCGCCCGCGAGCCCCTGCGGCCCGTGCGCGAGCCGCGAGGGGAAGACTTCGACGAAGGGCCACTGCAGCCGCGACGCCACGGCCTTCGCGAAGGTCGTCTTGCCCGTGCCGGGTGGGCCGAAGAGCACGATCGAGCGCGGCGGCTCGACACCGAACTGCTCGGCGAGCGCCGGGTCGGCGAGCGGCAGCACGAGACGCCGCTCGAGCAGCTCCTTCTCGGCCTGCATGCCCGCGATCGAGCCCCACAGATCGCGGGGCAGGATGCGCCCGCCGAGGTCGCGCAGGGCCGTCAGCTCGCGCTGCTTCACGGGGATCTCGCGCTCGAAGTAGCTCAGGTGCGCGCGATCCTGGAACCCCGCCTTCGTGAGCGCGCCGTGCTGCTGCTGCGCATCGGGAACGAGGATCGACAGGCGCGTGAGGCCCTGCGGCGCCATGCGCTGCTCGAGGGCGGCGAGCAGCGAACCGGCGATGCCCGCGCCGCGCGCCGACGCCGTCACGGCGAGGAAGACGATCCAGCCCTGGTCGTGCGCCGCGCGCGCGACGGCGACCCCGACCACGTGCTCGTCGTGCAGAGCGACGACCGCGTGGTCCTTCTCGCACGAGGCGAGCACCTCGGCGAGCGCGTAGACGGGCTCGACGCCCTCGTGGCGCACCTCGTCCCACAGGCGCAGGATGGCATCCATGTCGGAGGGCTGGTAGTCGCGCAGGCGTGTCGAGCTCATGCCCCATCGTCGCAACCGACGCCGTGAATGCGTCTCGCCCCGGCTGGGACTCTGCCGCACGCCGGGTGAACGCCGTGCGTCAGCGGGCGGCGCGGCGACCCCGAGCGGCGACCGGCCGCGGGCGACCGGGGCCGACCGCGACGATCGCGCCGGCCGCGAACGCCGCGAGGGCGAGCACGAGGCCGAGCACGTGGGCCGAGAGGTCGCCCCCGACAGGCATCATGTCGGCCATCGCCGCCGAGGTCTCGGCGTTCGTGGTCGTCAGCAGGCTCAGCGCGGTCATGGTGGCACTCCGGATCAGCGGGCGGGGTCTGCAGGGTATTCGGACCCCTCCTGCCGAGCGTTTGCCGCTCGGGCCGGGCCGCGGCGTGTGAGAGTAGAGGCATGACCTCTACCGCCGAGAAGGCCGCCGCGCTCACCGCCCTGCATGTTCCGGGCGATCCGCTCATCGTCGTGAACGTGTGGGACGCCATGACGGCCCGCATCGTCGCCCGCGCCCCTGGGGTGCGGGCGCTCGCGACCGCGAGCCACTCGGTGGCCTTCTCGCTCGGCGTCGACGACGGCGAGGGGATGACGGTCGACATGGCCCTCGCCGCCGCTGCGCGTATCACCGCCTCGACCGAGCTGCCCGTGAGCGTCGACTTCGAGCGCGGCTACGCCCCCGACGCGGCGGGCGTGCGCGACAACGTCGCGCGGCTCATCGAGGCCGGGGCCGCCGGTCTCAACATCGAGGACTCCCTCGCGGGTGCGACGAGCGAGCGCCGCCCGATCGAGGAGGCGGCCGCCCGCGTCGCCGCCGCGCGGGCCGCGGCCGACGCGGCCGGGGTGCCGCTCGCGATCAACGCGCGCACCGACACCCTCGCCGGATCCCCCGACAACTGGGACGAGGCGATCGACCGCGCGAACGCCTACGCCGACGCCGGCGCCACGAGCATCTTCATGCTCGGCCTGCGCACCGAGCAGATGGTGGCGGATGCCGTGGCCGCGGTCCGCGCTCCGATCGCGGTCTTCGCGCATCCCGGCTACCTGCCCCTCGCCCAGCTCGCCGAGCTCGGGGTCGGGCGCATCTCGTTCGGCCCCCAGATCCTGGGCCTCACACTCTCGCACCTCGCCGATGCCGCCGCGCAGCTGACCGCGCGGGGCGAGTACCCGGCCGAGCTCGGCTACCGTTACGAGTTGTGAGCTCCGACCCCGATTCTCTCGACGACGAGGGGCTCGAGCTCGACCGCTCGGCGGCCGGCTGGCAGCCGCTGCTCGACCGCCCCGGCTACGAGCAGTGGTGGGACGGCGCCGCGTGGCAGGGCCGCCCGCACCGCGAGCCCGACCCGTTCTCGGCCTTCGGGCCCGAGCTCGCCCGCGGCCTGCGCCCCGGGCCGAACCGGGCCGCCGCTCTCGCTCGCGCGGGCACGGGGTTCACCCTGCTCGGTTTCGTGGTGCAGACGGTCGTCGCGACCGGTGCGGTGAGCATCCCCGGCATCGACCCGATCGTGCTCACCCTCGCGTCGCTCGCGGTCGCCGCCCTGATCGCCGCGCTCACCGCCCTCGCTGCCGGCCTCGCCCTGCGCGCCGCACCGCGGCTCGGGGGCCGCGCGATCGCGACGCTCGCCCTCGGCGTGAGCATCGTCCTCGGCCTCGCGCCGGTGCTGCTGCTCGTCGCGATCGGGCTCGCGGGCGGGCTGTAGTCGTCGGCCTGCAGCCGCCGGGCTCAGCGGTTGATCGCCCAGTAGATCATGAGCATCGTCACGATCGCCCCGGCGACGAAGTTGAGCAGCAGGAAGCGCCGCCAGCCGCGGTTGGCCGTCTCGGCGGTCTCGTCGGTGATCATCCAGAAGCGCGCGACGATGACGACATAGGGCACCGCGGCGAGCAGCGCGAGCGGCCCCGGCCACTCGGTGCCGAGCAGCAGCAGGCCCGCGAGCGCGTAGGCCGCGACCGCCAGGCGCGTGGTCGCTCGCGCGCCGATGACCGTCGCGATCGAGGCGAGGCCGCCCTCGCGGTCGGCGATGACGTCTTGCACCGCACCGAAGGCGTGCGAGGCCATGCCCCACAGGAAGAACGAGATCAGGATGAGCCACAGCGCAGGCGTGAACACCGCGCCCGCGAGCACGAGGCCATAGACGGCGGGGCTCACGAAGTGCGTCGACGAGGTGATCGAGTCGAGCACGGGCTTCTCTTTGAAGCGCAGCCCCTTCGCCGAGTAGGCGATCACCGCGAAGACGCTGACCGCGAGCACGAGCCACGACAGCGGCGAGCCGAACGCGACGAGGGCGACGAGGAAGGGCACGTTCGTGATGACCGCGGCCCACAGCGTCGTGCGGTGGATGCTCGGATCGAGCAGCGCCCCCTCCACGCCGCCCTTGCGCGGGTTGCGCAGGTCGCTCTCGTAGTCGAAGACGTCGTTGATGCCGTACATCGCGAGGTTGTACGGGATGAGGAAGTAGATCGTGCCGATGATGAAGGCCGCATCGATGCGGCCCGTCGTCAGCAGGTACGCGGCCGCGAAGGGGAACGCCGTGTTGATCCAGCTCAGGGGGCGCGAGCTGACGAGCAGCTGACCGAGGGTCCTCACGGTTCCCCATCATGGCGGCTGGGCGAGCGGCGCAGCAGCTCCCACACCGCGGGCAGCAGCACGAGGGCCGCGACCGTGTAGGCGAAGTCCTCGATCGGGGCCAGCCCGATGCGCAGCCCGCTGATGAGGCTGTCGTCGTAGGCCACGAGTCCGGTGCCGATGATGACGTTGTCGAAGATCGCCGTGAGGGTGAGCAGCAGCACGGCGGCGAGCCCCACCGCGCGCCAGCGCGGGGCGCGGCGCACGACGACGGCCGCGATGGCGACGAGAGCGACGACGGCGAGGAAGACGACGTTGAGGAGGGTGTAGGTCATCCCGCCGCCCCCTCGTCGATCGAGGCGGTGGATGCCCGGCGCGACCACCGGCCGTCGAACCAGTCACCCGCCGCCGTGTAGGCGTTCATCGTGTTGTAGCAGAGCAGGGTGAGGAAGAAGACCTCCTCGATCGGCAGCTCGGGGCCGATGAGCAGCCCCGTCATGAAGTCGGTCTGCCCGCGGAAGAAGATGCCGAGCAGGATGCCGCCGAGGTCCCACACGAGGAAGAACACGACGCCCAGCGGCAGGACGATCGCCGCCCGGCGTGCGTCGCGCCAGAAGAACAGCCCGAAGCGACGGTCGAGCAGCACCATGCCCGTGAGGGACACGGCGAGCGCCGCGAGGTAGGCGAAGTTCACCAGGGACATCGCTCGGGCAGACCGTCAGGCAGCGGCCGCGGCGGGGTCGGCGTGCACCGTGCGCTCGAGCGGCTCGGGCAGCGGGCCCGTCGAGGTGTCGCCGCGCAGGCGCTTGACGAGGATCTCGGCGCTGATGAGGCACATCGGCAGGCCGATGCCGGGGATGGTCGAGCCGCCCGCGTAGTAGAGGCCCCTGACCTTCTTCGATACGTTGCCCGCGCGGAAGAACGCGCTCTGCGACAGGATGTGCGCCGGCCCGAGGGCGGTGCCGCGCCAGGCGTTGAGGTCGTCGTTGAAGTTGCCGGGCCCGTAAGTGCGCCGCACGACGATGCGCTCGGCGAGGTCAGGAATCGTGGCCCACTCGGCGATCTGCGCGACGATGCGGTCGCCGTAGACCTCGAGCGGGGTGTCGCCGTCGCCGTCGACGTCGCCGCGCCCAAAGGAGAGATCGGCGGGTGCGGGAACGAGCACGAAGACGTTCTCGTGGCCCTCGGGCGCGACCGAGGGGTCGATGCCGCTCGGCTTGCAGATGTAGAGCGACGCCGGGTCGGGCAGGGTCGGCCGCGGGCCGAAGATCGACTCGAAGTTCTCGCGCCAGTTAGCCGTGAAGAGCAGCGTGTGGTGCTCGAGCTGCGGCAGCTCGCCCTTCACGCCGAGGTACATCAGCAGAGCGCTCGGGCCCGCGGTCTTCTTGTCCCAGTACGACTGCGGGTAGGTCTGCAGCTCGGCAGGCAGCAGCTGCGTCTCGGTGTGGTGCAGGTCGGCGGCCGAGACGACGATGTCGGCCTCGATGATGTCGCCACCCTCGAGCTCCACTCCCGTCGCCTTCTTGGTGGCCGGGTCCACGATGATGCGCGCGACGGGCGACGAGGTGCGGATGCTCACGCCCTGCTCCTCGGTCACCGCGGCGATGCGCTCGATGAGGCGCGTGAAGCCGCCCATCGGGTAGAGCACGCCGTCGGTCAGGTCGAGGTGCGACATGAGGTGGTACATGCTCGGGGTCAGGAAGGGCGACGAGCCGAGGAAGACCGCGGGGTACCCGAGGATCTGCCGCAGGCGCAGGTCGCGGAATCGCCGGCCCACGTAGTCGTCGAGGTTCTGCAGCAGCATCTTGACGAGCTTGGCCGTGCGCACGAGCACGTCGCCGCGCAGCAGCGGGCCGAACGAGGCGAAGCTCGTGTAGAGGAAGCGCTTCTTGGCCATCTCGTAGGTGTCGAGAGCCGAGTCGAGGTAGGCCTCGAGCTTCGCGCCCGCGCCGGGCTCGATCGACTCGAAGAGCGCGACGTTCTCAGCGCGCGAGGCGGCGATGTCGGTGGGGGTGTCGAAGCCCTGCGTGATGACGCGGTAGCCGGGGTCGAGCTGCACGAGCTGCAGCTGCTCGGCCGCGCTCGTGCCGCACAGCTTGAAGAAGTGGTCGAACACCTCGGGCATGAGGTACCACGAGGGGCCCATGTCGAAGCGGAAGCCGTCTTTCTCCCACGAGCCGGCGCGGCCCCCGACCTCGGGCTGCTTCTCGACGAGGGTCACCTCATGGCCGTCGCGCGCGAGCAGCGCCGCGCTCGCGAGGCCCGCGATCCCTCCACCGATGACGAGGACGCGGCTCATGCTGAGGCTCCGATCGAGGATGCGCCCGCGATCGTGCGCGGGCGGGGCGTGCGGCCGGCGAGCGCGCCGAGCGCGATGCGGGCCTTGACGGGGTCGGGCACGCGCACGCGGGCCCGGATGAGCGAGCTCGCCGGCGTGCGTCGCAGCCGCACCGAGAGCTCGGCGAAGAGCCCCTGGGCGAGCGCGACCGCGCGGCGGCTGCCCTTCGGCAGCTCGGGGATCACGGCGGCCGAGACGCGCAGGTCGGCGTCGATGTCGTCGAGCAACCGCACCTTGTCCTCCTCCGTGAACGAATCCACGCTCACGCCGGGGAAGTAGCTGCGGCCGAGCGTCTCGAAGTCGGCCGAGAGATCGCGCAGGAAGTTGACCTTCTGGAAGGCCGCTCCGAGGGCGCGCGCACCGGCGACCAGGCGCTCATTCTGCTCGTCGTCGATGTCCATCCCCTGAACGAACGCCCGGAGGCACATGAGGCCGACGACCTCGGCCGAGCCGTAGACGTAGCGCTCGAAGCTCCCCTGATCGTGCTCGGTGTCGGTGAGATCCATGCGCATCGAGTGGAAGAAGGGCTCGGTGAGCTCCTCCCCGAAGCCGACCTCGCGCGCCGTGCGGGCGAAGGCGTGCACGACGAGGTTGGTCGAGTAGCCCGACTGCATCGCGGCATTCGTCTCGGCCTCGAACTCGTTGAGGTACCGCGCGGCGTGCACGGCGTCGAGGCCCGCCTCGGCGACACCCCCGTCGACGATCTCGTCGGCCACGCGCACGAGCGCGTAGATGTTCTCGACGTGCTGGCGCACGCTCGCGTCGAGCAAGCGCGAGGCGAGGCCGAACGACGTCGAGTAGCGGCGGATGACGACCCCGGCCGTCTCGTCGGCGACGCGGTCGTACAGGCTCAAGCGGTTCATCGCACCCGTTTCAGCACGGTCTCGGCGACGGGATGCAGCTCGTCGCGCAGGGAGGAGGGGATGTGCGGCTCGGCCAGGCGCGCGAGCGCCCGGTTGGCGTAGCCGCGGGCGAGGTCGTCGGCGAAGGCGCGGGCGCCGCACTCGATGAGCAGCGATCGGGCCTCGTCGGCCTCGTCGACGCTCAGGTCGGCCTTGCCGATGAGGTCGCACAGTCGCGCCCACGCGGGCGTCGAGCACGCGAAGGCGATCATGACCGTGCGCTTGCCCTCGCGCAGGTCGCCGATCGTGGTCTTGCCCGTCGCCTCCTCCTCGCCGAAGACGCCGAGCACGTCGTCGACGATCTGGTAGGCGATGCCGATGTCGCGGCCGAAGTCGCCGAGCGACTCGACGGTCTGCTCGCTCGCTCCCGCGAGAATGGCCCCGGCCTGCAGCGGCGTCTCGAACGAGTACACCGCGGTCTTGAGGCGCTCCATCGTGAGGATGTCGTCGACGAGCGGCATATCGGGGTCGATCGAGAAGTCGACATCGATGAGCTCGCCCGCGGCGCTCGCGAACATCGCCTCGTCGAGCACGTCGAGCAGGCGCTCACGCAGGGGCGAGCCGACCCCGCTCTTGTCGATGAGGCGGTAGGCGTTGAAGAGCGCGAGGTCGCCCGCGATCACGGCGGCCGAGACCCCGCGGTGCTCGGCGATCTCGACGCTCACGCCCCGGTCGACGGCGTGGTCGCGGTACGCGCCCGAGATGTTCGGGATGCCCCGCCGCACGAAATCGCGATCGATCACGTCGTCGTGCACGATGAGGGCGGTGTGCAGCAGCTCGAAGCTCGCTCCCACGTAGGCCGCGGCATCCATGTCGGAACCGCCCAGGCCGGCGTAGGCGGCCATGACCATGCGGGGCCGGAAGCGCTTGCCGCCCTGGGTGTTGCGCTCGAGCAGGCCCCAGAGGTGCTCGTAGTGCTGGCCGAGGGGGGCCGCGCGCTTCTTGGATAGGCTGAAGAAGCGCTCCAGCACAGCGTCGACCATGGCCGCTCGCGACTCTGCGACTGCCTCCAGGTCGTTCCTCTTCACCCGAGCAGACTACCCCGGCCCATGAGCGAATCCCCTGAAACCGTCGTCCTCCTCGCCGACGACGGCTCCGTCGTCGGCACCGCCCCGAAGGCGACCGTGCACACGACCGAGACGCCCCTGCACCTGGCGTTCTCGTGCCACGTGTTCGACGACGCCGGGCGCGTGCTCGTGACCCGCCGCGCACTCGGCAAGAAGACGTGGCCGGGGGTGTGGACGAACTCGTTCTGCGGGCATCCCGCACCGGGGGAGGACATGGCGCAGGCGATCGTGCGCCGCGCCGAGCGCGAGCTGGGCCTCACGCTCGTCGACGTGCGCGTCGCCCTGCCCGAGTTCCGCTACCGCGCCGTCGACGCCTCGGGCATCGTCGAGAACGAGATCTGCCCCGTGTTCACCGCGCGCGCCTCGGGCGAGCTCGCTCCCGCCGCCGACGAGGTCGCCGAGTGGGCGTGGCTCGACCCCGCCGAGCTGCGGGCCGCCGTCGCCGCCGCGCCCTTCGCCTTCAGCCCGTGGATCGGGTGGCAGCTCGCCGCCTGGCCCGGCGACTACGCGCCGGAGACCTCGGCCGCCTGAGCCTCCGGCCGCCGCGGCACGCGCACGACCGCCGTCGTGCCGTGCTCGCCGTCGGAGTGCAGCGACACCTCGCCGCCGATGCGCTGCTGCACGAGCGCGCGCACGATCGGCAGGCCGAGGCCCGTGCCGGGCACATCGCTGTGCCGCGCCGATTGCACGCGGTAGAAGCGATCCCACACGGCGTCCTGGTCAGCGAGCGGGATGCCCGGCCCCTCGTCGACGATGCGCAGCTCGATCGACTCGCCCTCGTCGACGAGCGTCACCGTCACGGTGCCGCCCGCGGGGCTGAACTTGATCGCGTTCGAGAGCAGGTTGGCGCAGACGCGGGCGAGATCCTGCTCGACCCCGATGATCGTGACCGGGTGATCGGGCAGGCGCAGATCGACCCGCACGTCACGGTTGGGCGACACGAGCCCCGTCGCGTCCTCCACGCACTCCGCGACGAGGCGCCGCGCGTCGACCGCGATCGCGGGCCGGGTCGCCGCCTCGGCCGCCGTCAAGCTGCTGAGCTCCAGCACGTCCTCGATGACGTCGGCCAGGCGGCGCGCGTTGCGGTAGATGATGCGGCCCGCGAGACGGGTATCGCCATCCGGCTCGTCCTCCGTGAGCTGCTCGGCGAAGCCCAGGATGCTCGTCACGGGCGTGCGCAGCTCGTGGCTCACCGAGGCGATGAAGTCGTCTTTCTGCCGGTTGAGCTCGCGCAGCTCGTCGGCCGTCTCGAGGGCCAGTCGCTCACGCCGATCGCGCGCCGTCACATCCGTGAAGATGATCGTCACAATCGGGCGGCCGCCGGCCTGCGAGTAGGTCGCGACGTCGACGTCGTAGCGGCGCGCACCGCGCACGAGCTCG
>LNFM01008028.1_pt1 | contig 16168 bp, 17 predicted proteins | sample 596031 | NCBI WGS metagenome assembly LNFM01 (sample SAMN04254537, study PRJNA301005) | activated carbon metagenome | isolation source: dual media filters at the Ann Arbor, Michigan drinking water treatment plant | place: USA: Ann Arbor
GCTCACCGTGGTCGACAACGACACGGTCGATGTCACCAACCTGCAGCGCCAGATCGCCCACAGCATGGAGCGCGTGGGCCATCCCAAGGTCGATTCCATCCGCCAGGCTGTGGCCGCCCTCAATCCCGAGGTGCGGGTCCAGGCCCTGGCGCAACGTGCGGACGCCGCCCTGCTCGATGCGCTGGTGGCCCAGGCCGACGTGGTGCTGGACTGCAGCGACAACTTCAGCACCCGCCAGGCCGTCAATGCGGCCTGCGTAAGCCTGCGCAAGCCCTTGGTCTCGGGCGCGGCCATCCGCTTCGACGGTCAACTCGCGGTCTACGACCCGCGCACCGCCGACTCGCCCTGCTACGCCTGTGTCTTTCCGCCGCAGGAAGATTTCGAGGAAACGCGCTGCGCCACCATGGGCGTGTTTGCGCCACTGGTGGGCATCATCGGCAGCCTGCAGGCCGCCGAGGCCCTCAAGCTGCTCAGCGGGGCCGGCACACCACTGGCTGGACGGCTGCTCATGTTGGATGGTCGGCACATGGCCTTCAACGAGATCCGGATACCGCGCAACCCGGCCTGCCCGGTGTGCGGCCAAGCGGCCCACTGACGTCCGTCGTCGACCTCAGTGACAGGGGCCATGCAGGCGCCTGAAGTCACGCGGCAGTTCGGCACGCTCCTGCTGGAACAGCCCCAGCCGGCGGATCCGCGCCTGGCCTTCCTGCTGAGCATAAGGCCCGCTTTTCCCCCGGTAAAGATAGGACCAGGCATGCCCCCGCTCGACCAGCCAGGCCCCGATGTCCTGCCCGCGCAGACTGATCCGCGCCAGGGCCCGACCGTAATCGTCATGCCGGCGCACCCGGACCTGCACCGCCTGCCCCAGCACCTGCCCCACCAGGGCTGCCCGCGCCGTTTCGCCATGGACCTGGCACAGCTCGGGCGCATCGATCCCGTCGATGCGCACTGCTCGCGTCGGACCACCGCGCTGCGGTCGTACCCACAACGTGTCGCCATCGCTGACATGGGTCACGGTACCGGACCAGTTCGAGGTCAAACCCTGCGCAGCCAGCGGGGCCACCAAGCCCAGCAGCAACAGCATGCAGCAGGCCAGACGGCCCCGTTTCACATCCCTCACGTGTCGTTCCCTGTTTCTGTGTCCGTTCGATCGAAGTCCCGATTTAAAGGGCGAAGCCTGTCAAATTTGACCTCTTCTCTCGCGAGGCTCCTGTTAGACTTTCATGGTAAATGATGGACATCCCCTGTGAGTTCCGCTGCCTCCCCCCTGCTTGACGTACACGCACTGCGTCTGGACGACGCACGTGCACTGCTACAGCACGATGGCACGGAGCTGCCGGCACCTGGTGATGGGCCGGCTGCCTATCTGCAGCGCATCATCGATGGCCTGTGCGAACTCTCCCTGCGCGACCCGCTGACGGGACTGGGCAACCGACGCCATTTCCGCACCGTGCTGTCCCGCGAAATCGAGATCGTGGCGCGCTCGGGCAACTCGGCCCTGCTGCTGATGATGGACATCGACCATTTCAAGAAAGTCAATGACACACACGGCCACTTGGCTGGCGACAAGGTCCTGCAGGCCGTCGGGCGCTGCATCGCCAGTTGCGTGCGTCCGCAGGACACCGTGGCCCGCTACGGCGGCGAGGAATTTGCCATCGTCATGCCCGACTGCCAGGCGGCTTATGGCGAGACCGTGGCCGAGCGCATCCGCCAGTCGATCGCAGCCCTGTCCATCCCGGTGAGTCCGCTGCTGAATCTGCAGATCACCACCAGCGTGGGCGGTGCTTTCGCACCGGTCTGGGTACGCTCCACCGCCGACCTGTGGATCGAGCGCGCCGACACCCAGCTTTACTTGGCCAAGGCCCAGGGGCGCAACCGGGTGTGCATCGACCACCAGCAAGTGATATCCGTCAGTCCGGAAGAAAAAAGCCTGCTGTTCGGCAACCTGGCGCTGACCGATTCCGCCTGGGGTGACCTGACCGACAGCAGCACGCAGAGGTTCAGCTGATGAGCGACGAATTGAAAACCGACAAGGACAAGCCGGCGCCGCCCGTGCCCCTCAAGCCCCTGGGCAAGGTGCTGGCCATCACCAGCGGCAAGGGCGGCGTGGGCAAGACCTTCGTCTCGGCCAACCTGGCCGCGGCACTGGCACGCCGTGGCCTGCGCGTCCTGGTGCTGGACGCCGACCTCGGCCTGGCCAACCTGGACGTGGTGCTCAATCTCTACCCCAAGACCACGCTGCACGACGTCTTCACCGGCAAGGCCAAACTGGACGAAGCCATCATCAAGGCGCCGGGGGGCTTCTCGGTGCTGCTGGCCGGCTCCGGCATGGTCGAGTACTCGCGCCTGACGCCGGAGGTCCGCGACGAATTCCTGCGCGTGATGGAGAGCCTGGTGCCGCGTTTTGACGTCGTGCTGCTCGACACCGGTGCCGGCATCTCTGACGTGGTGCTGTTCGCCGTCTCCCTGGCCTCCGAAGTGCTGCTGGTGGTCACACCCGAACCGACCTCGCTGACCGACGCCTACGCCACCATCAAGGTGCTGGTAGGCCAGCAAAAGCGCCAGAACATCCGCCTGATCGTGAACCAGACCGCCCGCCCTGGCGACGGTCGCGCCATCACGGTTCAGCTGCAACAGGTGGTGGACCGCTTCGTGCCCGGTGAGCCTGGCAAGCCGGTCAAGCTGATCCATGTGGGTGACATCCCGGTCGATCCCTCGGTACGCCAGGCCATCATGCGCCGGCAACTGCTCATGCAGGTCACGCCGGGCTGCCCGGCCGGACTGGCCCTGGTCCAGCTGGCCGGCAAGATCGAAGACACGGTCATCCCCAAGAACAGCTGAGGCGGCCTGCGCCGCCTCCATCGCTGCCGCCCCCGGGGGGGAATCAACTGCGGCCGATGATGGAGGCCGTCGCCATCAACTCTTCGAGCAAAGCCAACGAGACACGGCCCGACACCGCATAGGGATCGAGCTCCGGCTTCTCGGAGTACTTCAGCAGGACCGAAGTGTTGATGCGCGAGAGGTTGACCTGCCCCATGGTCCAGCCGCCAAAGCGGCGCTCGCTGATTTCCTCGTAGTGCAGCAGCACCACGTCCTTGTGACGGGCGTCACGCTGGATGTGGCCATACAGGTCGCTGATGGCAGTACGCCCCCCCTCGATGGCCTGCAGGAAGATCCCGCCGCCGTAACACAGGATGCCGGTGACGCCACAGGTCGGGTTGTACTGGCGCGATTGCGCCAGGATCTTCTCGATGGCCTCCGGGCCGGTGTCGACGGCACGGCTGGCGTATAGCAGGCGGACCAGCATCTTCAGCTCCTCTGGGGAATCAATGACAGGAATTCACGGCGCAGGTTCGGGTCCTTGAGGAACACGCCGCGCATGACCGAGTTGATCATCTTGCTGTCCATGTCCTTCACCCCACGCCAGGCCATGCAGTAGTGGCTGGCCTCCATGACGATGGCCAGGCCGTCGGGTTGGGTCTTGAGCTGGATCAGGTCGGCCAGCTGGACCACAGCCTCCTCCTGGATCTGCGGGCGGCCCATGATCCATTCGGCCAGCCGCGCATACTTGGACAGGCCGATGACATTGGTATGCTCATTCGGCATGACACCGATCCAGATCTTGCCGATGACCGGGCAGAAGTGGTGCGAGCAGGCGCTGCGCACCGTGATCGGCCCGACGATCATCAGTTCGTTGAGGTGCTCGGCATTGGGAAACTCGGTGATGGTGGGCGCGTGCACATAACGCCCCCGGAACACCTCGTTCACGTACATCTTGGCCACCCGGCGGGCCGTGTTATCGGTGTTGTGATCGTTATCGGTATCGATGACCAGGCTGTCGAGCACGTGCTGCATCTTGAGCTCGACCTCGTCGAGCAGCTGTTCCAGCTCACCCGGTTCGATGTAGTCGGCAATGTTGTCGTTCGCGTAGAAACGCTTGCGCGCTGCCATCAGGCGTTCGCGGATCTTCACGGACACCGGCGTGCCCTCGTTGGCAAGATCTGTCGGGCTCATGGAACTCTCGCTTTTCTTCAGCATGGTCCTATGGTAACAGCGATTCGCCATCAGGGTTATCGGCCCCGGGGCCTTTGCTTGCGGCCACTAAAAGCTATCAATTCAATAGCGATTGCCGCTCAGGAAGACCCCTAGCCGCATCAGGGCAAAGGCCACCCGGTCCAGCAGGCGCTGCTGCCATGGCCGGTCGGCATACTGGCTGGGGTCCACCCGGCGCCCTTCATGCTCCATGGCCCGCAGCAGGCGTTCCCGCAGGTCCTGGGCAAAACGGACGTCCTCCACCACCACGTTGGCCTCGCGCGCCAGCAGCAGGCTCAGGGGGTCGAGGTTGGAGGAGCCGATGGTGGTCCAGTGGCCGTCGATCACCGCCACCTTGGCATGCAGGAAGCTGGGCGAATACTCGTGGATCTCCATGCCGGCCCCGAGCAGCACGCCGTAGACCATGCGCACGGCGTGGAACTGCATGAAATACTCATAGCGTCCCTGCAGCAGCAGACGCACCCGGACCCCGCGCTGGGCCGCATGGATCAAGGCCTGCCTCAGCTTGCGACCGGGCACGAAATAAGCATTGGCGATGATGATCTCTTCGCGCGCCTCGCCGATGGCCTTGCGGTAAGCCCGCTCGATGCGACTGCGATGGCGCAGGTTGTCCCGCAGCAGCAGGGCGGCACGCGTGCCGCTCCCACGCGCTGCGGACCGGTCTGCGGCCGCCACGTCCGCGGCCTGCAGGGCCAGCTTGACAGCCTCTTCAAGATGGTGCCACGCGGCCGGCAGATCGATCTCCCGCGCCTTGCTGCCCGCCTGCAGCCGCCACCAGAACTGCACCGTCACCTCATGCACGGCGCGCACCAGCGGGCCCGTGACGCGTACCGCAAAATCGAGGCGAGGCGCAGACAGGGCGCCATGGTTGGGGTCGTACCAGTCATCCAGCACATTGATGCCGCCACAGAAGGCCACGTGGCCGTCCACGACGCATAACTTGCGGTGCAGCCGCCGCCAGCGGCTGGGTATCAGCAGGCCCAGCCGGCCCAGAGGCAGGAAAATCCGCCAATGGACGCCGGCGGCGTCGAAGCGGCTGCGCCATTCGGCAGGCAGTTCGGGTGTACCCACACCATCCATCACCAGGTAAACGGCCACCCCGCGCTGCGCGGCCCGCACCAGTGCCGCCGCCACCTGCTCACCTGCGGGGTCCGGGTAGAAGATGTAGGTTTCCATGCGGACTTCACGCACGCTGCGGTCGATCGCCAGCACCATCGCCGGAAACAGTTCCTGTCCGCCCTGCAGCAATTGCACGCGATGCCCGCTGCGCAAAACCGGCAGTTGGCGGTCTTTCATGCCGGCAGCTCGAACTCTGCAATCAGCGGCAGGTGATCGGACATGCGCCACCAGACACGCCCGCGCGGCACCTCCACGCTCAGGGGCCGCAGGCCACGCACGTACACATAGTCCAGCTGGACCAGCGGCAGGCGCGCCGGGAAGGTGGGATGGGTGGACGGCTTGAAGGTCTGCAGTCCCATGGCGGCAAAGTGGCGGTGCACACGCTCACCCCAGTCATTGAAGTCACCCGCCACGATCAGCGTCGCATCTGCAGGAATCTCGCGCGCGATATAACTGTCCAGCTGGGCGGCCTGGCGCATGCGGCTGGCGCGGATCAGGCCCAGGTGCACCACCACGACATGCAAGGCCATGCCATTGACCACCACCTCGCTGTGCAACAGGCCGCGCTGCTCGAAGCGGTGGTCGGACATGTCCTCGTGCTGGTGCGCCAGCACCGGCCAGCGTGACAGCATGGCATTGCCGTGCTCGCCGTGGCGTGTATAGGCATTGGTCCGGTAGACCGCCTCGTAACCTTCGGGCGCCAGATAGTCGGCCTGCGGCATCTCGGGCCAGCGGCTGAAGTACAGCTCTTCGCGCCGATGCATCTTGCGCACTTCCTGCAGGCAGACGATGTCGGCGTCGAGCTGCTCCACCGCCAGTCCCAGGTTGTGGATCTCCAGGCGCCGGCGCGGGCCCAGGCCCTGCACGCCTTTGTGGATGTTGTAGGTGGCGACGCGCAGGGTTTTCATGGTCTCATTTTGGCAGGGTGGCCGCATCCCGGGCGAAACGCGGCAGCATCAGGCAGGCCTCGGCGTTGCTGGGCGAGGCGCAGGCTTGCGCGGCCTCGCGCCAGGGCAGCCACTGGTAGTCGGTGTGTTCACGCGGGCTCAGCGTGACGGCGGTACCCACCGGCACCCGCAGGCCGAACAGGTGCTCGGTGTTGTGGACCACACCGGGCGCGTAGCGATGACGCCAGCGCGGGTAGATCTCGTAGACGTTCTCCAGCCCCCAGTCCAGCAATTCGCAGCCGTGGGCGCGGGCGTCGATGCCGGTCTCCTCCATCACCTCACGCACGGCCGTGGCCTCGTAGGACTCGTCGGGATGGTCTTTGGCGCCGGTGACCGATTGCCAGAATCCCTCGCTGTCGGCCCGCTTGATCAGCAGCACCTGGAGATCGGCCGTGTGGATCACCACCAGCACCGAACGCGGAATTTTGTAGATCGAGTCCATGAATAAAAAAGGGCGCCCCCGGAGCGCCCTTTGATTCTGCACCAAGGCCTGGGACTCAGGCTGTCTTGACGCCGTCCGGATTGCGTAGGCGGATGTGCAGTTCGCGCAGCTGCTTCTCGTCCACCGGGCTGGGGGCCTGGGTCAGCAGGCACTGGGCGCGCTGGGTCTTGGGGAAAGCGATCACGTCACGGATGGACTCGGCGCCGGTCATCAGCGTGACGATGCGGTCCAGGCCGAAGGCCAGGCCGCCGTGCGGGGGGGCGCCGTACTGCAGCGCGTCCAGCAGGAAGCCGAACTTGAGCTGGGCTTCCTCGGGCGTGATCTTGAGCGCGTCGAACACCTTCTGCTGCACATCGGCGCGGTGGATACGGACCGAGCCGCCACCCATTTCCCAGCCGTTGAGCACCATGTCGTAGCCCTGGGAGATGCACTTCTCGGGCGCGGTGACCATCCAGTCTTCGTGGCCGGCCTTGGGCGCCGTGAAAGGGTGGTGCACGGCGGTGTAGCGCTGGCTTTCCTCGTCGAATTCAAACATGGGGAAGTCCACCACCCACATCGGTGCGCAGCGATTCTCGAACAGGCCGTTTTTCTTGCCGAATTCGCTGTGGCCGACCTTGATGCGCAGCGCACCGATGGCGTCGTTGACGATCTTGGCCTTGTCGGCACCGAAGAAGATCAGGTCGCCATCCTGGGCGCCCGTGCGCTTGAGCACTTCCGCCAGTGCAGCGTCGTGGATGTTCTTGACGATGGGCGACTGCAGGCCATCGCGGCCCTTGGCCACTTCGTTGACGCGAATATAGGCCAGGCCCTTGGCGCCGTAGATCTTGACGAACTCGGTGTAGGCGTCGATCTCGCCACGGCTGATGCCACCGCCCTCAACCGAACCGCCCGGCACACGCAGCGCCACGACGCGACCGCCCACCATATTGGCAGCGCCCGAGAACACCTTGAAGTCCACGTCCTTCATCACATCGGTGAGTTCGGTGAACTGCAGCTTCACGCGCAGGTCGGGCTTGTCGGAGCCGTACAGGTGCATGGCGTCCTGGTAGGTCATGACCGGGAACTCGCCCAGGTCGACGCCGATGGTGTTCTTGAAAACCGTCGTGATCATGCCCTGGAACATGTCGCGGATGTCCTGCTCGGTCAGGAAGCTGGTCTCGATATCGATCTGGGTGAACTCGGGCTGCCGGTCGGCCCGCAGGTCCTCGTCACGGAAACACTTGGTGATCTGGTAGTAGCGGTCGAAGCCGGCCACCATCAGCAGCTGCTTGAACAGCTGGGGCGACTGCGGCAGCGCGAAGAACTGGCCGTCGTGCACACGGCTGGGCACCAGGTAGTCGCGCGCGCCTTCGGGGGTGCTCTTGGTGAGCATCGGCGTCTCGATGTCCACGAAGCCGTTGGCGTCGAGGAACTTGCGCACCTCCATCGCCACCTTGTAGCGCAGCATCAGGTTGTTCTGCATGTACGGACGGCGCAGGTCCAGCACGCGGTGCGTGAGGCGCGTGGTCTCGGACAGGTTGTCCTCGTCGAGCTGAAAGGGCGGCGTGACCGAGGGGTTGAGCACGTTCAGCTCGTGGCACAGCACTTCGATCTTGCCGCTCTTGAGGCTGTCGTTGGTGGTGCCTTCCGGGCGCGCACGCACCAGGCCCTTGACCTGGATGCAGAACTCGTTGCGCAGGCCTTCGGCCGTCTTGAACATCTCGGCGCGATCCGGATCGCAAACGATCTGCACATAACCTTCGCGGTCGCGCAGGTCGACGAAGATCACGCCGCCGTGGTCACGCCGGCGGTTGACCCAGCCGCACAGGGTGACGGTTTGCCCCAGCAGGGCCTCGGTCACGAGACCGCAATAGTGGGAACGCATGGCCATTTGGCTTACTCTTTCAGGATTTCAGGAAAGTGGTTGGTCGGCTTGGGCCGTCTTGACTTGCGGATTCTTGGGGCCGCCGGGGACGATCACGCCCATGGAAATCACATAGGTCAGCGCCGCATCGACACTCATGGCGAGCACGATGCAGTCGCTTTTCTTGATCATCACAAAATAACCGCCCGTCGGGTTGGGCGTGGTCGGGACGTAGACGCTCAGGTATTCGCCGGGCAGATGGTTGACCAGGTCGCCGCCGGGCGTGCCAGTGACAAAGGCGATGGTCCACATGCCCTCGCGCGGCCACTGCACCAGCACGGCCTGTCGGAAGGCATTGCCCTTCTCGGAAAACAAGGTATCGGACACCTGCTTGACGCCCGAATAGATCGATCGGACCACGGGGATACGGTGCAGCAGGGCGTGACACCAGCCCACCAGTCGGTTGCCGATGATGTTCGACGCCAGGGCACCGATCAGCAGGACCACGACCAGGGCGAAGATCACACCCAGGCCGGGAATGTGCAAGCCCAGCAGCCGGTCCGGGTGCCAGTCCACGGGCAGGATGCGCAGGGTCTGGTCCAGCGTGCTGATCACCCACTCCAGGACCCAGAGCGTGATGATGAGCGGCACCAGGACCAGCAGTCCCGAGAACAGCCACTTGCGGAAGTTGGCCATGGACATCAGGCGCAACCGCAATCCGTGCCGCAGCTGGCGGGCGCGGCCGGGGCGGCCGGCTCGCTGGCCGCAGCCGTGCTGGCCGTCGCGGTCGTGGCCGCTGCCGCGGTGCCGCCACCGCGGAAATCGGTCGCGTACCAGCCGCTGCCCTTGAGCTGGAAACCGGCGGCCGTGACCTGCTTGCGGAAGGTCGGCTGGCCACAGGCCGGGCAATCGCTCAGGGCGGGATCGGATATTTTCTGCAGCACATCCTTGGCGGCACCGCAGGATTCACATTTGTAGGCGTAAATTGGCATGGCTCGAGGAGGTGAAGGGTGCAAAACCCTTAATTATAGGCGGGGGCCTCATTTGCAAGCCGCCCACCCCCTCGGAGCGCCCGGCCCTCAGGCCTTGTGGTGGGCCTCGTCGCGCAGGGCATGGGCGATCGACTGCCCCTGGGGCTGGATGATCTGGGGCGCCAGCGAACCGGTCAGCATGCCGAAGATGGACGCCAGGAAGCCCACCAACTGCGGCGGAAAGTCGGCCTCGGCCGCGGTGACCTCGGCGCCGAGCCAGAACAGCAGCCCCAGCACGATGGACAGAAAGGCGCCCTGGGTGGTGGCGCGTTTCCAGTAGGCGCCAGCCGCAAGGGGCACAAAAGCCGCCACCAGGGTCACCTTGTAGGCGTTCTGCACCATATCGTACATGGTGGAGCGCGAGTTGAGCGCGAAAAGCAGGGCCCCCAGCGTGAAGCTCACCAGCACCACCCGCAGCAGGAAGAGGAACTGGCGGTCGCTCATCTTCGGTGCAAAGGGTTTGAGCACGTTTTCCGTGAACGTCGCAGTGGGCGCCAGCAGGGTCCCGCTGGCGGTGGACAGGATGGCCGAGAGCAGCGCCCCGAAGAACAGCACTTGCGCCCACAGCGGCATGCGGCTGAGCACCAGCTCGGGCAGGATGCGCTGCACCACACGACCGTCCTCGTCGCCGAACAGCTGGGCCAGCGAAGGATCGAGCACCAGAGCCGCATAAGCGATGAAGATCGGCACCGCGGCGAAGACGAAATACACCGAGGCACCAATCAGCGTGCCGCGCACGGCCGTCTTTTCGTCCTTGGCGCTGGTCATGCGCTGGAACACGTCCTGCTGCGGCACCGAACCGAAAGCCACGGTCAGGAAGGCAGCGAACATGGCCCACAGGGCGGTGCCGTCGGCCTCGGGCGGGATCAGGGTCAGACGTCCGTTCTCGGCCGCGTGCAGGATCACCACGTCGATACCGCCGGCCATCTCGCCGACCAGAAAGGCCACCAGCGTCAGGCCCAGAAGGATCACCACCGACTGCATCAGGTCGGTGAAGGCCACCGCCCACATGCCACCGAACAGCGTGTAGACCATGACCACGGCGGTACCGCCCATGATGGCGTGGCTGAGCGCGATCGCACCGCCCGACAGCACGTGGATGACCAGCCCCAGTGCGGTCATCTGCGCCGAGGTCCAGCCGAGGTAGGACAAGGTCACGGCCACGCTGGTCAGCACCTCGACACCGCGGCCATAGCGCTTGCGGTAGAAGTCGCCGATGGTCAGCAGATTGAGCCGGTAGAAAAGCTTGGCGAAGAGCAGCGCCGCCAGGATGAGCGCCATCGAGGCGCCGAAGGGATCACCGGGGATGGCCGAGACGCCCCCCATCACAAACTCCGCCGACACGCCCAGCACCGTTTCGGCCCCGAACCAGGTGGCGAACACCGTGGCCACGCACATGTACAGGGGCAGGCTGCGACTGGCCACCAGGTAGTCCTTGGCGTTGTGCACGCGACGCGCCGCAATCAGGCCAATGACAATGGTCAGCGCCATGTAGGCCAGCACGAGGGTTACCAGTGTGTTCATCAGTCAACTCCGCTTGGAAGAATGAGACAGGGGCCACGCCATCCGGGACACCGCAAGCAGGCGCATTCTAGAGCCCCACCGGGCCTGCCGGACGGCGCCTTACCAGGGTGGCGAGAGCCGCAGCCACAGCTGCACCACCAGCAAACCCAAAGCAAAACCGATGCCTGCATAGATCAGGGCCTGCAGCAGGCGATTGGTGCGCCGCTGCTCGGCCAGCAGCTCTTCCAGCTCGCGACGGTTCCCGACGGCGTTGTGTTTCAGGTAATCGTGCAGCAGGCGCGGCAGGTCCGGCAGCATCTTGGCGTAGCGCGGGGCCTGGTTTTTCAGTTCCTCCAGCAGCCTGCGCGGGCCGATCTGGTCGGCCATCCACTTCTCCAGGAAGGGCTTGGCGGTGCTCCAGAGGTCCAGATCGGGGTCGAGTTCGCGGCCCAGGCCTTCGATATTGAGCAGGGTCTTCTGCAGCAGCACCAGTTGTGGCTGGATCTCCACATGGAAACGGCGCGAGGTCTGGAACAGGCGCATCAGCACCATGCCCAGGGAAATCTCCTTCAGCGGGCGATCGAAGTAGGGCTCGCAGACCGAGCGGATCGCGGACTCCAGTTCATCCACCCGCGTGCGCGGCGGCACCCAGCCGGACTCGATGTGCAGTTCGGCCACACGCTTGTAGTCGCGCCGGAAGAAGGCCGTGAAGTTCTGCGCCAGGTATTCCTTGTCGTACTCGGTCAGCGTGCCCACGATGCCGAAGTCCAGCGAGATGTAGCGCCCGAAAGTGGCTGCTTCGGTGCTGACAAAGATGTTGCCCGGGTGCATGTCGGCATGGAAGAAGCCGTCGCGGAACACCTGCGTGAAGAAGATGGTGACGCCATCGCGCGCCAGCTTCTTCATGTCCACCCCCGCCTCGCGCAGGCGCGCGGTCTGGCTGATGGGGATGCCCTTCATGCGCTCCATCACGATCACCTCGCTCTGGCAGTAATCCCAGAACATCTCGGGTATCAGCACCAGGTCCAGGCCTTCCATGTTGCGGCGCAACTGGGCGGCACTGGCGGCTTCGCGCACCAGGTCCAGTTCGTCGTGCAGGTATTTGTCGAACTCGGCCACCACCTCGCGCGGCTTGAGGCGCTTGCCATCGGCCGACAGGTTCTCCACCCAGCCGGCCATCATGCGCATCAGGCTCAGGTCTTTTTCAATGGCCGGCAGCATGCCCGGGCGCAGCACTTTGACGGCCACCTCGCGCTCCTGGCCGTCACGCCCCCTGAGCTTGGCGAAGTGCACCTGTGCGATCGAGGCGCTGGCCACCGGCACCCGTTCGAATTCGCTGAAGATCTGGTCCACCGGCTTGCGAAAGGCGCGCTCGATGGTGGCCACCGCCACGTCCGAGGGGAAAGGCGGCACGCGGTCCTGCAGCCTGGCCAGCTCGTCGGCGATGTCCGCCGGCAGCAGGTCGCGCCGGGTCGACAGCACCTGGCCGAACTTGACGAAGATAGGGCCCAGGCGCTCCAGCGCCTCGCGCAGGCGCTGGCCACGCGGCGCATCCAGATTGCGGCCGATCGAGACGATACGTGCGATCACACGCAGCCAGGGCTTCTGGAAACTGGTCAGGACCAGCCCGTCCAGACCATAGCGGAGCACGATCCAGACGATGTAGGCGCCGCGCAGCAGGCGGGTCATGACGCGGCTCCGCGCACGGGCTTGAGCCAGCCACGCAGGCTGTCCAGGGCGCGGCGCGCGGCCTGCGCCAGGCCATGGGCCGGCGCGTCACCGATGATGCGTGCCAGGTCTTCCTCGATGTCCCAGCGCACATGGTCCACCAGCCAGTTGATCTCGGCCGCCAGCTGCACATCACCCTCGATGCGCACGGCGGGTTTGTCCCCCGCCAGGGCCGCCTGCGCCAGGGCCACCGGCGAGGCTTCGGTCACGGAGAGCGTCAGGTCGGAAGGGGTATCGGCCGCGGCCAGGTCCAGCAGACCGGCCGGCGTGAGCAGCAGCTTGAACTGGAACTCGCGCCAGTGGAACAGCACGACCCGATCCTTTTGCCGGGCCAGCCGGCTCATGGCCTCGGGCTCCTGCATCAGCACATGGTTGAGCAGCAGCACGATACGACGCTGCACCTCCTGCACGGCCCAGTCGGGCGGCTGGAGGGTGGTGGACAGCTTCTGGAAAACGTCTTCCAGCAATGAAAAAGGGGACTGTGTTGCCATAGTCCCCGATTATTGATTGAAAAAAGCGCGGGCTTTACTGAAGCGCCTGCACTCCAGCCACCATCCAGCCACGGCTGCCATCCCTGGGCTTGACCATGTTCCAGACCTCACGGAAGGGGCTGGGGCTGGCCTGCGGGGCCTCGCGGATCATGCCGGAGAACTCGACGCTGGCCATGTAACCGTCGCCCAGCTCCTCGATGCCCAGCAGCTGGGCCTGCAGCATCTGCACTTCGGTCAGGTTGACCGCGCCGCCCGTGTGCGCCTCGCGCTCGGCCAGCTGGGCGCTGATCTCGGACAGCATGTCGTCGGTCATCATGGCGCGCAGGGTCGCCATGTCGGCCTGGTCCCAGGCTGCCTGCAGCAGGATGAAGTTGCTCTTGGCCGCCTTGAGGAAGCCCTCGGCGTCAAAACCGGCCGGCACGCTCCAGCCACTGGCCAGGGCCGAACCGATCACGATGCCGGAGGAGCCCGATGCACCGGACGAGCTGTCAAACGCCGTCTGGCTACGCTCCCAGGGGCGGGCCGAAGCATCGTTGCCCACGTTCTCGGGGCGATAGCCCGGGCTGGCCGTTGCCATGCCGCCGGCGCCCTGGAAAGCGTAGCGGCCCGTGGCCGGCGCTGCCGCGCGACGGCTGCGCATGAACCAGCCGAAAGCCATCATGGCGACCAGCACCACCAGGGCGATCAGGATGAACTGGCCAAAAGCCTCACCCAATCCCAGCGAGCTGGCCAGCCAGGCCAGACCCAGGCCGGCGGCCAGGCCACCGAGCATGGCGCCCCAGGGCTTCTTCGGTGCCGCAGCGGGCGCAGCCGCCGGCGTGGCGGGTTTGGCCGCCGCCGCATTCTGTGCCGGGGCCGCAGGGGCGGCAGGCGCAGCTTCGCGCTGCGTCACATTGCTCGACTGCTTGCCTGTCGACTTGCCACCGCCAAGGCGCTTGGCCTCGACGTCCATGACGCCCAGCGCCAGAACCAGGGAGAGTGCCAAAGACCAGAATTTCATGCTTGCTCCAAAGGAATATCGTAGGTACCGACGCTTCCGAACTTAACGCAAATGCGTCACGTCAGCACTTGATTCCAACATGAAGTGCCACCACACCGCCACTCATGTTGTGAAAATCCACATGCCCGAATCCGGATTTTTTCATCAGGGTCTTGAGTTCCTCCTGGCCCGGATGCATGCGGATGGACTCGGCCAGGTAGCGATAGCTGTCGGCGTCACCCGTCACCAGCTGGCCCAGCCGGGGCAGGATCTTGAAGGAATACCAGTCGTATGCCTTGGCCAGCGGCGGCGCGACCTTGGAAAACTCCAGCACCAGCAGCTTGCCGCCGGGCTTGAGCACCCGGCACATCTCGGCCAGGGCCTGGTCCTTGTGGGTCATGTTGCGCAGGCCGAAGGCCACGCTGACCAGGTCGAAATGGCGGTCCGGGAAGGGCAACTTCTCGGCATCACAGACGACGGTGGGCAGGACCACGCCGGCATCGAGCAGGCGGTCGCGGCCCACGCGCAGCATGGCTTCGTTGATGTCGGTGTGCACCACCTGGCCGGTCTTGCCGACCTTCTTCGAGAAGGCCAGCGCCAGATCACCGGTGCCGCCCGCGATGTCCAGGGCCCGGTCGCCCTCCTTCAGGTTCGCCACCGTGACGGTGTAGGCCTTCCAGGCCCGGTGCAGACCGGCGGACATGAGGTCGTTCATGACGTCGTACTTGGACGCCACCGAGTCGAATACCCCTCGTACGCGGCGGGCCTTCTCGGTCTCGTCGACCGTCTCGAACCCAAAGTGAGTCTGGTTCATGGTCAATGGCTGCTGCAGCCGTGGCCGGCTTTCTCAGGCATGGGCGCGTCGCGGTCCACGCCGGCGGCTTTCAGCCGAGCCTCGTAGTCGGCCCAGAGCTGGTCCTGCTGAGAGCCCAGGAAATACAGGTAGTCCCAGGAAAAGATGCCGCTGTCGTGGCCGTCCGAAAACGTCGGTTGCACGGCGTAGTTGCCCACCGGCTCCAGCCCCGCCAGTTCCACCTCGCGCTTGCCGGTCTGCAGCACTTCCTGGCCCGGGCCATGGCCCTGCACCTCGGCGGAGGGCGAATACACGCGCATCAGCTCGAAAGGGATACGGAAAGTCTTGCCGTCGGAAAAAGTCATTTCCAGCACCCGCGACTTGCTGTGCACCGTCAGATCCTGCGGCGTCGGCGCGCCGGTTTGCAAACCTGCCATGGAACTCACCTCATTGTTGATCAGCGGATTATCCCCAGACTGGCGGCACCGCCGCCAGCAGGGTCATACCAGCACGCGTTCGATGCCGCCGGCGTTGGCCGAGGCCACGTAAGCGGGCAGCCAGTCCTCGCCCAGGATCTGGCGCGCCATCTCGACCACGATGTAGTCGGCCTCCAGCAGGCCGTTCTGCAGGTCGTTGCCGTAGCGGTTCAGGCCCTGCAGGCAGCTGGGGCAGCTGGTCAGGATCTTGACGTTGTCCTTGGCGCCCACCAGTCCGGCCTCGCGCAGTTCGGTCTCGCCCTTGCGGATTTCCTCTTCCTTGCGGAAGCGCACCTGGGTCGAGATATCGGGCCGGGTCACCCCCAGGGTGCCGGACTCGCCGCAGCAACGGTCGCTCTTGAGCACGTTGTCCTGCGAGTCTCCGGCCAGCAAGGTGCGCACCGTCTTCATCGAGTCGCCCAGCTTCATCGGGTTGTGGCAGGGCTCGTGGTAAAGGTAGCCGCCCTGGGCACCGCTGAGCTTGATGCCCTTCTCCAGCAGGAACTCGTGGATGTCGATGATGCGGCAGCCCGGGAAGATCTCCTCGAACTTGTAACCCTGCAGCTGGTCGTAGCAGGTGCCGCAGCTCACCACCACGGTCTTGATGTCCAGGTAGTTCAGGGTGTTGGCCACGCGGTGGAAGAGCACCCGGTTGTCGGTGATCATCTTCTCGGCCTTGTCGAACTGGCCGCTGCCGCGCTGCGGATAACCGCAGCACAGGTAACCCGGGGGCAGCACGGTCTGCACGCCCGCATGCCAGAGC
>LNFM01008031.1_pt1 | contig 16164 bp, 7 predicted proteins | sample 596031 | NCBI WGS metagenome assembly LNFM01 (sample SAMN04254537, study PRJNA301005) | activated carbon metagenome | isolation source: dual media filters at the Ann Arbor, Michigan drinking water treatment plant | place: USA: Ann Arbor
CAGGCCGCCGACGCGCACCGCTTCATCGAGTCGCGCGCCAGCACCGGCTCCACGATCCTCACGCCGTCGCCGTAGCAGATCCCGGGTGCGGCGACCTCGGGGCTCGGCGCGCGGGTGTTTGGCGCTGGAGTCACCGAGTCAGGCGATGACGGGTGCTACGGGATGAGCTCTTGGAGGAAGGTCATGCCGTCGGCGTTCTTCGTGATGAGGCCGAGGGTGAGCTTCGCGAGGTGGCGGGCCATCGGGGCGTCGGAGGCCTTGGCGAGCTTGGCGAGGGTGGACTCGCTGGCGGAGCGGCCGGAGTCGGTGCGCGCGAGGGTGACGAAGGCGGCGGCGGCCACGATGCGGCGCATCGCGTTGCCTTCGGAGTCGCGCATGATGGACGCGAGCTTCTCGTGGTCGTTGGTCTTCGCGTAGGCGGCGGCCAGAGCGGGAAGCATCGCGACGCGGACGTCGTGGGAGGGATCGGAGATCAGCGGATCGAGGAGCTCGACGCCGAGCGCGGGCTCGCGCTCGACGAGGCCGATCGCGGAGGACGCGGCCTGGGCGCGGACGGATTCGTGGCGCGACGACAACGACCGGGACATGCGCGCGACGACGGCTTCTTTGGGAGCGACGCGGGCGGTGGTGGTCATGGCGAGCTGGGCGAGCTCGGGGTTGGGGTCGCGGACGGCGAGGGCGAGGTTGCGATCGAGCTCGGCGGGCGCGAGCTTGTCCTTCTGGGAGGTGAGGCGCTCGAGGGCCGCCTTGCGGACGGAAGGGTCGCTGTCGGCGAGGGCGGCGGACATGGTCTCGCTGGCCCGGAGGCCGGTGGCGAGGGCCGCATCGACGGCTTCGACCCGAACGCGCGGCGAGGAGTCGGCGATGGCGATGGTGATGAGGTCGGCGGCGCCGATCGCGCGGGCGGTGCGGAGGAGCGCGAGCTTCTCGGCTTCGTCGGCGCGCTCGAAGAGCCGGCCCATCGTCGCGGGGGCGGCCTTGGGAGCGGCGGCGCCGAGGCCGGCGATGGCGCGGATCGCGACGAGGCGGACGTCACGGTCGGGGTCGTCGAGGAGGGCCACGAGGCCCCCGGCGACGACGTCGGAGATCTTGCCGTTGGCGGCCTTGGCGGCGGCGAGGGCGAGGACGCGGGCCGCGCCCGCGCGGATCTCGGCGTCCGCATCGCGCACTAGCTTGGCCGCGATGGCGACGCCGTGCTTGGCGGGTTCGGGGCCATCGGCGACGCAGTTCATGACGAGGCGGCGGACCTCGACGGCCGGATCGTCGACGGAGCCGGAGAGCATCGAGCGGGCGGGGTTGCTGCCGGCGAGCGCTGCGTTGCAGAGGCCTTCGACGCCGATCGGGTGGAGCGAGGAGTCGTCGGTGGCGCGCGCGGCGGCGCGGAGGAACTCGAGGACGGGGCCGGGCCTCTTCTTGGCGGCGGTGGCGAAGACCTTCGCGGCCTCGCGGCGCGGCCGGCCCTTTTCCTTCCAGAGAATGAGGATGCCCCCGACGGCGGTCGCCGTGGCGGTGCCGTTCTCGATGGCGGCGCCGAGACCCTTCGCCGCCCCGACGCGGACGGTGTTGTTCTCGATCTTGACCATCTTCACGAGCTTCTCGATGTAGGTCTTGCCGACCTTGCCCGCGGCCTGCGCGGCGGCCGCGCGGACCTCCTCGTTCTCGCTCTTCAGCATGCGCTCGAGTGCCCCCTCGGCGGCCTGCTGGTCTTGCTTCGCGACCTCGCCCCACGCAAGGGCGGCGGCGACGCGCAGCGGTGCGTCGAGCTTGGTGTCGTCGAGCATGTTGGCGAGCTCGCCACCCGCGCGCACGGGATCGAGCGCGGCGAACAAGGGCAGCGCCGCGGCGCGCACGCCGGTGGAGCGCGACCCGAAGGCGGCGCGGACCGCGTCCGTGACGGCGGCATCGGTGGGGAGCGGCACGAGCGCGTAGACGGATTCGATGGCGAACACCCGCGCCTCGACGGGCGCACGCTCTTGCGAGATCAGGCCTGCGAGGGCCACCGCAGCCGGACCGGGCTCGCGGGCCAGCGCCGTCTTCACTTCTTGCTTCGCGCGATCGCGGAGCGGCGGCGTCGATGTCGGATCGGCGAGCACCGCGACGGCCCCCGCCACCGACGGACCGTCATCGGTCGCGACGGTCACCGACACCTCGCCCGCCAGCTCGCGCCGCGCGACCGGGTCGGACGCCCGCTGGAGCGCGGCCTCGAACAAGGGCTTGCCGCGATCGCCGAGCGCGCGGACCGACGCCACACCGATGCGGCGCAGCTCCGTGTCGGACGACATCAGCGCCGTGATCAAGACCTCCGTTGGCATGTCGGGATGCCGCAGCGCCGCGGCACCAGCGAGGGCGATCGCCGCGCGCTGCACCGAGGGAGCAACCGGCGTCGCGCCCTTCGAGAGCAGGCTCGTCACGAGCTCGAGCTCCTGCTCGTTGCCGCGTGCGATCGGCCGCAGCTCGATCAGCAGCTCGGCGAGGTCCTCGGGGTCGGTCGAGGCCTGCGCCGCCTTCAGCAGCGGCCCGAGGGCGGCGTCGTTGCCCGCCGCGTAGTCGACGAGCCCCGCGAGGCGTGGGGCCATGAGCTGCGCCAGCATCGCGTCCCAGTCGTCGTCGCTCGCGCCGAGATCGTGCGAGTCGATCTTCTTCCACTGCTCGGGCGCCACCATGGAGCGCGTGAGGCCAGTGTCTGCGATCTGTTCGCCGAACGCGCCGGGCAGCCAGAAGAAGCCGGACAGTCCCGAGCGGCCGTAGCGCACCACGACGTGCTCGCCGCCCGTGCTCTGCGTCAGGTCGAAGTAGACATGTCCGCGCAGCGACATCCAGATGATGATGAGGATCAGCACCGGCACCGCCGCGATCGCACCGACGATGGCGAGGTAGTAGCGCTTCGACCGCGAGACGACGTCGATCTCGGCCGGCGTCACGGGCGCGATGCCCTCGGTGCGGAGGGCGCGGAGCTCGGAGAGCTTCAGGCGCTCCTTGCTCGCGGTCTTGCTGCCGAGCAGATCGAACGCCCGGCGCGCCGCCGCCCGCGTCGGAGCCGTCAGCTCCTTCACGCGATTCGTCAGCACCTCGTGGCGCAACATCCACGTGTGGCCGTCCGGGTCGCCACGCGTGATCACGCCGCGCTGCTCGAGGACGTTGAACGCATGATTCGCGTAGGCGTTGTCGAGGTTGATGCGGCGGACGATCACGTCGCCCGGGTGCGGTCCCTGGCCGGCCTGGGCGAGCTCGGCGCAGAGGCGCATCGCGGAGCGTTCGTTGCCCGTCGTCTTGCAGGCCCCCTGGAGCCAGGCCTCCTCGAGCTCCGTCGGTCCGCCGGCCTTCGACAGCGCCGAGGCGTTGGTGATCTTGAGATCGCGCATGGCCATGCCGGCGATCTGCAGATCGGCCGGGAGCACGGGCTGGCCACCGCGGCTGATGCCCTGCACGACGGCGTCGGCGAGGGCCGGATCGGCCGCGACGCCCGAGAACGCGAGGATGCGATCGAGGATCTTGCCGGCGGCGGGCACCGCGAGGCGCGTCAGCTCGAAGCGGGTCGACGGCGGAAACAACGACCCCGTGCGGCGCTCGAGGCCACCGAGCAGGTGCAGCCGCTCGCTCGCACAGACGAAGAGGAACCGGGCGCGGCCGCTGCTGCGCGAGATGACGCGCTGGTAGAGGTCGGAGAGCTCGGCGACCACTCGCTCGTCGGAGCACAGCAGGTCGACGTCATCCACCACGAAGACGAACTGCTGACCGGCGACGGCGTTGGCGACCGCCCGCTGGACGAAGATCGCCGGGGCCTCGTTGGTGCCGGGCTGGATGCCGAAGGCCGAGAGCCCGGCAGCGAAGCTCTGGGCCGGCTGGGTGAGATCCTCGCAGGCGAGGGCGACGACGCCGTGATCGCGCAGATAGGGAATCAGCCCCGCGCGCACGAGGGACGTCTTCCCCACTCCTGGTTCTCCGAAGATAAGCCCGGCGCGGAAGCCGTCCTTCGTGACCATCGCCGCCAGCTCGTCGCGCTCCGCCTCACGGCCCTGCCAGACGTCGCGCTCGGCCTCACCAAACGGATCCAGCCCCCGCAACGGCGACACTGTACCCGGATAGGTCGCAGCCACCACGGCGGAACTATACACATAGACAGAAGGTGCTCGCCTCTTTGGCATCGTATGCTTGCCGCCATGGGGCGCTGGTACGCAGGGTTTGCTCTCGTCGGAATCGCCGTGGCAACGGGGTTCGCCGTCGCTGATGGCGGTAGCACCGTCAAGAAGACGCAGCTGACCATCTGGTCCAACAACCAGACTTCGACCGCGTATTACGACCCCTACGCCGGCTACGGGCGCGGTGGGATCGGTGGAGCCAGCTACGGGGGTGGCGCCTCGGCGGCGGCGCAGATCGTCGAGGAGCGCGAGGCCACGGTCAGCGCGAACGGTGAGGTCCGCTTCGATAACGTGGCCACCACGGTCGACGCGAGCTCGGTGCAGCTCGTCGATCTGACCGAGCCAAGCGCCCCCATTGGCGAGCAGCGGTACCAGAAGGGCGCCAAGACGCCGTCGGAGATCCTGCTGCGCAGCGTCGGCGACACGGTCACCGTCGTCGCCACCAAGGGTGAGATCACCGGCATCCTCCGCGCGGTCGACGAGACGATGATCGCCGTCGAGATCGGGACCGGCGACCAGAAGCGCCTCACCGTGATCCAGCGCGCGCAGATCCAGGACGTGCGCCTCCCGAGCACGGCGAGCACGACGCCGACCTTCACGTGGCGCGTCGGGGTGAAGACCCCCGGCAAGCACACCCTCCAGATGTCGTACCGCGCGACCGGCCTCGTCTGGTCGGCGGACTACCTCGCCGTCCTCGACGAGAGCGGCACCAAGATGGACTTCTCCGCCTGGGCCACGGTCCGCAACGACAGCGGCGTGAAGTTCGAGAACGCGCAGGTCACCCTCGTCGACGGTGGAGGCTCGGCCCCGGCCGCGAACCCCTACGCGCCCCGCGCGCGCAGCGCGCCCGCCGTCACCACGAAGTTCCCGATCGCCCGCCCCGTCACCGTCGGTGATGGGGAGAGCGTGCAGGTCGAGCTCGCCCCCGCCCAGAAGGGCCTGAAGGCGAAGTCGGTCGTCGTGTACGAATCGATGCTCGACGCCTCGGGGAGCTTCACCTCGTATCCGAGCGCCGACTGCTCGCACTATGCGAGCGGCCAGATGGGCCCCGGCACGGCGCAGCTCGCGCTCGAGGCCGACTTCGGGGGCAAGACGCCGCTGCCCGCCGGCCGGGTCCGCCTGCGCCGCCGCAACGGCGATCAGATCGAGGTCGTGAACGACGAGGATATCGGCGCGACGAAGGGCGTGGCCCGCGTGAACATCTCCCCCATGCCCGACATCTCGGGCGAGCGCATCACCCAGGGCTGCAACGTCGACGAGAACGCGCGCACGATCGACGAGAAGCTCGAGATCAAGGTCACCAACAAGAGCGGCAAGGCCGTCGAGGTCGTGCTGAAGGAGTACGCGTGGCGGTGGGCCACGTTCAAGGTGGTCTCCGAGTCGGTGAAGGGCGAGCAGGTCACCCCGCAGACGCGCGAGTACCGCCTCTCCATCCCCGCGAAGGGCTCGAAGTCGGTCACGTACGCGCTCCGCTACTCATGGTGAGTCGCTCGCTCCTGCTTGCTGCGCTCGTCGCGTGTGGCGGCGCGGGCGCGGGCCCGGCCCACCTGGCCTCGGGCGCGACGCGCACCGATGTCAGCTTCGTGACGCTGTACCGCGACGCGGCCGTCGTGCGGCAGCGCGTGGAGGTGACGGTCCCCGCGAGCGGCTCGCTCGTGCTGCCCGTCGCCGTGCCCGTCGGGCTCGATGGGACGAAGCTCTATGTCGCCGACACCGGGCCCTTCCAGGGCATCGACGTCCGCACGCTCGCCGAGCCGGGCACGCTCGAGGTGACCGTCACCGGATCCGGATCGGGCGCGTTCTATCTCGGCTATCAGACGGACCGGCTGACCTGGAAGGCCGAATACACGCTGACGACAACGGGCGCCCGCGATCGGTCGGTCCTGCGGGGGGCCCTCGCCGTGCGCAACACGACGGGCATCGAGCTGAAGCGCGCCCGCATACGTGTGGTCGATAGCCCTCTCGCCGCCGCCGCGAACCGCAAGGCCGAGCTTCTCCGCGAGGAGTACGCGGGCATCAAGCCCGGCACGTCGCCGGTGGCGCAGCCGCGCGAGATCGGCGTGGCCAACCTCGCCGCGGGAGAGACGCGCATCGATCTCCTGGGCGCCGGCGCCCCCCGGCCCATGGTGTCCACGCTCGTCTACGATCCGATCGGCAGCGACCTCGACCACGCGGGGGACCAGCCCGACGATGATCCTCTGATGGGCGTCCTCGAGGAGCCGCGGCCGCGGGTGAGCGAGAGCCTCGAGCTCTCGCGCGATCCGGTGATGGTGGGCCTCCCGGGGGGCGCGGTGCGCCTGTTCGAGCGGCGCAAGGACGGTTCACTCGTCGTGCTGGGGGAGGCGCGCATGTTCGACACCGCGACGCGCGCGGCCACGACGGACACGGTCGCAGTCGGGACGGCCGCGGGCGTGACCGGCAAGCGCGAGCAGCGCGACTTCGCCGACGATGACGACCGGCACCGTCTCACCGAGGAGATTCGCGTGACGCTCACGAACGAGCGCGACTATCCCGTCGAGGTCGTGGTGCGCGAGCACCTGTACCGGATGGAGACGTGGAACATCGCGTTCGCCTCGCACGCGACGAAGAAGGAAGGCCCGCAGCAGATCGCGATGCGGGTGACGGTTCCGGCGCACGGCACGGCGAGCGCGACGTACGTCGTGGTGTATCCCTGGAAGCAGAAGTGAAAGCATCGGTTCGCGGACTCACCATCCAGTACGGCAAGCGCACGGCCGTCGACGACCTCTCCTTCGAGCTCGAGGCCGGCGAGATCGTCCTGTTGCTCGGTCCGAACGGCGCGGGCAAGAGCACCACGCTCGCGTGCATGGCCGGCGCGCTGATGCCGTCGGCGGGCACGATCAGCGTCGACGGCGAGGACCTCGCGAAGGCGCCGCGATCGGCGCGCGGCAAGGTGGGCTTCGCGGATCAACCGCCCGCACTCTACGAGTTCTTCACCGTCATCGAGCACGTCACCTTCGTCGCCGAGGCGCGCGGCAGCACGCGGGCCGCGGCGGAGGCGGTGCTCGCCTCACTGGGCCTCTCCGCGATCGCGCCCCGGCCCTGCCGCGAGCTGTCGTTCGGCATGCGACAGCGCGTGGGCCTGGCGGCAGCGCTCGTCGGTCCGATCGAGGTCGCGCTGCTCGACGAGACGTTGAACGGACTCGATCCGCATGCGTCGCGATCCGCGCGGGCGGCCCTGCGGGCGACGGCCGATCGCGGTGCGGCCGTGTTGATGTCGACGCACCTGCTGGGCGTGGCCGAGCGGATGTGCGACCGCATCCTCGTGATGAACAAGGGCAAGCTCGTCGAGGACAAGCGCGGCAAGGACCTCGCGAAGCTCCTCGCGAGTGGCCCGTCCGCCGTCGAGGACCTGTACGTCTCGCTGATCCCCGACGAGGGCCCTACATGACGGCGCGCGACCTGCTGCTCTGGAGCGCGCTGCATGCGCAGCGAGAGCGCAGTGCGCACTGGTGGAGGACGCCCGGCCTCGGCATCGCGATCGCCGCCGCGTGTGCCGTCGGCTGGGTGCTCTGGCGCGATCAGCTGGCCAGCGATCCCCGCCTCACGAGCCGCGCGTGGCTGCTCGCCGCACTCGCGATCTACGGCGTGAACTTCCTGCGCGTGCCGTTCGAGATCTACTGGCGGCGCGACTCGGCGTTGCTCGCGCAGCTGCCGATTCCGTCGGCCGCCCTCGTCGACGTGGCGCTGATCCGATGTGCCCGGGCGGCGTTTGGATCGACGGTGGTGGCGGTGATCGCGGCGACGCCCCTGCTTCCGTACGACCTGTTCGAGCGCCACCTCGCGATCATCGGCCTGTTCGCGGTCGCCTCGGCCGCCTTCGTCCCCGCTGTCGTGATCTGGGCCGCCTCCATCGTCGCCATGGACGAGACGCAGACGAAGGGCCACGCCGGCGCGATGCTCGGCGGCATCCCGGGCGGCCTCGGCGCGATCATCATCGTCGTCGTCCTCCTCGCCGCGCCGTGGCTGACCGGCGGCGAGCCCGCACTCCCCATCATCGGGATCGCGGCCGGCATCGTCGCCGGCAGTGCCATCGCTCTGGTCGCCGCGCGCAAGCTCGGGGGCCGCGCGATGAGCCAGATCCTCCGCGAGACCGCCGCTCTCGATCGCCAGCGCCTCGCCGCCCTCGAGATCCGCGAGCCCACCGCGCTCGAGAAGCTCTTCGCCACGCTCGCCGGTGCCGGCGCGCTCGTCTACCGCAAGGACGCGCAGCTCGTCCGTCGCCGCTATCCACTCGCCTTCGCTCTCGGTGCGCTCGCGTTCCTCGCGCTGATCATCATCGGCTTCGTCGGCCCCGAGGACTCGCTGCTCTACATCGCGATCGCCGTCGGCATCCCCACCACCTACGCCGGCATCATGGCCAGCCGCCTGAACCGTCCGCCCATCGAGCTCCCGCGTCTCCTCGCCACGCTGCCGATCGCGCCGGCCGCCGCCACCCGCGCCCGCATCGTCTGGCTCGTCGGCTACTGGTCCGTCTTCGTCGGCGCGCCGGCGGCGCTCGCGCTCGTCGTCCGGTAGCAAGCCCGGACGCCACACGTACGACCCTCGAGCGTGGGTCGTCGGCTCGATGGGTGCTGTCAGCTCGGACGATAGGTGGCAGCGCCGGACGCCAGCTGTCCGGGGTGCGGACAAAGGGCAGCGTAAGTCGCTGCGATCGCGGGCACCTCGTGCCGGTCTGATCCGTGCTGCGTGGGCAGGCATGGAGGCGTACGATGATGAACGTGACACCCGATCAGACCGAAGTGCTGCAGGCTGGGCCCGTCCGGAAGTTCAAGCGCTCGGAGTTCGACCAGATGGTGCGGGAGGGCTGGTTCCAGGACGAACGGGTCGAACTGCTACTCGGAACGCTGTTTGAAATGGCGCCGATCGACCCGGCGCATTGCGTGAGTGCCGATCTTCTGAGGCGCGTCTTCGAACGGGGGATCGGAGATCGGGCGTTCATCATGAGCGGAAATCCGTTTGCGGCTTCAGAGGACTCGGAGCCGCAACCCGACCTGACCATCGTGCCCAACGGCGACTACTGGAAGGAACATCCGTCGCGGGCACTGCTGGTCATCGAGGTGTCTCGCACGTCACTCAAGTACGACCGCGGACTGAAAAGCCTGGTGTATTGCACTGCCAAAGTCGATGAGTACTGGATCGTCAACCACGTCGACCGGTGCGTGGAGATCCATCGCGAGTCGGGGCCGGACGGCTGGCAGATCAAGCTGCGCGCATATCCCGGCGAGACGATCGCGCCCCTCGCGTTCCCCGACGTCACCATCGAGGTGAGCGCCATCCTCCCGCCCTGAGACGCGCCTACGTCGCGAAGACGTGGAGCGAGCGGACGCGCGACGGCGAGGGGCGCACGCCGCGGGCGAGGGAGAACAGACAGACCACCTCGGTGCGCTGGCCGGGCGTCACGTTGACGACGAGCGAGGCCACGTTCGCGAGGACGAGATAGAGGCCGAGGCCGGCGCCATTGCCGGTGGGAGACGTCGGCTTCGGGCGGCCCTTCTCGCCCTTCGCGCGCTGGACGTGCGAGATCACGTCGCGCTGGCTGAGGGCGCCCCGGGCATCGCCGACCGAGATGGCGAGGGTCTGCTCGTCGGCGGCCCAGCGGAGGCAGGCGTGCCGGGACCCGGCGCCGAGCGCGTTCATGAGGAGCTCGTCGACGACGTTGGCGACGCGATGGACGGTCGCGGTGCGGGCGCCGCTGGACTCGGCCCAGGCGCAGACCTCGGCGCGGGCCTGGACGCGGGCGGCCTCGTCGGCGACGGCGCGCTCGTACACCGGTGCGGTCGGGGCGACGTACTTCTCGAGGCCAAAGTGGTCGCCGGAGGCGAGCTTCGCGGAGGTGATGGCCACGTCGCGGTCGGCCGGGTCCTCGACGAGGTGGCTGACGGGAGCGTCGAGCATGAGGGCGATGAGGCCGTCGTCGTCGAGGGAGTCACCGACGACCACCACCGGGACCCGGGCGGACCGGAGCGAGTCGCCCGCGGCCTTGCGGGCAGCCGCGTCGACGACGATGAGCGCCACGCCGTCGGTGGTCGGCGGGACGACGCGGGTGTGCTCGACGACGAGGCCGGCGGACGCGAGCGCGGCGGCGACAGTGTCGCCGACGGTCGTGTCGTGGCACACGCAGAGCGCGCGGCGGGCCTGACTCATCCGGGTCCGAGGGTATCAGGGCCGCGCGCCAAATGGCCTGGGGAAGCGTGAGGGGGTACGATTAACGACCCCGATGGCGCAGCGGCCACCGCCGATACCGATTCCGCGCCTGCCGGTCGCGCCGCCGGCCGCGTCCACGGAAGTCGGGGAGCCGCCGCCCAGCACCGAGCAAGGCGCGGGAGCGACGCATAGCTGGCGACCCGAGACGGACCTCGCGGAGGACACGAAGAACCTCGAGGCGCCCGACGCGGCGATGCTCGTCGAGGCGATGCTCGAGCTCGTCGCCACGGAGGCCGAGGCGTTGCTCGAAGGCACCGGCTCCGACGAGGCGCTCGCGGAGCTGAACGTCCGGACGGCGCTCGCGAGCTGGGATGCGCTCCACCAGACCGACGAGGCGCTGCGCTTCCTCGAGCTCGCCGAGGGGCATCCGCTCGCCCCACGCCTGCGGTTCGCGGCCGCCCTCGCCGCGGGCGATGTCGCCACGCTCGAGGCGTTCGAAAAGAAGCTGATCGGCTCCGAGCGGACGCTCGACTCCCCCGCGCTCGCCCTCGAGCTGGCGGAGGCGTGGCTGTGGCGGCACGGGCGCGCGGACAAGGCGGTGCCGATCGTCGAGCAGCTCGTCGACGCGGAGCTTCCGGCCCCGTGGCGCGCCCATGCCGTCGAGCTGGCGGCCCTGGGGCACGCCGCACGCGGGGCGTGGGCCAAGGTGACGGAGCTCCGGCGGCGCGGGCTCGACGAGGACAGCGAACCCGAGGAGGTCGCGGCCGCCGCGGCGCTCCAGCTCGACCGCGTCAACGATCCGGCGGCGGCGCTGGCGACGTGCTGGTCGAAGCTCGAGCACTACCCGGGCCCGGCGGGCGCGAAGGGCAAGGCGCTCGGCTGGCTCCGCACGTTCGATGTGGCGATCGATGCAGCCACGATGCTCGATGACGTTCGTCGGTACGACCTGCTCGACAAGCGCGCGGAGCTGGTGACGGTGCTGCCCGGCGGGGCGCTCGAAGCCCTGGCGACGCGCCACGCGATGGCGTCGGAGCTGGATCGGGATGCCCAGCCCGCCGAGGCAGCTACGTTGTGGACGGCCCTCGCCGAGGACCCCGCAGCGCAGCTGGCGGGAGCGGCGCGGCGCATCGCTCTCTTGCGCGCGGCGTGGTCCGCGATCGGATCGGCACCGGCCAAGGCCCTCGCGGCGCATCGCGCCCTTGCCGATAGCGAATGCACGGCCGTCGCCGCGACGCATGCGTGGCGGGCTCTCGAGCTGGCCGCCGCGCAGAACGAGGCGACGCTGCCCCAGCTCGCCCGCACCGTGGCCGACGTGACCTCGAGTCCGATCGCGGAGCGCTGGCTCGATCAGCTCGAGCTCGCGGAGCCGACGGATGCGACGGCGTCGCGCTTCGAGACGCGGGGGGGACTCGGGCTCCGCTGGGCGGCGGCGATCGCGGAGCGCCGGGGCGACCGGGCCCGGGCCGTCGGCCTGTGGAAGCGCGCCGCGGCGGATCCGATTCTCGGCACGACCCGCGATCACGTGGTGCGTCTCCTGCGCGGCGATGGCGTGGCCGACGCGGAGACGTACAGCGACGGTGACGATCTGGCGGCGGCGTACGCGCGCTGGGCGGGGGCGGAGCCGGATCAGCGCACGGCGGCGGCGCTGTGGTGTGCGCGCGGCATCGTCGATCTCGCGCGCGGCGACTTCGTCGAGGCCGAAGAATCGCTCCTGCGCGCGGCTCATCTCGCGCCGTCGGATCCGTTCTCCCGCGCGGCGCTGGCGGCGGTGTACCGCGCCGGACGTCGCCACGACCTGCTCGCGAAGACCCTCGGCGAGCTGGCGCGTTCGCTCACGAGCCCCGATGCCCGGGCCGCGGCCGCGCGCGAACGGGCGGTGCTGCTCGACGAGGTTCTCGGCGATCCCACCGGCGCTCGCACCACCCTCGAGGGGCTCGTCGCCGAGCGGCCGCAGGATCTCGACGCCACGATCGCGCTCGCCGCGATGCACGAGCGAGGCAAGAGTCACGAGCGAGCGTCCGCGCTGTACCGGAGCGCGACGGATCTCGCCTCCACGCAGGAGAAGCGCAGCACGCTCTGGGGCGACGTCGCTCGCAATGAGGAGGCGCGGGGGGACTCCGACGCCGCGATCGCCGCGCTCGAGAAGGCGGGCGAAGGCCGGCCCGGCGGGGCGCTCCGCGAGCAAGCGCGGCTGCATCGGGCGGCCGGCAATCTCGATCGCGTCGTCACCGTCCTGCGCGCCGAGCTCGCCGCGAACCCTCCACTCGAGCGGCGCCAGGAGTTGTTGCTCGAGCTGGGCCGCACCCTCACCGAGATGGAGAAGGAGCCCGAGGCCGTCGTCCTGGCGTTCCTCGACGTGCTCGGCATCGAGCCCAATCAACCCGAGGCGCTGGCGGGCATCGAGGCGCCGGCCCGTGCCCTCGGCCAGTGGGACGAGCTCGCCCGAGCGTACCGCGGTGCCTCGCGCACGCCGCGCAACCTGGAGGTCCTCGCCGAGGCCCTCGGTCACATCGCGGAGTGGAGCGAGCTCGTCGAGGTGCGACGCACGCAGATGGAGAACGCGACCTCTCCGGCGGAGAAGGCCACGCGCGCCGCCGAGCTGGCGGATCTCTACGAGCGCGAGCTCGGCGACACCGAGGGCGCGATTCGCTACCTCCAGCTCGCCCAGACGCTGCAGCTCGATGAAGGCCGCCAGCAGCACCTGCTGCGCGTGCTGCGGCTAGGCGATCGCTGGGCCGACATCGCGACGGCCCTCGAGCGCGAGCTGCCGACGGTGAAGCCGAACGACGCGGACCGCCAGGTGGCGATCCTCCACGAACTGGCGGAGATCCGCGCGTCGCGGCTCTCGAAGCCCTCCGAGGCGGCCGCGGCCTACGAGTCGATCCTCGAGCGACGGTCGAGCGACAACATCGCCACCACCGCGCTCGAGAAGCTCTACGAGCAGCTCGGCCGCGACCGCGAGCTCGCCCGGCTCCTCGATACGCGCGCCGACGGTCTCAGCGACCCCGTCGAGAAGTCGGCGATGCTCGTGCGTGTCGCCAATCTCCGGTCCAACCGCGGCGACATCGACGGCTCGATCGCTGCGTTCACGGCCGCGTTCAAGCTGGACGCGGCGAACCGGGACGTGTTCACGGCGATGGAGCGCGTCTGCTACAAGGCCGAGCGGTGGGCGGCAGCGATGCAGCTCTACGAGAGTGCCATCGAGTACGTGGAGTCGGGCGGCTCGCGCGCGTACCGGCTCGGCGACCTGTACTCGCGGCGCGGCAACGTGCAGCTGAACTTCCTCGGACAGATCGACGCGGCGATCCTGTCGTACCAGAAGGTGATCGAGGTCGACTCGCAGCCCGGCGCGGCGGTGAAGGTCCTCGAGGACGTCTGCCGCACGCGCGGTGACTACCTGCCGCTGATCGCGGCGTGGGAGCGCCGCGTACAGTTCCAGAAGGATCCCACGCGCAAGGCCGACGCCTTGCGGGCGGCGGCCGCGCTCTCGCACGAACATGGCGACCGCCGGCACGCGATGGAGCTCTCGCTCGAGCTCTTGAAGCTCGAGCCGGGTGACGCCAACGCGGCGCGCATGGTCGAGAAGTTCTACGAGGACGCGCAGGACCGCACGGGCCTCGTCGACGTGCTGAAGATGCAGCTCGAGCACGCCACGGGCGACGCCTCGCTCGCGCTGCTGAAGAAGATCGCGCGGGCCTCCGAGGAGGGAGCGAGCGACGTCCAGGGCGCGACCGAGGGCTACCAGAAGATGCTGGACCTCGAGCCCGAAAACAAGGACGCCCTCGAGGCGCTCGGGCGCATCTACGAATCGACGGAGCAGTGGGCCGAGCTCGTCGAGATCACGCGCCGCCTCATCAAGGTCACGTCCGATCGCACGACGAAGGCCCTGCTCTACTTCCGGTGTGGCTCCGTGATGGAGGCGAAGTTCGGGCGGGAGGCGGACGCCATTCGCTACTACGAGGCCGCGATCAAGACGACCTCGTCGTGCCTGCCGGCCGTTCACGGCCTCCGGGATCTCTATCGCCGGCGCGAGGACTGGCCGCGCGTGATCGAGACACTCGAGCTCGAGGTGAAGCTCTGGCAGGACGACAAGGAGCGCGCCGGCGTGTTCGCGCAGATCGGCGGCGTCTACGAGAAGCAGCTCGGAGACATCGAGCGCGCCCTGCAGTTCTACGACTCCGCGCTCGCCGTCGACCCGGACTGCTTGCCCGCGAACCAGGGGCTCTTCGAGCACTACTTCACGGAGCAGCAGTGGTCCCAGGCGCACCGCCTCGCCACCGCTCTCGCGCAGAAGGCGATGCGCGACGGCGATCCGTCGACACGCAGCGAGTTCTATCGCAAGCGCGGCGTGGTGGCGCGCCACACCAATGACCTGCGCGGCGCCGCTGACAGCTTGATCGTCGCCCTCGAGATCAAGCCCCTGAACGCCAGCGCCCTCGACGACCTCACCGCCCTCGCGCGCGAGCACCCCGACGTCTGGGACTTCGAGACGACCTACCGCGAGCTCGAGAAGGTCTACAAGAAGCGCGAGGATGCCGACGCACTCCTGGCGCGCGTCCTCGTGGGGCGCGCCACGATCATCTCGCGCGAAGGCGATCTCGATGCGGCCTCGCGCGAGTACAAGCAGGCCCTCGATCTCGCTCCGAGCGACGTGGCGATCCTGTCCGCCCTCGTCGACTTCCACACCGAGATGCGCGCCTGGCCCGATGCGATCGCGGCCATCGAGACCTTCCTCGTCGCGCCGGAGACGACCTCCACGGATCGCATCGCGGCCCTCATGCGTCGCGCCGAGCTCCACGCCGATGGCGAGATGGATGCCCAGCGCGCGATCGCCGTCCTGCGCGAGGTCCTCCGGCTCGACCCCTCGCACCAGGACGCGTACTACCAGCTCGCCCAGCAGTACTTCCTCGTCGAGCGCTACGGCGATGCGAGGAGCGCCATCGAGCGCGTCATCGAGCTCGCCACCGCGCCCGGCCAGCCGCTCTCCCCGTCAGCTCTCGCGCGCTACTACTACTATCGCGGTCGCATCCTCGACGCCTCGGGCGATCCGCGCGCGGCCGCTCCCCAGTACCGCCGCGCCACCGAGTACGATCCGGGCTACGCGCCTCCCGCCCTCGTCCTCGCCCGTCGCGCCTCCGACGCGAAGGATCAGCGCACGGCCGAGACCTTGCTGATCGACGCCGCCCACGCAGCCATGGAGCGCGGTGGCCCATCAGCGGCCGTCCCGCTGCAGCGCGGCCTCGCCCGTATGCTCCTCTCCACGGGCGACCGCGCTGCCGCCATCGAGGCGTACCGCGGCATCCTCAACGTCGAGCCCGACGGCGCGAGCGATCGCGTGGCCCTCGCCGAGATCTACGCCGTCGACGATCCACAGCGTGCCGTCGGCGAGCTCCGCAAGGTCCTCGAGCGGGACATCCACCACGCCCCCGCCTATCGCCTCCTCGCGACCTACTACAACCGCCTGGGCGACACCGAGCGCGCCACCCGCGTCCTCACCGCGCTCGATCTGCTGGGTTTCGCAGAAGAAGTCGATCGGGTCACCTCGCGCCGTATGCGCGCCACCCGCCAGACCCGCCCGCTCCGGCGCGCCCTCGATAGCAAGAACCGCGAGCGCTACCTCATGACGCCCGAAGCGCGCTCCGCGATGGGCGAAGTCTTCGCGGCCTTCGCCGAGGAGATCTCGACCGCCATCCCCGCCCCCGCCCTCGGCCTGAACATCCAGCCGGCCCTCGCCGCCGGCGAGACCCGGCTCGTCCAGATCGCCGCCGAGGTCTCCTCGCTCTTCGAGGTCGATGCCGAGATCTACATCGGCGAGAAGGTCCCCGGCCTCGCCGCGGTCACCGCCTTCCCCCGCAAGCTC